>Ga0073936_10003878_pt1 | contig 21051 bp, 15 predicted proteins | sample AliMusrvi5mmetaG_FD_87041 | JGI IMG/M metagenome (GOLD analysis project Ga0073936, IMG submission 87041) | Freshwater lake bacterial and archeal communities from Alinen Mustajarvi, Finland, to study Microbial Dark Matter (Phase II) - Alinen... | ecosystem: Environmental > Aquatic > Freshwater >... | reverse complement strand
CGACCCGGCGGAAGGCAATGGCCAGGGCTCAGCGCAGCCCTCCTCTGTTCTGCCGTGGGAGATGCCCTGGCGCGTGATTATCCTGGGCCGCTCTCTCGCCCCGATCGTGGAGTCCACTTTGGTCACCGATGTGAACCCCCCGTCACGCCTTTCGGACACGAGTTGGATCCGGCCGGGCCGGGTGGCCTGGAGCTGGTGGTCGGACAATCCCAGCCCGAAGGATGGCGCCAAGCAAAAGAAGTTCGTAGATCTGGCCGCCGAGATGGGTTGGGAGTACGTATTGGTTGATGCCAACTGGACGATCATGGACAACGGCACCATCCATGACGTGCTGCGGTACGCCAAGCAGAAAGGGGTAGGAATACTCCTGTGGTACAATTCGGGTGGGCCGCACAACGTTGTCACGGAGAAACCCCGCGACTGCCTCACGTACGCACCGGTGCGGCAATTCGAGTTGGACATGTTGCGCGAGTGGGGCGTCAAAGGCATCAAGGTTGACTTCTTCCAGAGCGACAAGCAGGACGTGATGGGGCTCTACCAGGGCATCCTGCAGGACTCCGCCGACAAGCACATCATGATGAACTTCCATGGCTGCACGCTGCCGCGCGGTTGGGAGCGCACCTACCCGCACCTGATGTCGACGGAGGCAGTCCGCGGCGAGGAGTGCTACATTTTTGATCCGAAGTTTCCCGAACGCGCGCCGGTACAGAACACCATTACGCCTTTCACGCGCAACGTCGTGGGTCCGATGGACTACACCCCGGTGAGTCTTTCCGATAACCGGTATCCGCGCTTGAATACCTCGGTCCACGAATTGGCGCTGGCGGTCCTGTTCGAGTCGGGCTGGGTCCACTTTGCCGACAAGGCCGAGTCCTACCTCAGTCTGCCGCCCGTGCCGAAGCAGTTCTTAAAAGAGGTCCCGGTCGCGTGGGATGACACGCGTTTTGTGGAAGGTTACCCCGGCCAATCCGTGACCCTCGCGCGGCGCAAGGGTGAGGCCTGGTATTTGGTGGGCGTCAACGGCGAAAATCGCCCCAGATCGGCACGCATCCAACCGGGCGACTGGCTGAAGCGCGGACGCTACGAATTGACGACCATCGGGGACGCAGTGGAAGCGCACGGATTCGATTGCGCAACGCGGCCCTGGGAGGCCGGCCAGAGCTTCGAGGTCAAAATGGCGCCGCGCGGTGGTTTTGTGGCGGTGCTCAAGCGGCGGGAGTAAGGTGCGTATAGGCTGCTGAGTTTACTTCGCGACCGCACTTCGTAAGTAACTCGCTCACTCTTGACGGCGAGCATGTGGGGCTCGCCCCCGCCTCATCTGATGTGCTGGTTTCTTGTGGATTCGCAGCCGCGAGCTGCCCTATTCGCGCTTATGTGAAACCTGGCATTCCCAGACCGGGAGGCCCTCGTAAACCAACCCGGTGTTCTTCATGCGTACCGTGGTATCCGCCTTGGTCTTCTTTACATACTCCGCGTAGTCCGCTTTGAGCTTATTCAATGCCGTCTTGGCCTCGGTCTCATCGCGGGTCGCCAGCTTGGCTTCCACCCGGTTCGCGTTGCGATACGCACGATTGCCGCCGCTGGCGGCGCTGGCGTTGGCGTTGTGGGCGACCGTGCTATCCTGCTTGATCCGGTTGTTGAGATTAGTGATTTGGGCTTCCTGTCGCTGACGATTCTGGAGGATGGTTTCCACCTTGGCGGGCAGGAGCTCAGCCAGAATCAGGTGCCCGACGTATTCCCCGCTCACCGCACATTTCTTGTAGCGCCCGGCCGATGCCGTGCCGAGCAGCTTATCGATCGAGACTTCCTTCCATTGCTTTGCGCGCTCTGCGTCCACGTAATCGCGGTCGGCGTGGACAAGGTAGGCAACAGGCAGCGTGGCCATCTTACCGTCCGGCCGCTTCACTTGCACGGTGTCGGGGGTGGGGAAGGCAATGATCTCCGCTTCCAGGGTCGCCCCGGATTCAAGGTGCAAGGTTCGTGTCTCGGCAGCAGTAACGGTGGCTGCCGCTATGAGCATTGCCAGAGCGCTAAGTCTTATTGTCTTTTTCACAGGACCAAGGTAATCGAATCGCTACTTGATTCTACGCCAATGCGCGCAGCCCGGCGAGCTTTCGCGGGCAACCTCCGGAGGCGAACACACGGTCGATTCAAGAAGGGGGCGGGGACGGTCTCGTCCCCGTGCTTTGCGGGTCTCTTCGTGGCAAGCGGGGACTATGAGACACTTGCTTGGACTTTGGTGCCCATCCCTCCCTACAATGGGGTTTCGAGAATGAGCGCACAGCTAAGCGAGAGCAAAACCGGCGTCGCCGAGGCGCTGCAAGCCATGTTGGAAGGCGCCCTTCTGCTCGATCTTGAGGTTTCTCACGGCGGGAGGATTCTCAAACTCGGTGCTGTGCTCGGACATCAACGTCTGGTGCGATCGGGAACAGGCTCCTTCGAGGTTCTCTGCCATGAGCTCAACCGCCTCGCTGCGGGAGCCGATTGTGTCCTTGGTCACAACCTGGTTCGCCATGACCTTCCGGTCTTGCGGGAGCGTGCGCCTGAACTATCGCTATTCCAGTTGCCCATTATTGACACCCTGGTGTTGTCGCCGATCTGCTTTCCAGAGAATCCCTACCACCGGTTGGTGAAAAACTACAAGCTGGTCCGGGAGAGCATCAACGACCCCGTCGCTGACGCGCAGCAAGCCGCCGCTCTATTCAAAGACGAGTTCCAAGCCCTCAACGGCCTGCGACACACAGAGCCGCGCCTCTTCGAGGTTCTGCACTTCCTGCTAGCGACTTCGGACGTTGAAATAGACCCGCTCTCGAACGGGATGGCGCTCGTATTCCGGGCTCTTGGTGCCGCACGGCCCGCGAGAGAACGGGTGCTCGACTTGTGCCGAAGTCTGACCCCTCAGTGGGGTTGCGCCAGCGTTCGGGCAGATGAGAGTCTGGTGCAAACTCAGCCCAGCAGGCTGGCGTTAGCCTACGCACTAGCCTGGCTGCGCGTGGCAGGCACGAACTCCGTGCTGCCGCCCTGGGTGCGTCTGGAGCACCCGTTGACCGGCGAACTCATTAAACGATTGCGCGAGGTGCCGTGCACTTCGCCAGAATGCACCTACTGCCGTCGCGTCCACAATTCGACGACACAGTTGCGCGCTTTCTTCGAGCTGGAAGGCTTCCGCCCGACGCCACAGTCGAGCAACGGCGGCAGTCTGCAGCAGGCGATCGTCGAGGCCGGCATGGCCAACGAATCGCTGCTGGCGATTCTGCCCACCGGTGGCGGCAAATCGCTCTGTTTCCAGCTTCCGGCCTTGGTGCGCAATTACTGCCGCGGCGTCCTCACCATTATCCTTTCGCCGCTCCAGGCCTTGATGAAGGACCAGGTGGACGGCCTCGTTCGACGCACCGGCACGCCATTTGCCGCGGCCCTATACGGCCTGCTCACAGCGCCGGAGCGCAGCGACGTCCTCCGCAAGATCCGGCTCGGGGACATCGCGTTGCTTTACGTCTCGCCGGAACAGCTACGAAACCGTTCCTTCGCCAACGCGATTGCTCAGCGCGAGATCGGCTGCTGGGTTTTCGACGAAGCCCATTGTCTGTCCAAATGGGGGCACGACTTCCGGCCCGACTACCTTTACGCCGGCCGGTTTATTCGGGAATTCTCCCGGAGGCAGGGCGTGGAGATTCCCCCCATAGCCTGTTTCACCGCCACAGCCAAGCAGGACGTAGTGGAGGAAATTCTCTCCTTCTTCAGCCATGAGACTGGCCGCGAATTAAGGTTCTTCTCCGGCAGTGTCGAGCGCGAGAACCTGTGCTTTGAGGTGCAGACCATCGACGAGGCGAACAAATACGAGCGCGTCCATGATCTGCTCTCGGATCGCCTGCCCCAGCGACATCCAGGTAGTGCGATCGTCTTCCGCGCCACGCGGGAGGAAGCGGAAATCACCGCTGAATATTTGTGCGCACACGGCTGGAAAGCCTCCCATTTCCACGCCGGCCTCACCCCGCCCGAGAAGAAGCGCATCCAGGACGAGTTCCTCGCCGGAGACATCAAAGTCATCTGCGCCACCAACGCCTTCGGCATGGGCATAGACAAGGAAGACGTCCGCTTGGTCATCCACGCCGACACCCCGGGCTCGCTGGAGAACTATCTGCAAGAAGCCGGCCGGGCCGGGCGTGACGGAAGGAAAGCCGAGTGTGTGCTGCTTTATGCGGACCAGGATTGCGAGAGGCAGTTCCGGATGGAGGCATTTTCGGAGCTAAGCCGCCGCGACATCGCCCAGATTCTCCGGGGCCTGCGCAAGGCCGCTCGCGGCGACAAACAGGAGGTCGTTATCACGGCCGGCGAGATTCTCCGGGATGAGGAGCTGCAGATTGACGTGGACCTCCAGGACCGCATGGCCGATACCAAGATAAGGGCCGCCGTCTCCTGGCTGGAACGTGCCAATCTGCTTCAGCGCGACGAGAACGTGACCAAGGTCTTTCAAGCCCGCCCAATGGTCAAAGACGTCGAGGAAGCACGCGCCAAGATGGCTGGCCTGAATCTCTCGGTGACCGAACAATCCCTCTGGCTCGCCATCCTGCGCGAAATCTTCAACACCCCGCCGACCGAAAGCCTTACCGTGGACGAGTTGGCATTGCTGCCTGAGTTCGCCAGCTACGCCAAGGCAATCCCCGCCGCGTTGGCCAATCCCGAGTTCGTCAGCGCCAAGATTTTCAAAGTGCTCGGGAGCATGACGCAAGCTGGGCTCATGAAGCGCGATATGCAGCTCACCGCCTTCGTGCGGCACAAGGTGACGGACCACTCGCGGCTGCGGCTGGACCGTATCACGGCGACGGACCGCAAGCTGTTGGACGTGCTGGCGCTGGAGGAACCGGACCCGGAAGGCTGGATGCCCCTGTCATTGCGTTTGCTGAATCAGCGGCTCGTTCACGAGGAATGCAGTTCCTCCACTGACATCGTGAGGTCCTTGCTCAAGAGTCTGAGCGAGGACGGGCGCGGATTTGCGGGTGCCAAAGGTAGCATTGATCTCCGCTATATCTCGCGAGATACGTATCGGGTCAAGGTGGGGCGAAGCTGGACAGCCATGAGCGCCCTCGCTGACAAGCGGCGGCGGTTGGCCTCGCTAGTCCTCGATACGCTCCTGGCCAAGATTCCCCCGGATGCCCCCGGCCGCGCCGACTTCCTCCTGGAATTCCACTTCGAGGAACTCCACGAAGCCATCGAGCGGGACTTGGTGCTCCGGGCCGAAACCACTGACCTCGACGCTGCTATAGAACGCGCCTTGATGTTCCTCCATGAGCAGCGCGTGATCGTCCTGCAACACGGATTGGCCGTCTTCCGCTCTGCGATGACCATCCGCTTCCGCCCGGAAGCGCGGGGCGAGAAATACAAGACGTCCGACTACCAACCTCTCGAACACCATTACAAAGAGCGCCGTCTTCAGGTCCATGTCATGAGCGAGTACGCCCGCCTGGGCCTCGAACGCATTCAGGCCGCGCTGGAATTGGTGCTTGCCTACTTCACTCTGGCCAAAGACGAGTTTCTCCACCGTTACTTCAGGACGAAGCCCGACTTGCTCCAGCATGCGACGACTGCCCGCTCCTTCCAAACTATTGTCACGGAGCTGGCCAACCCTGCGCAGATCAAAGTCGTCACCGCACCGCCAATTCGGAACATGCTCATCCTGGCGGGCCCAGGCTCAGGCAAGACCAGGACCGTTGTCCATCGCTGCGCCTATCTGCTGCGTGTCGAGCGGGTCCGGCCGCAAAGCATGTTAGTCTGCTGCTTCAATCGTCATGCGGCGATTGAGTTGCGCCGGCGGCTCTCGGACCTGATCGGCGACGACGCCCGAGGGGTGACCGTTCTGACCTACCACGCTTTGGCCATGCGGCTGCTAGGATACTCCTTCGCCGACCAGTCAGCCGGGGAGCGCGACGTAGAGTTCGACAAGCTCATTCGGGATGCGACAAAGTTGTTGCGCGGCGAGAACGTTACGCCCGGCCTCGAAGCCGACGAGGTCAGGGACCGACTGCTGGCGGGCTTCCAATACATCCTGGTAGACGAATACCAGGACATCGACGAGCCCCAATATGAAATGATCAGCGCCATTGCTGGACGCACGCTCGATGACCCTGACCAGAAACTCTCCATCCTGGCCGTGGGTGATGACGACCAGAACATCTACATGTTCCGCGGCGCCAACGTGGAGTTCATCCGCAGGTTCCAGCAGGATTATGATGCTGAAGTCCATTACTTGGTCGAGAATTATCGCTCCACAGGCTACATCATCGAGGTCGCCAACCACTTGATTGCGGCCAACCTTGACCGCATGAAGACAAGCCACCCGATCCGCGTTGACCACCAGCGTGAGATGCTGGGCCTCGGCGGGGATTTCGGGCGGCGAGATACGTTGTCTCAGGGCAGGGTCCAGCTTATCCAGGTGGCTGACGTCGCGTGCCAGGCACAGGCGGTCGTGGCGGAACTGCATCGGCTCCGTCAGCTAGGCGTCACTGACTGGTCCAACATTGCCGTCCTCTCGCGCGAGCGCAGTGATCTGGCTCAGGTGCGGACGCTCGCTGAGCAGGAATCCATTCCCATCCGATGGGTGGACTCTTCGAAGGCGATGCCTCCGCTCCACCAGGTTAGGGAGATCAGCCGTTTCCTCGCGCACTTGGCGAAGGATCGCCGCGCCTTCAAACGAGCCAGCGACCTTCCCCGCATCGCGGCTACGCTCTTCGACGAGGAGGCAGTCAATCTCTGGACCCAATTCCTTGGCCGTCTTTTGGAAGCCTGGGCCACCGAATCGGGCAACGCCGAACTGCCGGTGCAGGACGCGCTGGAATTCCTGTATGAGGCCTGCGCCGAAAGTCGTCGCGAGTTCAGCTACGGCGAGGGTGTAACGCTGAGCACCGTCCATTCGGCGAAGGGCACGGAATTCGACCACGTGCTCGTGATTGGGCCTTGGCGGCTCCTGCCACAGAGAACGAAGCAAGAGGAGGAACGGCGCGCTTTCTACGTCGGCATCACCCGTGCCCGGAAGACCCTGGCGATATATGACCGGCAAGATGTCCAACCGTCGCTATCCGCATCACTAACCGACAAATGGGTGATCCGGTCTCGGTTCACAGCGGTGCCCCACAGTCCGAATGGCCCCTCCTTGAACTACGAAGTGCTGACACTCGAGGACATCTGGCTGAGTTACCCAGGTTGGTTCAGCCAGCACGATCGCATCCACAAAGTGCTGGCCGGGTTGAAGGCCGGCGACAAGCTCACGATGCAGCCCTGCGAGCGGAAGGGCATTGGGCTTTTCGACAAGTCCGGCCAATGTATCACCCGTCTCTCGCAGAAGGCCGAAAAGCATTGGATGGATAGATTGCCCTCCGTGCGGGAGATTCGCGTGTTGGCCATGGTCTGCCGGGAGGCTGGACAGGATGCTGACGAGGCCGGCCGCAAGCGCTACCAAGTGCCGGAATGGGAGGTTCCAGTGGCGGAAGTCGTATCCGAGAACCACCAAAGAGACACATCCTAAGCGCTTGGGTCTTACCTCACCTGAAACCAATGCAAAGCCGGGCATGCGGCCCATGGGGCGAAGGCGGCCTCCTTTTTTGATTTGGTCCATGAACAAGTCCCTTGCGCTTCATGGCATTCACTTGTAGTTAATCTAGGTGAACTTATTGTCTTTGAGCAAACGGAGCCTATTCCGTACCCGATGGGCTTTCTTCCCTTTGGTGGCCATGCTGGCCGGATGCGTCCGCGGCCAGGTACAGGAGTATCGAGTGTCCAAGGAACAACCGTTGGCGCAGGCGCAAGTGCAAGCTGCCGCGTTGCCCCCAGGTCATCCTGACACCTCGGGCGCTGCCGCCCCCTCAGTTCAATACAAGCGGCCGGCGGATTGGCAGGAGGCTCCCGTTGGCGAAATGCGCGCCGCCTCTTTGCGCGTCCCCGGCAAGGACGGCAAGCAGGCGGATGTGAGTGTCATCCCGCTGCCAGGCTTGGCGGGGAGCGACCTGGACAACGTCAATCGCTGGCGCGGCCAGGTCGGTCTGCCGGGTGTGTCCGAGGCGGAATTGGCCACACTGGCTCAACCGGTTGAGATCGCCGGCCAATCGGCCAGCCTCTATGAGCAGGCTGGCACCAATCCCGGCTCGGGCGAAAAGAGCCGCATACTTGCCGCCATCACCCGCCGCGCCGGCACCGCGTGGTTTTTCAAGATGACCGGCGAAGACGCCTTAGTGGCCGGGCAGAAGCCGGCCTTTGTGGATTTTCTCAAATCCGTGACCTTCACGGCGGCGATGGCCCAGCCGCAACTTCCACCCTCCCATCCGCCGCTTGATGGCGGTGGCATGATGGGGCAGGCCGGCACCGCAGCCCCCTCCGGCCAACCCAAACCGAACTGGGACGTGCCTTCCGGTTGGAAGGAAGTCCCGGGCGGGCAATTCCTGGTGGCCAAATTCGTCATTGCCGCCGCTGCCGACGCGCAGGCAGCCGTCAATGTCAGCATGTCGCCCGGGGATGGAGGCGGTTTGATGGCTAATGTAAACCGTTGGCGCACACAGCTTGGCCTCGGGCCTGTGGCTGAAGCGGATCTGGCCAGCCAGACCCAATCGCTTGACCTGGCGGATGGCAAGGCATCGCTGGCAGATATTGCCGGCCAAGATCCCAAGAATGGGCAGAAGGCGCGTGTCCTCGCAGTCGTTATCCCACGGTCGGGCGAAACCTGGTTCTACAAACTGATGGGCAGTGCGCAGGTCGTCCAACAGGAAAAGGACGCCTTTATGAAATTTGTGCAATCCGTTAAGTACTAGTAGCTTGAGAAGTTAAATAGGTTACTTGAGTTACTTGAGTTACATGTGTTACAAATATTGGTGGAGCTAGCCGCCCCCTTAACTCATGTAAGCCATGTAACGATTTAACTGTGTAACCCCACTATTATCAGCCCTCTGGCGCGTTATTCGCATGTTCCTGGACTACTTTCTGGATCGCCTGGTCAACTTCTTCACGTCGTTGCGCTTGACGGTCGTCTGTCTCGTGTTGGCCCTGGTGCTGGTCTTTTGGGGCACCTTGGCGCAAGTGGACCTTGGGCTTTACAAGGCCCAGAACGAATTCTTCCGCAGCTTCATCATCTATTGGGGGCCGAAAGGGGCTTCATGGAGAGTCCCCGTGTTTCCCGGCGGCTACCTCGTTGGTGGTGTGCTGCTACTCAATCTTCTGGCTACGCAGGTTCGGCGCAATTCCTTTAAGGCCAACAAGATGGGTCTCTGGATGGTGCATGTCGGGCTGATTTTGCTTCTGCTCGGTCAATTGCTGACCGACTTGCTATCCCGCGAAAGTACCCTCCACTTGCGCAACGGGGAGACCAGGAATTATTCTGAAACCGAACGCGATGCCGAGCTGGCGGTCGTAGACACCACCGATCCCAACGCGGACAAAGTCGTCGCCATTCCGCAGGGCGTCCTGGCTAACGAGAAGAGTATCCAGCCCGGTGACTTGCCTTTCACGATTCGGGTGAAGCAGTTCTATGGCAACTCCAGGGTTGAGGATCGGGCTGCTGATGCCGCGCAGCCTCCCGCAGCTACGCAAGGTGTTGGACTCCGGGCGACGGTCAGAGGGTTGCCTCATGTTACCACGATGGACACACGCGATGTCCCCAGCGCCGTCGTGGAGGTCGAGACCCCACAAGGCTCCCTCGGCACCTGGTTGGTGTCTGAATATGTTGAGGTGCCCCAAAGCTTCAGTTGCAACAACCGGACCTATCAGCTCGCGCTGCGGCAGCGACGGCTCTATAAACCCTACAGCATCCAGCTCGTTAAGTTTCAGCATGATGTGTATCCGGGCACGGACATTCCCAAGAATTTCTCCAGCCGGGTTTTGCTCCAGCATCCCAAAACCGGTGAGAAGCGCGAAGTGCTGATCTATATGAATAATCCGCTGCGTTACTCAGGCGAAACTTACTATCAGTCAGGCTTCGACCCTGATAACAAAGGCACCATTCTTCAAGTCGTCCACAACCCCAGTTGGCTCACCCCCTACCTCTCCTGCGTGCTCGTGGGCGTCGGATTGCTGGTCCAATTCGCCACCCACTTGTTTGGTTTCAGTTTCAAACGGAGGACCGCATGACCTCCATCCTCACGCATCACGCATCATGGATCACGTTTCGCGTTTCACGCATCACCTGCCGGTCGCAAATACTCGCATGAAACTCCTTTTCAAGCTCATCCCCTGGTTCTTCGTCGCCCTCTTCGGCGCCGAGATCATCGCCGTCATGCTGCCCAAACCGGAAGGCGAATATCACGTCCGGGAGTTCGGTCGCTTGCCCGTATTGCTCAGTGGCCGCATTCAGCCTTTCGACTCGGTCGCCCGCAATTCCCTCCTGCAGATCCGCAGCACCGGGGACGTTCCACTTGAAGTAGTGCCTTCGTGGCAGTTCTGGCACCACCCGAAGAAGCTCAAATCCACCGAATGGCTGCTCGAAGTGATGACGCGGCCTGAAATGGCCGACACGCGCCCCATCTTCCTCATCCACCACGCCGAGCTGCTCGGCGAACTGAAACTGCAGGACAAGGGCATCGAGAAGTCAGGCCTGCGCTATTACACCTTCATGGAGTTGAAGCCGCTTATCCCTGAGATCAATGAGCAGGCTCGGAAGGCGGGCGAGGTCAAGGCCGAGGACCAGACCACTTTTCAGAAGCAAGTCGAGAAGCTGGCCAATGCCCTTTCTCTTTACCAGCGGCTCAAGGTCACCCTCCAACCCGAAGGCACGGACGATTTCGTGCAAGAACTCGCGGACTTCCAAAAGTACCTGGGGCCGGCCCGGATCGCGGCGCAGGCCAGTGAGAGTGGGAAGGATTTCGACAAACAAGCCCTCCAGCGCATCGCACAGCCGTTGCAGGAATTTCAGTTAATGGCCCGGTTCGGTTATCCGCTTACCGTGCCGCCATTGAATCCGGGCGAGGCTCCCGAGCATTGGCAGACAATGGGCTCAAGCCTGCTCGATACTGACCATGTCGGCATACTGCATCCAGCAGTGACGAACTTCGCCGCCATCGCCACCGCTTACCGCGCGCAGAAGCCGGAGAGCTTCAACCTGTCCGTGGCCAATTACACGGCATGGCTCACTCCGCAGTTCCAGAAAGCACTCAGGAAGGGGCGCGCCGAGTTTTACTTCAACAGCGTCAAGCCCTTCCTGCACGCGATGATTATCTACCTCTTCGCATTCGTCCTGGCGTGCAGCGGGCTCTTGACCCTCACGGTCGCGCCCGCTTTATCCGAGTCATTGCGCCGTTCGGCGTTCTATCTGGTCATAGTGGCCGGGTTGGTCCATACCTTCGGCCTCATATTCCGCATGGCGCTCGAAGGTCGCCCGCCGGTGACCAACCTCTATTCCTCCGCCATCTTCATCGGCTGGGGCACCATGGTCCTCGGACTCCTGCTGGAGAAGGTCTACCGGGTCGGCATCGGCAGTGTGGTGGCGTCGCTGGCTGGTTTTGTAACCCTCATGATAGCCCATAACCTCGCCCTGGGCGGTGATACGATGGAAATGCTACGTGCCGTACTAGATACTAATTTTTGGCTCGCGACACATGTTGTCGTGATCACTCTGGGCTATGCCTCGACCTTTGCCGCCGGCTTGCTGGCCATCCTCTACATCTTCGTCGGCGTGTTCACACCCTTGCTCACTCAGAAGGTTGGCGCTGGACGCAGTTCACCATCGTCCGCTCCGCAGCCTGCGGCCGGTAGCTCCGAGGCCGTGCTTGCGGCAAAGACACTCTCGACTTCCACTGCCGCCCCGGAACGGCAGGGTCGGGCCAAGTTACAAGGGTCGATCGCCTCGCGGTCTAAAACCGAAAGCCAGGAATCGCAAATCGTCCTCGGCGGGGCCCTTACAACGATGGTGTATGCGATCGTCTGCTTCGCTACGCTGTTCAGCTTTGTCGGCACCGTCCTGGGCGGCATTTGGGCCGATCAATCCTGGGGCCGGTTCTGGGGTTGGGACCCAAAAGAGAACGGCGCCCTGCTTATCGTGATCTGGAACGCGGTCATCCTCCACGCCCGTTGGGGCAACCTCGTGGGCAATCGGGGGCTTATGAACCTGGCGGTGTTCGGCAACATTGTCACCAGCTTTTCCTGGTTTGGCGTGAACATGCTCGGCATTGGCCTGCACTCCTATGGCTTCATGGACGCCGCTTTCTATTGGCTCATGATCTTTATTGTGAGTCAGCTCGTCGTCATCGCGATAGGTTTCCTCCCACTCAGCATGTGGCGCAGCTTCCGCGTTACGGCTAAGGTGCCGTCCCCCGGCCTGCCCGCGCCCGCCGGCGCATCGTAGGCCAGGCGCGCCTAACCCTGCCTTAGCAGATCAAGCATCTGGCGATCGAGCTTTTGGCCGCGGAAATCCTCGTAATCAACATCAGCACGCTGGCTGTCCAGCACGCCGAAACCCCCTTGCAGGTTCCAGAGCGCCCAGCCCCAGCCTGCTTCCTTCCATAGCTCCAGGCAATCGCGCATCCAGGCCAGCACCACCTTGTGTGGCGTGCGATTGAAAGCGCCCCACTCGCCGACGTGAATGCCCACTCCCTTTTGCTCAAGCTGCTTCCAGGGCTGGATACGTTCCTTGGCCAGAGTCGCTTTGTCCACGGTGCGGTTCTCCCCGAGTTTCAGTGGCCAGGTCGGCTCCGGCCAGGTATCCGAGCCGTGCATCCAGCTTGCTTTGTAATGACTGATTTGCACCGGCTCATAACCGCGCGTGCTCTGCGCGATGCCCAGCTCCGCCAATCCATGAACCGGCTTGCTGCCCCACTTCAGCCCGTCGGCGATAATCAGCCGCTGCGGATCTTCGGCGCGGATGCTTTCCACCAGGCGCTTCACGACTCGTACATACGTCTCCTCAATAAAATCACCCGGCTCGTTGAGCAGGTCAAAGCTCAGACGGTTGTTCGGGATGCCCTGGTAACGCTTGGCGAGGTGTCCCCAATGAAACGCGCACGCGGCCAGCGCCTGCTCGTCCTTCCACAAGTCCAGCGGCTCCTTGGGAGGGTTGACGCAATAGCCTGGTGCGCGATGGAGGTTGAGGTTAACGTGAACGCCGTGCTTGCCGCCAAAGGCGACGGCGTCATCAAGGTGTTTCAGTTCCTCCTCGCGCAGCTTCAGCCAATCATTCGGGTCCGTCCAGCAGAGATACGAGAGCGGCAGGCGCGTGAAGTCGAAGCCCCATTCCGCCACGAGCGCGAAGTCGGCTTCGCGGAACGGCGGGTTACCTCCTGACTGCTTTGTAAACTTCGTCAGCAGGTTGAATCCACGCCAGCGCGGCAGGTGGCGGGCGGTCACGGCTTCCGTTTCAGCGGCGCCCAGCGAAAGCGCCGGTGTAGATGCAGCAGCTATGGTCAGTACCCCGGCGGATCGAATGAATTGTCGTCTGTGCATGGCTTTTTCTCGCGCTCGAACGATCGCGTAATCAGGCTTGCCTGTTGCGCGGCGTGCGACCGGCGTATCAGTAGGAACGTGGACACGGCCGCCACGACGGCCAATACGAGTCCCGCGATCCAGATGCTTAGTTGAGAAGTGAGTGTCCCAGCCGGAACAGCCGCGGCATTTTGGACAGGCTGAGTCGGAAGAGACGATGGACGAGGGGCAGGGGACGAGGTAGCGGAGGGCGCAGGTTGCGCTGCGGCAGATACCGCGGCAGCCTTGGGCGCCTCCTGTTGGGCCAGGGAATCAGCGGGCGCCGAAACCGTCGTCACTTGCGGGGCAGGGGAGGGTTTAGCCGGTGCGATGGTCATCGGCTCGCTCTTTGACGCGGGGACTGGAGGCGGCGTAGTCGGTTCAAGCTTGGTCGGCGTTGGCTCGACCGGTTTTGCCTGGGGTGCGCTCGCTGGTTCTTCCTTGGGCTGGGCAACCGGCGTTGTCGCCGATGCTGGCTTTGGCGTCGATTGCCTCTCAGCCATGTCGGGAACAGCGGTAAGAGGTTCAGTTTTTGCGACTGCGACCGGTTTTGCAACAGGCTCAGCAGGCTTCGCCTTGACGAGTTCTTTTTGGGTTGTCGCTGCCTCAACTGTCGGAGATGGTTCGGTCTTTGTTATTTCGACCAGCGGTGTTGCTGGCTCAGCAGGCTTCGTCCTGACCGGTTCGTTGGTGATCACCGCCGCGTCCCAATGGGGTGGCACCTCAGCCTTGCCAACTATTGGCTCCCGCTTCAAGGTTGGACTGTGCTCCGGCTCCGGTTCCTTCCCGGAGACGATTAGCGGCGGGACTGCCGGAGGCGCGGTGCTCACGACGGCCTCAGAAGAGCTTTTCGGCACTTTCTGAGGGATCCCCACATCCGAGCCCAGGCGCGGCAATTGCAGCGGCCACGCAGGTATGTTGACGGCGCAGTCGGCCAGTTGGCCGTGCCTCAGGGTCAATACGATGACGAAGGGCATGCGGGCTGTCTGTAAATGCTCGCGCCATTGCTGGTAGTAATCGTTGATGCGTCCGTCGATTGGTGTGCCCTGGACATGGTCGTTCCCGCTGGAGATGAGAATCACCGTGATCAGTTCGGAATCGTTCATGACACGTCTCAAGGCCGCGACTACCTTGTCGAACCTGGGCTGCTTCTCATATTTTTGTGCCCTCAGGAACGTCATCGTGCGCTCCGTAATCTCCTTCTGGACCTCAGGGGACCACTTTTGCAGCGGAAAGCGGCCTGCATAGAGGTCCTCGTTGAAGGTCCACAGACCCAGCGTATCGCCAGCCCGTAAATGGCCGTCCAGTCCGGACTTGAGCCAGTCCTGTAATAGTCCGAGCGAAGCATCCGTCCGGCGTTGCATGGACTTGGAAGTCTCCACGATCAGTAGCCAGCGATGGGACGAGGGAGCCGCTTTGGCGGCGTTGGTTTGCGCCCACAATGGGCAGGAACCCAGTTCTACGAAGAGCAACAGCCCAACCAGCAACTGAGGCAACAGCGCCGCACGTCCCCCGCGACGACACTGTCCGCCTTCGGCCTCGCTGCCATGTTGATCTCGGTCGTTCATCTGTTTCCGCTTTGCCGGCTGGCTATTTCCACCGTTGGAATCGGTGACGTTCTCGCCGGTTATGATGTTTAATGTCATCGACCAGTCCCGCCAAGGCATTTTCGACTTCCTGGATAAAGTTATAGCAACTGGCGGCGCTGCCGCCGAGGCTGATCACCGTCTCGCGCTCAGCCCGATCGTCCGTGACTGCCATGACCTCGCCATAAGGCGCGAAACGGTGTGCGGCACGCTCGATCATCTGGTCGGCGGTCTGGCCTTTGCGTGAATATAGCACTTCGACTATCCTCGGATCTTTAGCAATTGGCCTGCCAGCGGGCGGGCTGGCGCCGTCGAAGAAGATCGTTATGGGTGTCCCGGCCGCGTCTTGGAATAGCGTAAGCCTCCGGATAAGAGCATCGCGGGCGGCGGCCGAATGCGGCGCGCGTCCCGGAGCCAGCTCGGGCCACTTATGCAGCAGGCTATAGCCGTCAACGAGAATTCGCACCAGGGCCATGAACGATCATAACCGTGCTGATGGGGATAGCGACACGGAAAATCAGCTCGTCGCACCGCACGGGGGGGCGGCAAACCTGCAGTCAAGGCAACCGGTGACAACGTGCGAATGGCCAAAGCCAGTTGGTCCCCGGGAGTTTCGGACATTGGACCATTGGGGATTTGAGTTTGTTTCGGATCTCGCACTTCGGAATTCAGATTTGCGCGACTTGCTCCCGCACGCCGTTCAGATATGCTCCCGCCTCATCCGGCCATCCGAATTCGCTTTGCACATTCCGAGACTTCTGATAATGTAAGGTATATCGAGGGCAGAATGAGACATGCGGCGCTAATCCTGATGGCGGTGTTGGCCTGCGGGTCCCCGGCGGGTCTGCGAGCCGCAGATGTCGGCCTGATCAAGATCAACGGCGCCATTGGTCCTGCCACCGCCGGCTACATTTCCAGGGCCATTGATGTCGCAACTGAGCGCGATAACACCTGCCTTATCATCGAACTCGACACGCCCGGCGGCTCACTCGAATCCACCAAGCAGATCGTCCAGAAGCTCTACGCTTCGGGTGTCCCGACGGTCGTCTATGTCTTTCCGGAAGGGGCGTGGGCTGGCAGCGCGGGTTGCTTCATAACGATGGCGGCGGATGTCGCCGCGATGGCCCCTGGAGCCAGCATCGGCGCCGCCCACCCTGTTTCCATCGGAGCCGGTGGCGAGGAGAAAACCAGCGACGTTATGAAGGAGAAGCTTGAGCAAATCACGGGCAGCTTCATCGAGGGCATTGCCAAGCGGCGCGGGCGCAACGCCGAGTGGGCCAGGTCCTCGGTCGTCGAGAGCAAAGCGATCACTGCCGAAAAGGCGGTCGAGCTAAAGGTCATCGACCTCATTGCCAAGGACCTGCCTGGCTTGCTCACCCAGCTCGACGACCGCGAGGTAGGAGGCAAGACCCTCAAAACGGCTAAAGCGGAGGTGGTGGAGATTCCCATGACCACGCAGGAGCGGGTCCTGCAACTGCTCTCGCATCCCGAACTGATGATGATCCTCATGCTCGTGGCAATTTACGGCATCATCGGGGAGCTCAGCAATCCAGGTGCAGTATTGCCGGGAGTCGTGGGCGCGATTGCGCTGATCCTCGTGCTGTACATGGCGACCATCCTGCCTGTGAACATCGCCGGCCTGGCTTTGATCGGCGTGGCCGTGGTCTTGTTTATCGTGGATATCTATGCGCCCACGCATGGCGTGTTGACGTTCGGCGGCATCGTGGCGTTCTTCCTCGGCGCACTGATGCTCTTCAACCGTGCCGACCCCGCGTTCCGGCTCTCACTGGTCTATATCATTCCCGCCACGCTTGTGACGGCCGCGTTCTTCATCTTCGTCGTTGGCGCGGGTCTGCGCGCTCAGTTCCTGCCCGTGCGCGTCGGCCGCGAAATCCTGCTGGGCAAGACCACGCCCGCCCTGGCGCGCATTGATGCGGCCAACGGCAAGGTTTTCGTCGAGGGCGAGTACTGGAACGCCGTAAGCGAAGTGCCGATCGAACTGGGCCACCCGGTAGAAATTGTCGGCATCAACGGCCTGACTTTGAAGGTAAAACCTAAGCAACCACCAGCAACCTGAACAAAAGCAACATTCCGAGAACACCATGGAACAGCTCATCCAAAAACTATTCAGCGTAACCGCTTGGATCGTGCCGGTCATCATTCTGGCGGCAATCATCCTGCCCCAAGCCATCCGCATCCTGCGCGAATACGAACGTGGCGTCATTTTCAGGCTCGGCAAATTGCTCGCCGCCAAAGGACCGGGCCTCATCATCCTGATCCCCGGCGTGGACCGCATGGTCAAGATGGACCTGCGCGTCGTCACCATCGACGTTTCGAAGCAGGAGGTGATGACCCGCGACAACGTGCCCGCCACAGTTGATGCGGTGGTCTATTTCCGCGTCGTGGACCCGGTCGCCGCCGTGGTGAAAGTCGAGAACTTTTGGAAGGCGACTTCGCTCATTGCGCAGACCACCCTCCGTAGCGTCCTCGGCCAGGCCCCGTTGGATGATCTCCTCTCGCAACGCGAGTCCATCAACCAGAAGCTCCAGGAGATCATTGACCGCCAGACCGAGCCGTGGGGCGTCAAAGTCACTGCCGTCGAGGTGAAGGACGTCTCGCTGCCGGACAGCATGAAGCGCGCGATGGCCAAGCAAGCCGAGGCCGAGCGCGAACGCCGGGCCAAGATCGTCAACGCCGAAGGCGAATTCCAGGCCGCCGAGAAGATGGTCCAGGCCGCCGCGATGATCAGTAAAGAGCCCATCGCCCTCCAACTGCGCTTCCTCCAAACGATGCGCGAGATCTCCAGCGAGCACAACACGACGACCTTCCTGCCGATCCCGATTGATCTGTTCTCGCCATTCATGAAAGGCCCGCCGAAGGCCTAGCCTCCGGTCCCAGGTTTTGGGGTGGCTTTGTTGGCGCTTTAGGGTGGCTTCAGGGTCGCATTGAGGTGGCTTTGGGGTGCCTATCCCCTGGCTATCAACAGGCTTTGTGGTGGCTTTGGGCTGGCTTGGCCGGTTCGCGACCCGATGCGTGATCCTCACGCGTCTGCCACGGTGTTGCCCATCCCATTGCGCAGGCGATTTGCGCAACACGTCCCTATCATTCTTCCCGGCTCATGCAGCCGGTTTGGCCGGCGCAATTCAGGTTCCAGCGATGCGTCCAAATACAGGACAGTTCTCCGCCGTCTGAACCGAAATGCCAGGACGCATTCCAAACCCTTCGCGTTGCCGCAATGCCCATCTCCCCGTACCTCAGCGTAAGTAGCACCGCACCCACTAAGCCTTGGAAACCAGGTCAGGAACTCATTCACCGTGACCCCGTCTTCGAGGTTCTCAAACAGAGCGCGCACCGGTTCCCGAGCGGTTTTAAACACCCAGACGCCGCTCACATTCCCGGGCACCCGTTCGACCGGCGCAGGACGCGGCGCTGCTCCCCCTTTCTAACCTGTCCGGAGCGAGAGGGTCGCGCAAATCTGTTTCTGGCGCTTATCAAAGGTGAGAAAGGCGCCGGCCCCGAGCGACCAAGCTGCGGCGAGGTGCCACAAATCGAAAGAGTTTAGGAAGCTGGTATCGCAATAGACAATCATTCCCGGTCCTCAATGATTATCCGGGCCAGATTGGTCCGGGCAGGCTTGCCCGGATTGGGGATGTCCTCTAGCAACTGGTCAAGGCCCTTGAGGATGCTCTTCTCCCGCACGTCCACCCTCTTGAGCTCGAAAACCTTGCCGCCCCGCTTTTGGACGATGATGGACTGGCCGGGCATTAAGCGTTCTTTCGGCGTGCTCCGCCGGAGTTCCCGCCCGATAATAGTCTTTTGCGCATTCGTACTCATGTCTGACACCATAGTGCCGACAAGTCCTCGTTGCATGGTCTTTTGTTTTTACAACGTCCTGACCCATTCTCCACTGTATCCTGCGATATTGACAGGCAGGGTAGCGGTACCGAGTTGTTTGCTCTCGTGTAGTTCGTGAAGATGGTTGACATCCGAGGTCTCATGGAGACCTATCCAAAAATTGAAGGCGGTCCCTGGACGGATGATAGCTGGTACAGCGGTCTTGCCACCAACATCGAAACCCGAGGCATAACCTCGGCCCGTCGCTGGTGCGTTGCGCGATTTGTCCGCCTGCCAACCAATTTGACCGATCTGAAGTTCGCGGCCAGTCTCGTTGCGTAAGTGAACACGCAGTTTCAGCTTGTAGGTGGGGAGCATTGCTGGAGGCCTTGGAGGGGGTGCGAGGCGCACGTCATCATACTTCACATCTATTAGCTTCAGGGCTGTTAGCAGGGCGAGCATGTCCGCCTCCTCCACCACCTTCAGAAAAGCGTTAGACCTTGCGAGATGGGCGGCGGGTTGTCCGATGGGCCTTAAACCCAGGATGTTCTCGACACGTGGCTTGAGGTTGGTCAGTGCATTGATGTCGTTCAACATTTCGGCTTGGATTCCGAACAGCATTCCGTCAAGGTGTTTCGAGTAGCTTGCCGGGGGCACTAGGAATATCAGGCACTCGGCCTTCTGCTGCACGCGAAGGAGCTGGGCGGCACCCGCTTCTTCAAGGCAAAAATGGCTGTCGGCATAGTCGTCGGACAAGATCGCTATCACCACCTTGGCCTTGTTTAGATGAGTCAGAATGTGCTTAACGAACTGGTCCCCATTGGGTATCTGCCCCGGAGTTGACGTACAGTAGATTTTCCCCGCTGGGACTCCGATACCGAGTTGAAGAATGAGTTCGCTGAACTTCTCTGCGAGTTTCTTGTTCTTCGCAGCATGGCTTATAAAAACGTCACACATATCGAGCTCCTATCTTGTCTGAGTGGGTGGCGGCTCCTCTGCCGCATCAAGTATGAGCTTTATTTGGCATTTGTGAGGGTGGTCGGGTTCGCTGTCCCTCAGGTCGTGGACGATGTAGTGAACGCGGCTCACCTGATAAAGTCTGTCACCCACGTCAAACAGATCTCCCTCCTGAGGGAGATGCTGCAGTTGCACCGTCATTTCCTTGAATACCTCGGAGAACACAAAGGATGACATTCATGACTCAATTGTGCCAAGCCGAGGATGCTTGTATAGCGAATTCTTGGGCTCGGGTCAGTGCGCGTTAGTTGCGGGAAACCCTGATCGGTGTTCAATTCACTAGGCGCTGTTCGGACCAGCACGACGACTCATGTGGAGCGAATGCAATCCGTGGTAGTTAGTTCATCGGCGTTAGTAGCCAGCCTTGCGAGTCCCGGAGATGAAATCGGCTGTCCCCTGGATTCCAAGTGGGCAAGCTGGAGATTGAGGTTGAGGAGGAAGGCGACCGGGTCTTCCTCTTGCTTCATGCCGTAGGCGGCGCGGACAGCGGCGTCGAGAGTGGCGTGGTCGTCGCGGAGGCGGTTGGTGCCGAGGGTATCGAGGGTGCGATAGAGGTCGCGTAGGGACCAGCCGTTGGCGGCCATGATCTGGCCGTGGGCTCCCCAAGATTGCTGATAGTGAGACACTTGCTCGGGCTTGGGTAAGGACTGTCCAGTAGATTGACCGAAAAGCTGGTCGGGAATTTGGCCTGTCGGGGATTTGGCCTTGCCCACCGGCCACGACTCGGCTATACTTTCCCCGCCTATGTCAGCCGTTGCAAGCAAACCCAGCGCGGCAGGGAGTTCCCCCAGCCGGCCGCTGCCGTTGGAAAGCGGGGAGTTCATGCACTCCAGCGAGTTCCTGCGTCGCTACGAGCGGATGCCACAAGTGAAAAAGGCCGAGTTGATCGAAGGAGTCGTCTATATGGGATCACCCGTCAGCGTCCGCCACGCAAAGCCGGATGGTATCATTCAAGTTTGGCTCGGCACCTATGCCAGCCTGCATCCGGATACCGAGGCTCTCCCCAACGCCACCGTCATCCTCGACGTCGAGAACACCGTGCAGCCCGACGCCCTCCTGCGCCGCCTGCCCGAACACCGCGGACTCACCCGCGTCAACGACGACGGCTACCTTGCCGGCCCGCCGGAGTTGATTGTGGAAGTGGCGGCCAGTTCCGCCTCGATTGACCTGCGGGACAAACGGCGGG
>Ga0073936_10003876_pt1 | contig 21052 bp, 13 predicted proteins | sample AliMusrvi5mmetaG_FD_87041 | JGI IMG/M metagenome (GOLD analysis project Ga0073936, IMG submission 87041) | Freshwater lake bacterial and archeal communities from Alinen Mustajarvi, Finland, to study Microbial Dark Matter (Phase II) - Alinen... | ecosystem: Environmental > Aquatic > Freshwater >... | reverse complement strand
CCGTATGAGTCCATTCAATTTTTACGTACACTTGCTTCCCTCGCGAAGAACAGATGTTCTATATGCGAGTATATCAGGTTTGGTCAGATCTCACAATCCGTATGAACCAAATTCCATATTCGAATGAACGCCTAATTTTTCGAATACTAACAACGGAAAAGACTATACTCAATAGTGGGAAAATAGGTGAACACATCATAAAAACACACATTAATAGCGCATCGAAAGATATCATATTGAAAATTGCGCATAAATTTAAAAATGGAACGATACTTATAATAAAAGACGCTATTGATAGGCGATTCCACCCGGTTTCCGTTCTTCTAGGCGTAGATTCGGAATAGTCATACGGTCTTTCATCCATTAGTAATACCTCCAACATAGCGCAATGGAGGTCAAAGACGACCATCATCCCTGCCAGAAAACCATCCTTTCGACAACAACAACCCTAACTCATCTATTTTCGCCCTCTCGCATCACTTTTTCAGCACATCTGCTACATCCTGCGTATTGCCCACCAGGTCCTGCTCGATCACTTCCGCGAAATCTTCCGTATCGCGAATCAGCGCGAGGGTTCGTTTGACCGCTTTTAAAGCGGAAAAGATGGCGACGGATGGCAGGCTTACGCGGGCAACGCCACAATCGCGCAGCGCGCGGATGGACATGTTCCGCAGATTATACGGCATGCCGGCCGCAATGCTCACCGGGCCGGGTATTTCATCGACCAGCCGTTTCGCTTCCGCAATGGTCGCCACCCCGACGACAAAGATCAGGTCCGCTCCGGCATGCAGGTAGTGATTGCCGCGTTCGATGGCCTCCTGCAATCCCCTGGCCCGGTCCTCATGGGCCACAAGCGCATCAGTCCGTCCATTGATCAACAAGTTCGGCAACTGGCACTCCGCGGCGGCTTCACGGGCCGCGCGTATCTTCTCGATCATCAGCGATAGCTCGACCACTTGCTTCCGCGCAGGCGAAGGCAGCATCTGATCTTCGAGGTTAATGCCGGCGACTCCCACCTTACAGAAGGCCTGCACGGTGGTATAAACGTGCTCCGGAGCACCGTAGCCGTCTTCACCATCGGCCATCACCGGGATACGCACCGCTTGCACGATGCTACCGGTCACGTCCAGATTCGTCGCCAGCGTCATCTGCGTTTCCGCGCTACACCGGGCCGCTAACGCCATACTGAATCCGGAACACTGTATCGCGTTGAAGCCGGCCATTTCAATCAGCCGCGCACTCAACGCGTCATAGGCATCGGGCATGACCAGCGGACGTTGTGATGCCAGTAGAGAACGTAACAGATCCGCTTGATCGGTCGGGCGCGATTCCATATGATTATTTTGCGCGTTATCCATGGGAACAGCCTTCAGCAACTCGTTTATTCGCTAATAACCTTAAATCATCTTTCTTCCATTCATCCTTGTCATCTTATTTGAAAGAGCGATACTTGCATTTACACTACATCGTTTTTTCAGTGCAAGTGCAAGTGCAAGTGCATGTGCATGTGCATGTGCAAGTGGTATTGCATTATTTAGCCGGCACTTGGGAATGGCCGCGGTCCCAGGAAGTTAACTCGCAATCACTCCGCGCGCGACCAGGTTCTCCCAACATACCTGCACCAATTCATTGACGCTTTGCTGTTGCGAATTCAGCGTCAATTCCGGTTCTTCCGGGCGTTCGTAGGGGGCGGAGATGCCGGTAAAGTCGGGAATTTGGCCGCTTCGCGCTTTGGCGTAGAGTCCTTTCGGATCGCGCCCTTCGCAGACGTCCAGCGCGGCATCCACCAGCGTTTCGATGAAGCGTTCCTCGCCGATGATGCGCCGCGCCAGGTCGCGGTCGGCACGGTAGGGGGAGATGAACGAGGTGATGACGATGAGGCCCGCCTCATTGAGAATACGTGCCACTTCCGCCACGCGGCGGATATTTTCGCTGCGGTCGCGCGGCGAAAAGCCGAGGTCCTGGTTCAAGCCGTGGCGGATGTTGTCGCCGTCCAGTACCATGCAGGCATGGCCTTCCGCGATTAATCGCTGTTCCAGCGCATAGGCGATGGTCGATTTGCCGGACGCGCTGAAGCCGGTGAGCCAGAGGGTGGCGGGTTGTTGACGCAGCAATTGAGTGCGTTCTGCAGAGGTGACCGTTCCCGCGTGTCGGGTCAGGTGGCGCTCCCGCGCGCCTGCTTCGCCCGGCACCATTTCCGGCTCGTGCACGCCGGTGATCAATCCGGCAGCCAGCGTGGCGTTGCTCACCGGATCGATGAGGATGAAACTGCCGGTCTGCCGGTTGCGCGCGTAGGCATCGCAGAGCAGCGGTTTGAAGAGTTGCAGCCGCACTTCGCCGATCTCGTTCAGCCGCAGCGTTTCCGCCGCATCGCGCGTGAGCGTGTTCGGATCGATGCGGGCGTGCAGCGCGACGCATTGCCCGCGCACCAGGCTGGTGGTGTGCTTCACCAGCAGCGTATGGTTCAGGTGCAGCGCGCGGGAGTCCATCCAGATGAGAGTGGCGTCCACTTCGCGCGCCTGCCAGGGAAGTTGCCCGGGATGCGCCAGCAAATCGCCGCGGCTCACGTCCAGATCGTCTTCCAGGCAGACGGTGATCGCTTGCCGCGCCACGGCGGTGTCCGCTTCGCCCGCCGGGGTGATGATGCGGCTGACGCGACTGCGCTTGCCGGACGGTTGCACCACCACGGGATCGCCCACCGATAACAAACCGGAGGCTACCGTACCGCAATAGCCGCGAAAATCTCCATCCGGTCGCAGCACATATTGCACCGGGAAGCGGAACTCGGCGGGATCGGCGGCGGTGGAGATTTCGACGGTTTCCAGGTGCTCCAGCAAGGTCGGGCCATCGTACCACGGCATCCGGTCGCCGGCCAGCACGACGTTGTCGCCGTGCAGCGCGCTGATGGGGATGAAGGTGAGATCGACGCCGGTCAATCCGGCGGCAAAGCCCGCGTATTCTTCATGAATCCGCTGGTAGACTTCCTGCGCATACCCGACTTGATCCATCTTATTGACCGCCACCAGCAGGTGACGGATGCCCAGTAGCGCGGCGATGAAGCCGTGGCGTTTGGACTGCGTCACCACCCCTTGCGCGGCATCGATTAAAATGATTGCCAACTCGGCGGTCGAGGCGCCGGTCGCCATATTGCGGGTGTATTGCTCGTGCCCGGGGGTATCGGCGATGATGAAGCGCCGGCGTGGGGTGGAGAAGTGGCGATAGGCGACGTCGATGGTGATGCGCTGTTCCCGTTCGGCCTTCAAGCCATCGGTCAGCAGTGCCAGGTCCACGCTCTGCTGCCCGCTGCGCCGGGAAGCGGCCACCACGGCGGCCAGATGGTCCTCATAAATGCTTTTCGAATCGTGAAGCAGGCGTCCAATGAGGGTGGATTTACCGTCATCCACGCTGCCCGCGGTGGTAAACCGCAGCAAGTCCGCACGCTCCGCCTGGTCGATCATTCGCGCTTGCGCCATCAGAAATACCCCTCGCGTTTCTTCTGTTCCATCGAGCTGTCCTGATCGTGGTCGATCAACCGGGTGATGCGTTCGGATTGGCGGGCGATCATCATTTCCTCGATGATCTCCTCGACCGTCCGCGCGGTCGAGTGCACGGCGCCGGTACAGGGATAACACCCCAGCGTGCGGTAGCGGCAAAGCACCTGCTGGGGTTCCTCGCCGGGTTGCAGTTGGGTGCGGTCGTAGACGGGGATGAGCTGATGGTCGCGCACAATCACCGCGCGTTCTTTGGCAAAATACAGCGGTACCACCGGAATTTGTTCGCGATGAATATAGAGCCAGATATCCAGCTCGGTCCAGTTGGAGAGCGGAAAGGCGCGGATGTGCTCGCCGGGGGCGATGCGCCCGTTGTAGAGGCTCCACAGTTCCGGACGCTGATTCTTCGGATCCCACTGGCCGAAGAGATCGCGGAAGGAATAGACGCGTTCCTTGGCGCGGGAGCGTTCTTCTTCGCGCCGCGCCCCGCCCATGGCCGCGTCATATTCACCTTCGCGCAGCGCGTTGAGCAAGGCTTCGGTCTTCAACGCCGCGCAACAGCGCACCGTGCCTAAATCCCACGGGTTGTCTCCGCGTTCGATGGCTTCTTCGAAACGATAAACGCGCAGATCCACGCCGAGTTGCCCGCAGATCGCATCGCGAAAGCGATACATCTCGGGGAACTTCAAGCCGGTATCGACGTGCAGCAGGGGAAAGGGAATGCTCCCTGGCGCAAAGGCTTTCTGCGCCAGCCGCAGCATCACCGAGGAGTCTTTCCCGATGGAATACAACATCACCGGGCGCTCGAATTCGGCGACCACCTCGCGGATGATATGGATACTTTCCGCTTCCAGCAAATCAAGGGTGGTTAACGTGCTCATCTATCGCGATTATAAACAGCGCCAGTGAGCGAAACCTTGAATATCTGGCCACTTTTAGCATGATCGAGCCATAGTTGCGAAATATCGAAATATCCGAATTCACGCCTACCACGCTTCGGTTCACGGTCAGATGCCTTGTCTTCCTTGACGTATTGCGGAGATCAGACGTACTATTTGGTCATCGTGCAGGCGAATCCTGCTGCGAGTAGACTATTCCGTTTGTTTTTTCTACCGCAGAGGCGCAGAGATGCAGAGGATGACGCAGAGAAGAAGCTGACATGGGGAAGATTGCTGACCTGGCGGTAAACCGCCAGGCTATTCAGATACGCCCCATGAATGGGGCTACAGGTCATTAATGATCAACAAGCCCCATTCATGGGGCGTATCTCACTAGCCCCGGCATTGATGCCGGGGGTCGGGACGCGAGAGGGCGCGGTAGTAATACGAAGCTTCCAACCTGAGTTCCTCTCCATGATCCTCTGCGAAACTCTCTGCGTCTCCGCGCCTTTGCGGTAGTCGAAAGGCTGACTGTGCCGGCTTTCTCACCGCCACAAATTGCGCGCGTCTTTCCGGACGGACTGGCGCTGGATATCATGCATATCGAGCGCCATGGCGATACCGCTATCCATCGGCATGACTTCTCCGAGTTGGTGATTGTGCTGCGCGGATCGGGCGTGCATCGTTCGCCGGCAGGCGATTATCCCATCGGCGCCGGCGATGTCTTCGTGCTGCACGGCAACCAGGCGCACGGCTACTGCAATACCGCCGATCTGGAATTGGTAAATATCCTCTTCTGCATGGATGAATTGGCGATCCCGCTGCAGGATGTCACGGTGCTGCCCGGTTATCACGTGCTTTTCACGCTGGAACCGATGTTCCGCCAGCGCGATAACTTCGCCAGCCGCTTGCGTCTGACCCCCGACGAGTTGCAGTCGGTGACCGAATTGGTGTATCGATTGCTGAAGGAATCGCGCGGACGCATGCCGGGCTGGCGATTTGCCGCAGTGGCTGCTTTCATGTTGTTGGTAACCGAGTTGTGCCGGTTGTATTCCCATATGGACGATCAGGCGGCGCAACCGCTGCTCCGGCTGGGTCGCGTCATCGGCTATCTCGAACAGCACTACAGCGATCCGCTCACGCTGGAAGATCTGGCGAATGTCGGCTGCATGTCCCCACGCACGTTGACGCGTGAATTTCGCCAGGCAATGGGCAGCGCGCCGATCGCCTACTTGATCCGCCTGCGCATCAATCGCGCGGTCAATCTGTTGCGCAACGGGCAGGCCAACATTACCGACGTCGCCTTCCGCGTCGGTTTTCAGGACAGCAACTATTTCGCCCGTCAATTCCGCGCCATCGTCGGCCGCAGCCCGCGCGATTTTCGCGCGAATAATGGAAAGTAAAGAGCGAGGGAGTGGTGGCCGGTGCCGTTAACTCCGAAATCCCTCACTTAAGAGACAGTAAGTGCGGTTTACCCGGTGACAAATGGGTAAACATATGGCAGTGACACAGGCGTAACCATTGCTCCAAACCTGCAGTCTCTCCCTGCAGGAATGGTAACGTTTGCGGATACTCTAACACAAAGGAGAGGTATACCTATGCTTCGGTTCACTTCACGTTTGATCGATTGGCGCCGGCTCCTGCTGGCCGGGCTGTTCTTGGCGTGCATCGTCGCGTTGGCGCCATCCGATGCCGCAATGCAGGTCAAGCCGGGTTGGAAGGCGATTGTGCGCCTCAATCCAACATCGGGTTCTGCGCGGATACCGGCGCCGCGCAAGCGCGCGGGCGCGCCCCAAGCGACCATCACGGTGACCTATCACAACTTTTCCGCGCAGGCGCAGACGGCGTTTCAGGCGGCAGTCGATATCTGGGCTTCGACGGTTTACTCGCCGGTGCCGATTCGCATTGACGCCAGTTGGACTTCGTTGGGCAGCACGACCGGTATCCTCGGACAGGCTGGTCCCACCGAGGTGTTTTCCAGTTTTACCGGCGCTCCCATCAGCGCCACCTGGTATCCCAAAGCGCTGGCCAATGCGCTGGCGGGCAAAGATTTGGACTCGACGCAGGTGGATATCTCCGCGGAGTTCAACAGCGCCTTTCCCGACTGGTACCTGGGAACGGACGGCAATACGCCTTCCAACCTGATCGACCTTGAAACCGTGGTGCTGCACGAATGCTGTCACGGACTGGGATTTATCGGCTCCGCGGCGATGAGCAGCGGGAGCGGCAGTTGGGGGTTTAACAACAACCCGATGATTTACGACCGTTTCACCGTCAACGGCAGTAATCAGGCGATGATCAATACCAGCCTCTTTCCTAACCCTTCCACGGCGCTCGGTGCACAGTTGACCGGAGACAACTTGTTTTTGAACGGGCCGAAAGCGATAGCCGCCAATAATGGCGCTATGCCGAAACTCTATGCGCCGTCGAGTTGGGAACAGGGGTCGAGCGTCTCGCACCTCGATGAAAACACTTACCCATTCGGTTCTTCGATCAACGCGCTGATGACCCCCGCGCTGCCGTTTGGCATTTCGCTGCACGACCCGGGACCGATCGTGAAGGGTTTCTTCGCGGATATGGGCTGGACGACCACGATACCGACCGTCGCCACACCGACCTTCTCTCCGGATGGCGGTACCTACACGGCGACTCAAAATGTGACGATCAATAGCATGACCACGGGCGCGTCGATTTATTACACGACCAATGGTATCGATCCGACCACCAGCGATACGCGCTATCAGTCACCGGTCTCCATTACCGCCACCACCACCCTGAAGGCGAAAGCGTTTGCCAGCGGGATGACTGCCAGCGCGGTGAAGAGCGCGCTCTACACCATCAATATTCCGCTGAACTTCACCATCACTCCCTCGGCGGGCGCCAATGGCGCGATCTTCCCCAATACACCGCAGACGGAACCCGGCGGGTCGAGCGTCGTCTTCACCGCGACACCATCCGTCGGCTTCACCGTAGATAGTTGGCTAGTCGATAGCGCCGTCATGCAAGTCGGCGGTTCGCAATTCACGCTGAATAACATTACCGTGAATCATAACGTGCAGGTGACGTTCAAAGCCCTGACCTTCACCGTTACCCCCTCGGCGGGAACCGGCGGCGCCATCAGTCCAGGCACGGCGCAAATCCTTAATGCGGGCGGCAGTGTGACCTTCACCGCGAAACCGAACACGGGCTACCAGGTGGCCGGCTGGACGTTTGACGGCAATCCTGTCTATATCGGCGGAAAGGCCGCCAATGGCGCTTACACCGGTCTAACCCTCGGCGTAAATAATGTCAGCGCCAATCATAGCGTGGCAGTGACCTTTGCGCAGGTCGTCTCTTCCTTCACCGTCACGCCTTCCGCCGGGACGGGCGGCACGATCACGCCGAACACCGTGCAGACCGTCACCACGGGCGGCAACGTGTCCTTTACCGCGAAACCCAACACGGGATACCAGGTGGCCGGCTGGACGTATGATGGCAATCCGCTGTATATCGGTGGCAATGCTGCCAATGGCCTTTACACTGGTTTGACCCTGGGCGTGAATAATGTCAGCGCCAACCACACGGTGGCGGTCACGTTCAAATCACAAGGCTATACCATCACGCCGACCGCCGGCGCGAATGGCGCCATCAGCCCGAATACCCCACAGACGGTCGTCTCGGGGGGCAGTGTCACCTTTACCGCAAAACCCAATACCGGATACTTGATCGCCAGCTGGATGTATGACGGTAAGGCGCTGTATAACGGCGGCAATGCGGCCAACGGTCTCTTCACCGGTTCGAGCATCGTGGTGAATAATATGTCCGCCAATCATGCCGTGGGAGTAACGTTCAAAGCGACGCTCAATTATCAACCCGATCTGTCGATCTGCAACAACGGCGATGCCGCGTATATCGGGTTGGGGACGCTCAACCTCGATAGTACCGGGCAGACGAAAGCACAGACGGTGGCGGGTGGAGTGGCGGCGACGTACCTGTTCCGCGTGGAGAATGCCGGAAATACCACCGATACCTTCACGCTCACCTGTCCGCTGCCGTCGCAGTCCGGGTGGCAGGTGCAGTGCATCGATCGCATCACCAGTCTGGATATCACCACGGCGCTCACCGGCAGCGGATATACGACCGTCGCCCTGGCGCCGGGAGTGGCGGGTGGGTTAACGCTCAAAGTCACCCCGACCAGCGCGGTGACCTCCGGTACCACCTTCACGTTGCTGATTACCGGTGCCTCGGTAAAGGGTCCGACGAAGAAAGACGCCGTCAAAGCGGTGACAACGAAGCAGTAAGCTGCGATAATCATTGCGCGATGGTCGGAGCGCCGGCGTCTCGCCGGCCAGTCACCCACTGGCCGGCGAGACGCCCGGCGCTACGACCGAATTAATCGAAAGGAAGATATTCATGCCTGAACCTTTCAGTATTCCCACCCCGACCGCGGGGCCGTATACCCTCGGCCCTGATTCCCAACGGCACGCGGGTGTGCCGCAAGGTGTGGTGACGCAGCACGCGTGGCGCAGTGCGATCTTTCCCGGTACTGAGCGGAGTTACTGGGTGTATGTCCCGGCGCAATATACCGGCGATCAGCCGGCGCACGTGATGGTCTTTCAGGACGGCGGCAGTTATGTCAGCGAGGAAGGCCAGTTCCGCGTTCCCGTCGTCTTCGATAATCTGATCCAGCAGGGGAAGATGCCGGTGACGATCGGTATCTTCATCAACCCCGGTGTCTTTCCCGCCGTCGCGGAAGGGAAAGACCCGATTTCCAATCGCAGCTTCGAATACGACACGCTCAGCGACCAGTATACGCGCTTTCTGCTCGAGGAAATCCTTCCCACGGTGGGGGAAAATTACCGGCTGACGGACAATCCCGATCAGCGCGCCATCTGTGGTTGCAGTTCCGGTGGCATTTGTTCATGGACGGTTGCCTGGGAGCGTCCGGACGCCTTCCGCAAAGTGCTCAGCCATGTGGGCAGCTTTGCGAATATCCGCGGTGGGCACGTCTATCCCACGCTCATCCGCAACACGCCACCGAAGCCTATCCGCATTTTCCTGCAGGCCGGCTCCAACGACCTGGATGTCCCCTGGGGCCATTGGCCGCTGGCGAATCTGGAGATGGCGGCGGCCTTGAATTTCATGGAATACGATTATCGCCTGGATTTCGGCGATGGCGTCCATAGCGGAGAACACGGCGGAGCCATTCTGCCCGCATCGCTGGTGTGGCTGTGGCGATAAGCAACTGATGCCTTTGCGCCTTTGCGTGCATTCACTATCGATTGATTTCACGCAAAGGCGCAAAGGATTGAAGCACTGCCATCATTCCCGTGCCTCCCCGGTCTTTTCCCAAACAACCGGCTATTCCAGGCAGGACTGCCACCCTACCACGCGAAATATCCTCTTACGAGGTAATCGACTATGCAGACGGACATCGCAACTTCCCCCATGCGTATTGGCGTCGTCGGCTGCGGCATGCTGGCCGCCGGCGTGCATATACCGAATATTGCCCACCACCCGCACCTGCGCCTGGAATGGCTGTGTGATCTGGACGAAGCACGCACACGGGCGCTGGCCGAACAACACGGCGCGACGCATGTCACCACGAACTATCATGATGTGCTGAATGATCCGTCCGTCGAGATGGTATTGCTGGCCACCACGCACGCGCTGCGGCAGGAGTTCATCATCGCGGCGGCGCGCAAAGGCAAGGCCGTCTACGTCGAGAAGCCGATGGCATCGTCGCCGCGCGAGATCGGCCAGATTCTCAAAGCGGTGCGCGAATGCCAAATCCCCTTCTGTGTCGGGCACAATCGGCGCTCAGCGCCTGCGACGCGGGATGCTGTGGAGATATTGCAGCGCTTGCGCGCCAATCCACAGCTCACCCCCTGGCGGCTGGATCGCAACTCCTTCCTGCGCCCGCACCTGCCCGAGGAAGAGCAGACGATGGTACTGCTGCGCATCAACGACGACATCCTTTCCTGGAAACCATGGGCATTCGAAGAGGGGATTATCCTGGCGGAAACCACCCATTTCTGCGACCTGGCCAACCTGTTTGTCGGCCGCGCGCCGCGCCGCATTTATGCTACCGGCACCACCCGCGCGAATTTCAGTATGACCATCGATTATGACGACGGCTCCATCGCCACCATCACCGGTTCGGCCGTCGGCACGCTGGATTATCCCAAAGAGCTGATTGAGATCACCGCCCATGGCGCGATGATTGCCATCGATCACCTGTCGGAAATTCGCGTGCGTGGCATCGAAGGAGAGCCGTTTCGCCGCACCTATCCCTCGCCCGATCCGCGGGTGAAGTCAGCGAATACCGGCATCGAAGCCTTTCACGATGCCGCGCAGCAAACTATCGATGAGCGGATGCAGGGCTTATCGAAAGAAGTGTTCCTCGGTGGACCGGATAAAGGGCATCTGGCGCACCTGGAACGCTTCGCCCGCAGCATCCGCGGCGACGGCTCATCCCCCTGCGGCGAGCTGGAAGGCGCGAAAGCCACCATCATGACGTTGAAAGCGATCGAATCCTGCCGCCTTGGATTGCCGGTGCATATCGGGGTGGAAGAATACCAGATTATCGCGTTGTAAAGTTGATTTTACTGGGTGGAGATTGGTATCCCTGGGAGCGCGAGCGTCTCGCTCGCTAACGGGGCGAGCGAGACGCTCGCGCTCCCAAGCCTGTGAATTACGAAAGGAACGATTATGGCACGCAATGTTACAATTTCATCGATTGCCTGGGGCGCGCTGCCGGGGCAGACGGTGGCGGATGCACTCGCGGAAGCGACGGATTTGCTGCGTTTGGCGGCGGTGGCGAAGCCCGATCTGATCATCTTCCCCGAGCTGTTTCTGCATGGCGGGCAGTCGATGAAGGACTGGCTCGCGGTCGATCCGCTGCCCAATGCGTTGAGCGAGCATTTCAGCAAGCTCGCACGGGAATATCGTACCAATCTGGTGGTGCCGATGCCGACGCGGGTGGACGGCAAAATCTACAACAGTGCGGTGGTGATCGATCGGCGCGGAGAGATTGTTGGGCAATACGATAAGACCCATTCGACGTTGGGAGAACTGAACGCGGGGATTCAACCGGGCACCGGCCCGCGCGCGTTCGATCTCGATTTCGGGCGCATCAGCCACGCGATCTGCTACGATCTCAATTTCACCCATCTGGCCGACGAGATTCAGTTGCTGGATGTGGATATCGTCTGCTTCCATTCGATGTTTACCGGCGGACAGTTGCTCAATCATTGGGCGCTCACCTGCGGCGCCTATGTCATTTCCGCCTATCGCGAAGACAGCCGGTTGATCGATATGACGGGCCGCGAACTGGCGAGCATCGGCTACCGCTACGAGCAGGTGAATATGTGGAAGCTGGCGCCGATCCTCACCGCGCGCTTGAACCTCGATCGTCGGCTGTTTCATGTCGATTACAATGTGGCCGATTACGACGGCACCAACGGCGGCGTCCATCGGATATTGGCGGAGTGCGCGGACCAAGTTACCCTTGACCATAACCTGACCGCCAGTGTAATCGCCATCGGCGCGCTGGAGGGCATCACCCTGCCGGAATTGATCGCCCGCTATGGCCTGCAACCGCGCAACCAATACTTTGCGCAGTCGCTGGCGGAGTTGGCGAAACGGCAATAAGTCGTATTAGTGGACCATCTGGCGAGATGAGCCACCGACGTTCTGCAACAGACTGCGAGCAGAGCTATCCGAAAAAGAGAGCTAATAAACGCTGGGAGAAAATTCCATGATCACCCTCACCCATGCCGCGAGCAATTTCGAGCGTGAGCCGTTGGCGGCGCCGTTTGGATTCAAGGGTGGCTACATGCGGGAAATCTGGCAGACGGTGGCGCTGTTGCGGAGCGAAAGCGGACGGCACGGGATCGGGTTGGGGTCACAGAACGTCTTGTGGTCCGATGCGCGCGTCTTCGCCGGGCACGACGAAGCGGCCGGCAACAGCCTGATGTATTTGATGACTGCGTTTGCCTTGCGGCGGGCGGTGGGGATGTCGTTTGCCACGCCGCCGGAACTGCTCGACGCGCTCTTGCCGCTTACCTATGCCTACGGCAAGCAGCTTACCGGAAATCCGGACCTGCGGCTGACCTTTGCGCTGAATGCGCTGGTGCCGGTGGATAACGCGGCCTGGCAACTCTATTGCCGCGAAGAGGGGATCGAGACCTTTGACGCCATGCTGCCGCCGGCGGCGCGTCCGGCGCTGGCGCATCGTCATCACAGTGTGGCCAGCATCCCGCTGATGAGTTACGGCGTACCAATCGACGAGATCGTCCACGCAGTGGATGACGGTTATTTCTTCCTGAAGATCAAAATTGGCTCCGACCCGGAGCAGGACGGCGATCAAGAGAAGATGCTGTGTTGGGACATGGCACGCTTGAGCGCTATCCACGCGGCGATCAAGGACCGCCGCATCCCGCACACCGAAGATGGTCGCATCCCCTATTATCTGGATGCCAACGGGCGCTATGAAAGCAAGGAGACGCTGTTGCGCCTGCTCGATCACGCCGACCGGATCGGCGCGCTGGAGCGCATCATGATCGTGGAAGAGCCGTTTCCGGAAGCATATACCGTCGATGTCCGTGATGTTCCGGTACGATTGGCGGCGGACGAGAGCGCGCATTCCGACACTGACGCAGAGGAGCGCATCACCCTCGGCTACCGCGCCATCGCGCTCAAGGCGATCGCCAAGACGATGAGCATGACCCTGCGTATCGCCGCGGTGGCGCATCGTCGCGACATTCCCTGCTTCTGTGCCGACCTGACGGTGAACCCCATCCTGGTCGACTGGAACAAGAATGTCGCCGCCCGCCTCGCCCCGCTTCCCGGGCTGACCACTGGCCTGTTGGAAACCAATGGCCACCAGAATTATCGTGATTGGACGAAAATGCGCGGCTATCACCCCGCCAACGAAGCGCCGTGGACGCAAACCCGCGACGGCCTCTTTTACCTCGACGATGATTTTTACGCGCGAAGCGGTGGAATATTAGCGGATAGCGTGCATTACCGATCGCTGGTAGCGTGACTGGCCAGATATCGCTACCGCAAAGTATTTCCCTCATCTACTCTGCGCCTTGTAGAATTATCCACAAGTTGAGGACGCAAGGAGATGGGGAGCGGATAGGGAAAACGGTATAGAACGACCAGACTGGTGAAGACGGTCGGCAACGATCTGATCTTAACCGGCTGCAACCCCTTTTGGGTCTATTTGCCCGAAAGGCATGAATTCGTCAGCAACGGGCAACATCCTGGGGACAATGATGCGTTTCACATTAGACATTGATTTTCCGCTGGAACGAGCGGAAGCGAGTCGTCATCGCATGGACGCGCGGTATCGCTATAGCGTTGCCGATCGCGTGCCGGTGGGCTTTTGTGTGGTGCCGCGCTTCTTCACCCCGCTGTTCGGCATTTCCTATCGCGAGATATTCCGGGATGTCGAAACGCATTTCGCCTGGCAGTTGCAATTTGCGAAATTTCGCATCGAGCAAATCCCTGAGGATATGTTTTGCACCGGGCCGGCCATCTGGGTGGCTCCCTATTTTGATAACGTGCTGGATTCGCATGCGCTGGGCGCTGAAGTCATTTGGCCGGAGAACGAGACACTGCAGGCGTGCCCGACCATTCACAGCGTAGATGCGATGGAACGCTGGGAAATTCCGCCGCCGGACGCGGGATTATGGGGGCAACAAATCGCGTGGTGCGAGCAGATGAAGGCGCTGGCGGCCGAGACGCGCGTCACCTTCAATGGCGAGGAAGGCCAGGTGGTCGTCGGCGCTCCGGGCCTCAGCGGGCTGTCGCCGCATATGTTGGCAGTGGACCTGGTGGGTGCCGACTTCTACTGGTGGCTGGTCGAATATCCGGAGGCCTGTCATCGCTTTCTGGAAAAGATCACGCGTGCGCTGATTCAGGCGTGGGAGCATTTCGAGCAGATCTGGCCGCGCGGACGTGGTGGTCTCTGGCTGGCGGAAGACAGCGCGCAAATCATGTCGCTGGACAGCTTCCGCGAGTTCTGCGTGCCATACGATCAGCGCTTATTCGAAACCCTCGGGGTTCCCGGCGGCGTGCGCTCCATGCACATGTGCGGCGACAGTACGCACCTGCACCCGGCGCTGGTTGAGGATTTACAGATCACTGATTTTGCCCTCTTTGGTTACGTCGTACCGCCGGCGGTGGCGGCCAGGAACCTGGGCGGAAAGATGCGGTTGTGGGGAAATATTAACCCGATGCTGATGCTGAACGGCACGAAAGCCGAGGTAAAAGCCGCGGCGCTGGCCTGCCTGGATGCGCTGGCGCCGTGCGGCGGTCTGCTGCTTGGCGACGGCGCCAACGTCTGTCCCGGCACCCCACTGGAAAACCTGGCCGCGCTGACCGAGGCGGCGGAAGAATATGGGCGCGGAGAAATGGCGAGTCATTTATCATGATATCCAACGCTTGTTGTGTGTTCGACTCGTCCAAACCTGACACCTGACACCTGACACCCAAACCGAATCGTTGTTTATGACAAGTTGCAAGGCTGATATCTGCGGGGAAATATCCTGGTTGGAGCGCTAAATCGTGATGAAGCAGAGCTATGATCTTTCCAATTTGACCTGGACCGTCGAAGGTTACACGCCGTATATGTGGCTCTTCGAGTGGCGCTATGGGGTGGGGTTCGGCGGGAGTGCACCGTGCATTGATGTACCGCCGGTGCCGGCACGTGTGCCGGGTTCGGTGCAGGGGGCGCTCTATGACGCCGGTCTGCTGCCGGACTGGCGGGTGGGCACGGACTACCGCGCGTATGAGTGGATCGAGAATCGGCATTGGATGTATCGTGCCCGCCTCCCGGATGACTGGCTGACGGCCTCCGCGTCCTGTCGCCTGGAGTGCCCTGGACTCGATTACGCCGGGTGGCTGTATGTCAATCGGCAGGAGGTCGCTTACTTCACCGGCACCCACCTGCACCACGTTTTCGATCTCACGCCGTTCCTCGCCGCGCAGGACAATGAAATCGAGATTATCTTCGACCTGCCCCCGCGCTGGCTCGGGCATATCGGCTACACCTCGCGGATGACGGAATGGAAAACGCGCTTCAACTACACCTGGGACTGGTGCCCGCGGTTGGTGCAGACCGGCATCTGGGACGCCATTACGCTGAGCGTGGTACCAGGCAGCGAGATTCGCAGCCTGCGCTGCCTGACGGATGCCGAGTTGCCGCAGGATACGGGGGTGGTGGAGCTTTCGGGAGAGATCACGGCGGACCAGACCGACCGCCTGCAGGTGACATTGGCGCAAGACGAGACGGTGATCCGCGAAGAGGAATATTCCCCCGCGGAATTTGCCACGGGTATCACCTGGACTGGCCTGCCGGTTGCACTCTGGTGGCCGAATTTCGCGGGGGAGCAGCCGCTCTACACTGTTTCCTGCCGATTGATTGATGCGCAAGGCCGAGAGCAGGATCGGGTGACGCGACGTGTGGGCTTCAAGCACGTCGAGTGGCAGTTATGTGACGGCGCGCCTCCGCATGCCGACCCCTGGTTGTGCGTCGTCAACGGGCGTCCTCTCTTCTTGCAAGGGGTGAATTTCGCGCCGCTCTCCCCACTCTTCGCCGACTTAACGCGCGAGGATTACGCCAGGCGGCTCCGCCAGTACCAGGAGATGGGGCTGAACCTTTTCCGCATCAATGCCTGCCAGTTCCTCGAACGGTCGTGGTTCTACGATCTCTGCGACGAGTTAGGCTTGCTGGTCTGGCAGGAATTTCCCCTCACCTCGTCCGGAATGGATAACTGGCCGCCGGAAGACGCCGCGAGTATCGAGGCGCTGGCGGAAATCGCCGTCTCCTTCATCGAGCGGCGCCGGCACCACGCGTCGCTGCTGCTCTGGAGCGGCAGCAACGAGCAACAGGGTGATCTGCTGGGTGGCAAGACCGGGATGGGAAAACCCTGCGACCTCAGCCATCCGCTGCTGAAACGATTGCAGGAGGTGACGCAGGCGCACGATCCCCGTCACCGGTTTATCCCCACCTCGCCATGCGGTCCGCGCGCCTGGGCGGATCCCGCGGATTTCGGCAAGGGATTGCACTGGGCGGTGCATAGCGGAGCGACGCTCAGTACGTTGGCGGAGGCTGAATACTACTGGGCGCACGATGATGCCATGTTTCGTCCGGAAATCTATTGCCCCGGCGCCAGTCCGGTGGCGCTGATCGAGAAATACGCCGGCGATTTTTCCGTCTTCCCGGCGACCGTCGAGAATCCCTACTGGACCCGTCTGACCACCTGGTGGATCGACTGGGTACGCCTAATCGCCATCCACGGACGCGAGCCTGTCGACCTGGCGGAATACGTAGCCTGGAGCCAGGCCAACCAGGCGCTGATGATGAGCCGGGAGATGCAGGCGTGCAAAGCGCGCTTTCCGCGCTGCGGCGGGGTGTTGATGTGGTCTGGACATGACACCTTCCCGCTCACCATCAATTCGTCGCTCATCGATTTTGACGGCAACCTGAAAACCGCGGCACTGGCGGTGAAGAAGGTGTGGCGCAGTTCGGTAGACGATCTCACCGAGGCAACAAGACCATAACGGATCTACGCAAAGTCTACGGCGTGGCCCCCATCCCCAACCCTTCCCCCGCTGCGGCAGGGGAAGGGAGCAGGTAACCGGGTTTGGTACTCCCTTCCCCTGCCGCAGCGGGGGAAGGGTTGGGGATGGGGGGCCACGCGCCTTCTGAAGCTTTTGCATAGACCCACCATAACCAATCCTTGACCCTTGCACGGAGAGGTGCATGATGATGACCGGCAGAGAGCGCATGCTCATCGCTATGCGTAACGGCCAACCCGATCGCGTGCCTGTAGCGCCCGATATGTCGAATATGATCCCGTGTCGTTTGACCGGCAAACCGTTCTGGGACATTTACCTGTATCAGGACCCACCGCTGTGGCGGGCATATATCGACGCGGTCAACTATTTCGGCACCGATGGCTGGATTTATAATCTGGATGGCTTCTCGCTCGATGATCCGGATGCAACGCCGAATATTGATGAAGACATCATCCAAGAAACGGTGATCGTTTTCCGTTCCGAAGAACGGATCGTCACGCGTGGCTATACCCAGCGAAAAGGGCAGGGGAAGGAGTGGTCGCACCTGGTGACCGTCTACCCGCGTTATGATCCGCCTACCACGCTGGTCGCGAGCAAAATCGACCTGGCGCCGCCGCCTGAGCGCTGGTGGCCGATCGAAGGCGTGAAACCGCAACGGCAGGGATTCGACTTGTTGCGGGAAGGCTTGGAATATTTTGCGGAGCGCGGTGTGATCGGTGTCTATGTCTGGCCGCCGCAACTCGGCAACCCGGAGCAAGGGTACGGCTATTCCATCTACGATTATTGCGATCGTTATGACGAAGTGAAGGCGTGGAGCGTGCAAGCACAGCAGGCGTCGGTCGCGTATCTCAAACGCGTGCTGGCTGGACCGGTGCGTCCCGATTTCATCCTGACCGGCGGGTCGGGGATGGAGGTATTCAACACCCCGGAAATAATCCGGGATCTCGCGCTGCCGGCGCTGCAAGAGATCACCGCGGTGTGCCGCGAGGCGGGGATTCCTTCGCAAATCCATTGCTGTGGTCCCGAACGAGAATTGGTGGAGATGTGCGTGCGAGAAACCGAATTGACCTCCATCAACCCGCTGGAAATTCCGCCGATGGGCAACTGCGATCTGGCGGAGATCAAGCACTCCTTCGGGCAGCGGATCAGCCTGATGGGCAATCTGCACACCACCGACGTCATGCTCCGCGGCAGCGTGAATGAAGTGCGTCGCGAGAGCTTGCAGGCTATCCGCGCTGCTGGCGAACACGGCGGCTTCATCCTTTCCACCGGCGACCAGTGTGGCCGCGACACCCCCGACGCCAATATCTTCGCCATGGTAGACGTGGTCAATGAATTCGGCGTCTACCCGCTCGATTTCGAGCGCATCGACCGGGAAATTGCCCGGCTGGAGCGTTACCAATGATTACCCCCCAATTGTTTTCCCTGAACGGTGCATGGTCCGTGCTGGCCACTCCGCTTGATGTTGACGGTGAAGCGGGGTGTTGCCGCGTGTCTGCCGCCGTCGATAGCTGGATGTCAGCCGAGGTACCCGGCGATATTCATCTCGATTTGATGCGTGCTGGGAAGATGGAAGAGCCGGAGATCGGCGATAATGCGCGCCGCTGCCGCTGGCCGGAAGAGCATGCATGGTGGTATCGCACCACCGTGACGGTTGACGCCGACTTTCTCACGCACGAACGGCAGGAGTTGGTATTTGACGGGCTGGATTGTTCCGCGCAAGTCTTTCTCAACGGTGCCGCCATTGGCACTGCTTGTAACACCTTTATAGCCCACCGTTTCAATGCGCGCGGCGCGCTGCGAGAAGGCGAAAATAATTTGCTGGTGCGGCTGACCGCCGGCACGGAGCTGATCAAGGATCGCCCGCACCTGGGTGATTGGTTCGGTGACCCCATTTATGCGTCGCGAAACTTCACGATGCAGCGCTTCCTGCGTAAACCGCAGTATCAGTATGGCTGGGATTGGAATGATCCGCTGCCCACCATCGGGCTCTGGCGCGGTGCCCGGCTGGAAGGCCATTCTGGTATCGTTTTCGCGGAGTTCCGTCTGGATACCGTCATCGAAGGGGAGCAGGTTAAGCTCGACGGCCAGGCGTTGCTGGAGAATCTGCACCCGTGGATCGAGCGTTCCTGCACACTGGAGATTGAGATTCACCCGCCGCAGGGAGAACAGATCCCATTTCATGCCACCTATTCATTGCCGATGGGACGCACGGCGGTACCGTTGTGCATCGAGATACCGCACCCACAGTTGTGGTGGCCAAATGGCATGGGGGAGCAACCGCTGTATACCGTGATCGCGAAGATCAGTCGCGATGGGGAAATCTGCGACCACCTGGAGCAGACCATCGGGCTGCGCACGGTCGAGATTGACCGGTCGCCGCTGGTGGATGGCTCGCGCTTTTGCATCTGTGTGAACGGGGTGGAAGTCTTTTGTCGCGGCGGCAACTGGGCGCCCTCGGACATGATCCCCGCGCGCGTCACTCCCGCGCGCTACCAGACGCTGGTCGCGGAGGCGAAAACGCGCACTTTACCATGTTCCGCATGAACGGGGTGGGCTATTACGAAGACGACGCCTTCTTTGACGCGTGCGACCGCGCCGGCATCCTCCTCTGGCAGGATTTCACCTTCGCCTGCATGCCCTATCCCGACGATGACCCGGCCTTTCGCGTCGAGGTGGCCGCGGAAGCGCGAGAAGTAGTGCGCCGCCTGCGTCATCATCCGGCGCTGGCGGTGTGGTGCGGTTGCAACGAATCGATATGGCTCAACAGTCACGGCAAAGACCCTTACACCCTGGGCGGTATCCACCTGTTCGGCGAAATTTTGCCCGCGGCATGCCGACAGCTCGATCCCGTTCGTCCCTACTGGCCATGCAGTCCATTTGGCGGCGAAGAACCGAACAGCGAGCAGGCCGGCAACTGTCATTGGTGGTTCCCCTTTTTCATGAATCCGGAGATCGATCGCCGCATTCGTCACGAAGTCGTCGATGAATGCCGTGCCCGCTTCGTCAGCGAATACGGCATCATCGGCCCGCCGCCGGAGGCATCGGTGCGGGAGTATTTACCGCCGGAAGACTTTTCACGGTCGTCAACCGCCTTTCACATCCATACCAACACCTTCGGTGGTAATACGGTCGAAGAGGGGATTCGCTATCACTATGTCGATCCGGAAGGCCTGTCCTTGCCGGAGTTCCTGCATTATGGGCAACTGTTCCAGGCCGTCATGCACGGCGGCGCGATGGAATCCCTGCGCTTCCGCAAAGGCGATGCCGACGCCGAATGCTGGGGTGCGCTAATCTGGTCGTATAACGACTGTTGGGGGGAAATGGGCTGGTCGGTGATCGATCACTACCTGCGCCGCAAGGCGAGTTACTACTGGCTCCGTCGCGCCTGCAAACCGGTCAAGGTGATCGTGCGCCCGCGCGCTGGCCACCTGGTCACCCGCGTGATCAACGATACCTTGCAAACCTACCAGGCCAACATTAGTCATGGTTGGTTCCGTCTGGATGGCGCCGAACGCCGGCTTACGGAACAAGCGGTCATGATTCCCGCCAACGGCATGGTGGAAATTGCCCGCGCACCGATCCCCTCCGACCTGTCCCCGCGCGAATGGCTCTACGGCGCGATCCTTACCGGCGACAACCTGCCGCCGGATCAGACTAGTTGGCTACTCGCCCCTTACCGAGAATTGACTGTGCCGGAACCGGCGGTCACGCTCACCAATGGACCGCAAGGACTGCAAATCGTCAGCCCGGTCTTCTGTCACGGGGTACGGTTAGTCGACGGTGAGGAGGAGCTGCGGGCAGATAACTATCTCAACCTGCTCCCGGGGATTCCGCAGCTTATTGCGACGAAGTCGCCGGGGATAAGAGCGGAACTGTTACGGTGAGGTGGAACGGTTACGGTGAGGTGGAACAATTACGGTAAAGCGAAACTATTACGATAAGGAGGAGCCATTCGTTCGACGGTAACCTTATGGACCGCCGGCTTCCCGCCCAATGCCGTTAAAATAAGCATCCTTCGCCGGGACACCAAGGTGATTGTGTCACCCATAAGCGTTATCGCTCTCACACGCGTAGGCAGACAACGCAAAAGGGAACCGTTTCGGTAAT
>Ga0073936_10003862_pt1 | contig 21101 bp, 17 predicted proteins | sample AliMusrvi5mmetaG_FD_87041 | JGI IMG/M metagenome (GOLD analysis project Ga0073936, IMG submission 87041) | Freshwater lake bacterial and archeal communities from Alinen Mustajarvi, Finland, to study Microbial Dark Matter (Phase II) - Alinen... | ecosystem: Environmental > Aquatic > Freshwater >... | reverse complement strand
GATATAGACAAGGGATACCCAAGGGATACCCAAGGAATACCCTCCCCACCCCTATTGAAACCCAGCCATGCTTATACAGGCATTAAATAGTTTAATATGCTCGCCGCATAAACAGATATCCCAATTTTCGAGAAAGTCATATTTTTCTTTACATTTGATGTAAAAAATTATGAAAGCAATTTGTATTGAAGATTGTGAGGTTTCTTTAAAGAATAAATATGGTGCTATAGTAGCAACAGTTAATTTTTTAGAAAATAAAGAATATGAATATGAGGTATGCAATATTAATGCCTATCAATATTATTCAATTGAACATCCTGATAGGAAAAGAGGAATGATAAATTGTGAATTTGATGTATTTAGCAGATACTTCAAAGACAATAAGACTATAACGAGCAAAGAATAAAGACTAATTCATTAATTAACAGATACGTCATAAAGCCAAAAATAATCTATTGGCAAAAATGGTGCAGACGTTTAAACTAATCCCTTGCCAGCGCTTCAATGGGGTCAAGCTGAGCCGCCTTTTTTGCAGGAAGGTATCCAAAAATTATACCCGTCAGAAAAGCAAACCCAAAGGCAATTAATATGGGTGGAATGGTGAAGATAACCCGCCAGCCTGCAAGTGATGAAACAGCCAGTCCGCTGCCAATTCCAAATAATACGCCTGCCAATCCGCCAAGAAAGCAGACCATCACGGCCTCAGTAAGAAACTGGAATAATACATCGAAACCGCGTGCTCCAATGGCCATGCGAATGCCTATTTCGCGGGTACGTTCGGTAACTGACACCAGCATAATATTCATTACCCCGATACCACCGACAATAAGCGAGATTACTGCAATTGCTGCAAGCAGATAAGTAAGTGTATTTTGTGTTTCATTGGCAGTAGCTATTGTTTCGGCCATATTACGGATATTAAAATCTTCCTTGCCATGACGTTTGATCAGAAGATCATGAAGACCAACCTGCACGGCAGTCATATTTGCACCAGGCTTTACTCTCACAACAATACGGTTGAAATACCGCTGTCCGAAGATACGCGCTCCGGCTGTTGTGTAAGGCATCCATATTGAGTTATCCAGGTCGTCACCCCGTGCAGAAGTACCTTTCACACTCAATACGCCAATCACCAGAAAAGGTGCGTTGCCAATAAGTATATACTGACCCAATGGATTCATACCGGCAGGAAACAGATTTGTAGCAATGGTCTGGCCTATTGTTACCACCTGTGCATAACGTTTCACATGTTCAGCCGTAAAGAATATCCCGGATTGCGGTAGCCAATCGTGTACCTGGGGAAAGTCTTCACCTGTTCCAACCACAGTGACTGTCAGATCGAGGTTTCCGAATCTCAGTAAAGAGGATGCCTCTGATTCGGGATTCGCTATCAAAACTCCAGGCACATGTGCAATCGACGGCAAATCTTCAGGCACAAAACTTATAACGGCTGCGGCTGAGGCGCGAACATTAGCGGCACCACGGGCAATCGTCATCAGGTCGGCTCCCATGGCCTGAATACGTTCAACAACCTCCTGTTTGGCTCCATTGCCGATAGCCATCAAAGCAACCACTGACGCAACGCCGATAATGATACCAAGCATTGTCAGCGCTGTTCTCATCCGGTTGTTTATCAGCGAACGGAACGCCATCTTTATTGATTCTCCAAGAACTGCTATACCAGCCTTTTCATCTTTCTCCAATTCGGTAATCGGTGCATGATTACTTGCTTTTTCTTTCTTTTTAATCTCGTCGGAAGTGATACATCCGTCGGCAATATGAACAATGCGATTTGCATAAGCTGCAATGTTAGCATCGTGGGTTACTACGATAATCGTATGTCCTTGTCCGTTGAGTTTTTCAAGAATAGCCATGACCTCTTTGCCCCCTGTACTGTCTAATGCCCCCGTAGGTTCATCAGCAAGTATGACTGGTCCGCCGTTCATCAGTGCCCGAGCAATGCTGACACGCTGTTGCTGACCTCCTGAGAGCTGGTTGGGAAGATGTTGCAGCCGGTCGCCCAGTCCGAGTTCCTTAAGTATATCACTGGCATGTGTTTCCCTCTGAGATTTTGGCATTCCCCGGTATACAGCAGGAACTTCTGCATTTTCGATAGCGCTTAAATCAGACATCAGGTTATAACGCTGAAAGATGAAGCCAAAAGTATCGCGCCGCAAGGCTGCAAGTGCATCGCCGTTCAGCGTTGCAATATCAATACCACGAACATGATATGAGCCGACCGATGGTTTGTCGAGACATCCGATAATATTCATCATCGTTGACTTTCCTGAGCCGGAAGCGCCCATAATCGCTACAAATTCGCCACTCCCGATCTTTAAGCTAACATTCCTGAGTACGGTTAATGGTTCACCACCGGTGGTATAGGTTCTGCTTACACCTTTTAATTCCAGTATGGATGTCGTCATCGTCCTCCCTTCTGTCCACTCAGTGCACTTTTAGTCTGTGTGGTAGCCTTTTCTTTAATTCCGCCAATGACAACCAATTCATTTTCCTTGAGACCTTCTTTAACTTCTGTGGAGATTTCGCCTTTGATGCCTATTTTAATAGCTCTGATCTCAATGCTTTTATCTTCTTTCATTACCTGAACTTTGATCTCAGATCCTTCTTTTGCATTCCCAACAACCGAGGTAGGTATCAGTAAAACGTCTTTCGCCTGCGATAATATGATGAAAACCTGTGCAGTCATCTGAATGTACAAATCGCGCTTCGGATTCTCAATATCGAATAATACATCATAGAATACAACATTATTAATGAGTTCAGGAGTGGGGAGTATCTGCCTGATTTTTCCTGTCCATCGCCGGTCTTGTGACAATACCGTAAAATAGACATCCTGTCCAAGTTTGACACGATCAATATCTGCTTCGGATACCTGAGCCCAGACCGTCACCGTATCAATGTCGGCAATCCGAAGGATATTCGGGGCAGACTGATTGGCATTAAGTGTTTGTCCTTCAAGCATATTAATTGATACAACATCGCCCGACATTGGAGCTGTAATCTGAGTATAGCCCACATTGGCAGTGGCTGTATTTACCAATGCATTTGCTTGCTTCATCTGCGCCGAAAGTGAAGCCGAATCGGCAAAAGCAACATTATAAGCTGCTGTGGTGATATCGTGGTCACCTGCAGCGATCAACTTCTTTGCAAATAGTATATCGCTCCGACCAGCTTGTAATTTGGTAAGAACAAGTTGTGCTTCTTTTAATGAACGCTGCGAGGTCATATTCTCGAGTGCTGCATTTGCCGATGTAAGTGCTGTCTTTGCCAAAATAGGGTCAATTTCGGCCAGTAACTGGCCTTTTACAACCCTATCGCCGCGTATTACCTTTAGGGATTTTAACTTGCCTGATGTTTGTGCACCTACATCAACATATTTAATCGGCTGCACCAGACCTGCTGCTATTACTGTGTTTTCGACATCACCACGTTCGACTGCCGCAGTAGCATAGACAACTTTGGCTTTCCCAAATGCCCAGATATATCCGAAATATCCTCCAATGATTATGAGGATTGCGCCTATCACCCATATGACCCGTCCGTGAAGAAATGCATGGAGTTTTCCCGGCTGATCAACCGGTGGTGTTATCTTCTCATCTTTAACAGGCTGATCAACCGGAGGTGTTATCTTTTCATCTTTAACAGCCTGAAAAGCCAAAGGTGTTATCTTCTTTATTTTTTTAACAGGAATATCAACCAGGGGAATTACCGTCTCATCAACAGGTACTTCTACTGATTTGATTTCCTTTATAATCTTTTTAACTGCCATTTTCTATTTCTCCTATTCTATAGTATTGGATGTTTCAAAATATTTTCGTTCAGGTTGTCTTGAAAGCAAAAGCAAAGACTGCAGCAAGCCCAAGAAATACAATTGCAACAAGGTAATTCCAGGCAAGTTTCTCCTGTAAAAATGTAACTGCGAATACAATAAAGACTATTAATGTGATGACCTCCTGAATAATCTTAAGCTGGAATCCTGTGAACTCTCCAAAACCTAAACGATTAGCAGGAACTGCCAGACAGTATTCGAGCAATGCAATTGCCCATGACACCAGGATTGCTTTCCATAATGGCCAGGCTTCACCGTATTTTAAGTGTCCGTACCAGGCAAAGGTCATGAAGACATTCGAGAAAACAAGAAGAACGATGGTTCTCATAGAGTTACATTCAGGAATAATTTATCACATGTATCCAAAGTGAAGAAGTTGATGATGTATATAGAAACTAATGCAACTGCATCATTTACCATACTTTAACCATCTCAACTGTATCACAGAAGAATCATGTGAATGATTATTCGCAACATTGTAAAGATTAAAAGCTTTCAGGTTGTATGTGTTACATAACTTTCAGGAAAAGTTACATCATTCACACATTAAGCTTATCCAATATGAAAGGCTAATTTGATTCCTTCTATCAGCATATTTGCGCCTAATACACCGATAATTATTCCCATGATTTTACCAATGATCACAAAGTTGTTTTCTCCAACCAGCCGAACAAGGTAGTTGCTATAGATATAAGCCAGGTAAGTAAATAATATAATCAGTGCGAAGATCAATACGGTGATTAATACTTTAAGAAAGTCGGCATTCACTACAAAGTTCATTCCTGTAACAATTGTACCGGGACCTGCCATGATGGGAATAGCCAATGGAGAAATGGCAATACTCGCATCAAAAATAGGTTTGCCTTTCAGGTGTGGGTTTACTTTTTTTGACTGGAGCATGTCAAATCCAATATAAAAGATCAGGACTCCACCAAATACCTTGAATGAGGGAATGGTTAACCCAAAGATCTCGAATATATATTTTCCCACTAAAATAAAGGCAACAACAATGATAAAAGCTACAATGTTAGCCGTTTTAGCAATTCTCTTTTTTTTCCTTTCATCGAGTCCTTCGGTTAATTTAACGAAAATAGGAATATTTACCAGTGGGTTCATTATGGCAAAGAATGCCATAAAAACGGTAAAAGAGTAGCTCCAATAGTTTTCCATCCAGTGCATATATTTTGGCTTAATGTATTTGTATTAACAGAACAGTCTATTAGTCTTCAGATATAAGACACTAGACCTTAGATAAGAGACTTTAGGCTGATGAAATGGCTTTTGGTCTAAGGTCTAAGGTCTAAAATCTATCATCAAAGGTCTAAGGTCTAAAGTCTAAAGTCTATTATCTAAGGTCTATTGTACAGATTGCTTCACTTTGTTCGCAATGACGGCGTTAACTAAACGACATTGATTTCCAATTGTTTAAAACGGATATCCAATGGCCACATTCAGAACCAGATTATCTCTTCTCCAGGCTGAACTTCCGAAGTCAATCTTAGCTATTCGATAATATTGAATAGTTGACTCCTCGCATTGAGTTTCCTATTTGGACGGTTCTTCCGTGAAGTCTAAATCTTTTGCTTTAATTCTAACGATTTTACCATTTCGAGAAACAACCAAATCCGAACCATCCTTTAGCTTGGCAGTCAACAGGCGTTCATAAGTTAAATCCATGCCTTTAATTATCTTGTCTCGCAGCTCTTTTACTTTTTCCTTATTCATTATGATAAAATTTGATTGTAAATAACCGGGTTATATACCTCTATTTCTTTATCTTGATAACCTTCTGCAATTATTGAAGAAGGTGGATTTGAATTGTTATAGATCATCCAAAAATCGCATATTGGCAAATATATATTTGAAAGATTTTTTAACCCGGAAATATATCTACGTCTTATGATCTCTTCCGGAATATTATGACCACCTTGAGATACTCTGATTTTCACACGTTCAATTGCCAGATCAACGGAATCGAGCCAAAAGAACAACAAGGTTACAAAGTATCCATTTAACTGAGCTTCAGCAATTAAATGTTTATATGTTTTGCTTGACAAGGTTGTTTCAAAGGCGAAATCGACTTTTTGCTTCATCAGTTCCTTTATCCGGTTCAGCATAATCCGCCCTGCTTCAATAGCAACTTTTTCAGGTTGAAAAGGTGATAAGCCCTTTGCAATCTCGTCAGCATTTACAAACTCTTTACAATCCAACATATCAGGCAAAACAGAATACGAAGCAGTTGTCTTGCCAGCGCCATTGCATCCTGATATGATATATAACCTCGGCATATTTTCTTTTTCACAAATATATTGGTTTCCACTCTAATAAAAAGGATTCAAAAAACTATTTCATAGTAACAAAGAGTTCATAGATACTGAATGTTTAACTCAATTCTGTAAAAGAGGTATATTCGTTCATCCATTTGAAAAGGATTAGAGTTAAAACGGATATCCGATTGCCACATTCAGAACCAGGTTATCTCGTCTCCAGGCTGAACTTCCAAAGTCGATCTGATTCATTACCCACCGCTTATTTTCGTCAAGCCAGGGTTTCCGTAAAGGAAAAGCTAAATCAAAACGTAAAATGAAGAAGGAAACATCAACCCTTAAACCCACACCTGTACCAACAGCCATTTGGTCCATGAAATTGGAAAACAGGAACGGGCTTCCCAGATTGGAAGGATTTGATTTTTGAAGCCAGACATTTCCTGCATCGACAAAGAGGGCTCCTTTAAAGAAACTGTAAATATTAAACCGGTATTCAACATTTGTTTCCAGTTTGATATCACCACCCAATTGTAATATTCCCAGCGAATCGGTTTTCTGTTTATAAGTACCCGGGCCTACGGAATTAATCTGAAAGGCACGAAGACTGTTCGGTCCGCCGCTAAAGAACTCTTTGCTGTATGGCAGAATTGCCGAGTTTCCATATGGCTTTGCTACTCCTGCAAAGACACGCATTGCCAGTTTGTTTTTGTTTTTAAAATTCAGGTAGGCACGGCCATCAATACTAAGTTTGGAATATTGCGAAAAAATGGAACCAATCACTCTGGACGGATTGCTTGCGGTTGGATCTTCCCCTGCAATCTTATTAGCAATATAAAAAGAAGTTCCTGCCAGCTCAGATATTAAATGGAAATAGTACTGCATCTTTTTTGCAGTCATCATCTGCTCATCATAGGTAAACGAATAACTTCCTCCTGCAATAAATTGTTCTTCATAACTTTTTTTCAGAAAAGGATTTGCGTTAAGCAATGTTGTAAAAGCAACTGATTGATTTGACACTGTGGTAAAACTCACATCTATCGGGTTTAATTCGTGTTCCGTATGTATATTCTCTTTCCATTTATAACCATAAACGAAGCGCAAGGTATTCATATCGAAATAATTGACCCGGCTCATATAGTTATATGAGAGCAATATATGAGTTGTTGGAATATATAGGCTGTTGGTCCGCTTGATTTTAAATGGTGCAATAAAGCGGGGAAAAGTCAGTTCAATTTGTGGATTATAGGAATAGGAATAATAGTTTTTTTCAGCGCCACTTAATTGTGCCTCGAAGGTTCCTGCAAGAGTAAGGTTTAGCAACTCGGCACCGTTAAAGGCGTTTCTGTTCAGGATACTTAAATTTATTTGTGGACCAGTGTAATTATTCGACTTAGAAACCATGTCAACTTCAGCCCTGAAAGTATGCTTCGGCATGGGAGTCATCAAAATGTTAACATCCAATAGTCCTGGTAATGGAGCCCCGAGTACTTGGGGTTCAGTAAAGTTAATCTGGACTAATTTGAAGTTTCCCATCGACATCAATCTATTTAGGGTAATAATGTGGTTCTCTCGTGAAAAGACTTCGTTCTTCCTTAAGTAAATCGATTTTGCGAGCACTTTGGGCCTTATGGTCATACTCTCTTCTTTCCCAAAAAATACCGTATTTTGAAACATGATGGTGTCTTTTGTTGAGTCAGTATGTCTCTCATTTAAAGAATAGTTCTGATTAATGTTCACATTGTTGATGCGAAAAACTGTCAATGCATTGGCCGGAATACTGTCTTTTAAAGTCAATTTGAATTTGACATCATGATTTACATTTGATGTGTCGGCTTTAAAAAGCAAATATTCGGGATTGAAGTAAAAGTACCCATTGTTTTTTAAGGTCGCATCGATACGTATCCGTTCGTTTTTTAAGACGTCAAGATTATAATCCCGATTGGGTTTAATCAATGATTTATCTTTCACTTTAATTATCAGTCGGCTTAAACTATCGTCTGAAATAGCATATACCAAATCCTTCACCCGATATGGTTTATGAACATGACTGGTATAGATTACTTTGGCAGTTCGCTTCTTCTCGACGATTTTGGATTCGGTATAGCTTTTAAATATCCCAATATTAAAAAGCTTTGAATCGATTACAGCACGTGTAACTCCGGGTTTTACACTACTAAGTAGAACCGGCGGTTCGCCCATCTTTTTGAGCCACTTTGCCAATTTAGTTTTAGGTTTTTCTCCAGCCACATTATACAACCACAATTTAGGACGATTACCCAGATAAACTTTATTCGGCACAGGACGTACGGCCAATTCCGCAGTAGTTTTAACCAGTCCTTTGTTAATCTTATCTGATGATACCAATTTAATTTCCGCACCCGTATACAGCTTTTCACCTTTGGGTAAATGCCTTGTACCGGTACATGCTGCCAGAAAAAGGAAAACAGGCAGCAGGAAGAAACTATTTCGCATCAATCTTGACATTACTTTTTAATTTATTCGATGAATCAACTCCTTTTTTCTTCGTATTGAATATTTTGCTCCATAGATTGAAATCGCGTACAAATACAACACCCGCTCCTGTCTCAACCAATTGTCCTTCAATGGCTCCTTCGTATTGGTTATGTCTGAATCCTTTCAGCAGGAAACGTCCGTCTTCGGTAAGTTTATATTCGACTGTCACATCACTTGTAATATTGCTAGCCGAATTTTGACTCGCCCTGGCTCCCTCTACATCTACTGCCCCGCCAAGCTGAACGGATAATCGTTCATTAAACATTTGTTTCTTTACGCCGATTTCAACTTGTGTACGCCCTTTGGCTGTGCCAGTTTGATAATCGTCATACGATTGAATGTCAAAATTCAACTCCATGCCGGGTAACATTTTTGAACTTAGCTGATTTAATTGCGCAGATAAGAATTTGCCTACTGTTGAGCGGATTAAGGTTGAAGTTCCTCCAGACGATTCGGTCTGAAAAGGATTCTCCTGAACAAATCGACCCAATACCAGTAATGCAAAAACCTGTTTATTTAATGCTGATTCATCTTCATTGAGCATGCCCAGTTTCTGATTGACAGCTCCGCCGAGGATTCCTTTATCCTCAGGTGCTAATTGGATTAAAAAACTGATTTCAGGATGCAAAATTTGTCCGCGAAGCTTCAAAACAACCAGGAACGGATAGCGCTGTTTATATCCGCCTTTATCTACATCGCTTAATCCTGATAACTGATCAGCTACCAAATCATATGGTGCAGCCCGAACCGAATAGCTTGCATCAATGGAGATTTCAGCCTCCATTGGATCACCATTCCAGATGATTGTACTCCCTGCATTAATATCAAATTTCTTTTTGATGACGGATTCCAGCGACACCAGATAGCTACCTTCATTCAAATTATAAGCGCCGGTAAGACTCATCTTCCCGCTTTGGTCCATGGTAAAACTCAATGCAGCCTCACCCTTCACCACCAATGAGTCAGTCGAAGCCGGATCCATCAATAGACGAAGGGTTGCTTCCTTGTCAATTTCGATAATTGAAGACAGATCGAAACCCGTCATGCCGGTTACCTGTTTTCCCTTTTTCTCCCCCCGCAGAAGAATCGGATTGAACTTTAATGAGTTGTCAAATTCAACCACATCCTCTCCTTTGTCAGTGGTCAGCTGATCTTCAGGTACCGAAAAGGTAAAGTTTGAACCCTTTTTCATTTTAACCTTTGCACTCACAACGGGTAATTTCATCGGTCCGTTTACATTGATCTTGCTGTCAATCACCATCCGCCCATAGAACTCTTTGTTATCCTTAAAAGAGGTGTTGAATAATAGAAAATCCTTGGTATTGACTTGTAACGCAAAAATAAAATCTGAGAAATGCTTCATCAGCACCGACCCATCAATTGTTGCAACATGCTTATTAACATCCAGCATGGTAAAGGAATTGAAATAAACACCGTCCTTTTTCAGTTGAATGGTTTCATGCTTTAATTCCAGTTTGTTATTCAGAAAGGCGGGTTTGATAATCGTATTGTTGAAAACCAGTTCGCCGGTAATATCAGGTGCAGCGTTATTCCCTTCAATCGAAAGATTTCCCGTAAGTGTTCCTGTCGATTCTTTCAATTGTCCCATCGATAACGCCTGAATGGTTTTCATTGAAAGCGACTGAATATCTGTTTTTATACTGACTGAATTATCCCCACCATTCGGTACAAAGAAACCATTTGCGGTCAAATTGTTATCAGCGCCTGATAATTTTACCTCAAGATTGAATTTTTCATAGGTCGGGTTTTCTGCCTTCACCGTTAAATCCCCGATGGGAACTTCATTGACTACAAGCTGACTGATCTTTGCATCAGCGACTACTCCATACGTATTATTAACCCGTTTCAGCAATATATTCCCATCTACATTTCCTGACACCAGGCTGGTATCCTTTTCTACAATCCGTGCAATGTCATCAATCCTAAAGTTTTTTATAGCAATGTTCAGATCGTCATTGAACTTATCATGTACCGAAGCAATATTAATCTGCCGTTCAGCGTGATTAATAAAAAGATGGTGGATCAAAAATCCCTGTTTCCCAAATTCAATGTAATTGTCCGAGGAAATATCGCAGCGGTTATTGGCAAGGTAAAATTCTTTCGGATCTAGAGTAAGCTTATAATTCTGTTTATCCATTATAATCTTCGACTGAATCAAAAGCTTTTTCTTCTTGCCATCGATGGATGAGATATTCGCAAAGATTTTATTGTCTTCGAGTTTCCCGTCCAACGAGAAATTAGTAATTTCGATTTGTGAGTTTGCAATTATACCTGTTGAAATTTTATAGTTCAATGCTTTATTAGCCGTATTTACATCTAACGATAAATCATTAATTTCAGTGGTCCCATAAACGATTCTTTTTACAGTCGCATTCATCTTCAGATTGTTTTTCTCATTGTCAAAACTTCCCTGTATGATTCCAGGTTCAAATTCCTTGAGCTGAGGGAAGAGGACATCCGAAAGAATGGGGTGATTATGCAGTTGAATCTCAAAATTAAATTTAGACCCTGAGGACTCGGGGCTTTTCTTTAACTGCTTAATTGAATCAGAAAAGGGAAAATAGTTATTAATGAATTGGTTTAGTAATGAAGGCAAAGCTGCTGGAGAAACAGTTCCCGAATATTTGATGCCGATCAATGCACTGCTGATATTCAGTTCACTTTTCCTGGGTTCGTTCACCGTAGCGGATAAAAATGAATCAAGGACATATTTCTTTCCATTGCTGGCAACGATTATATTGGTAATTCCTGCCGTCCCGTTCATCTCACTAACCGTTCCACCTTTTAAATCGGCAGATGCTACAAAGGCAATACGCGCGTCTTTTTTAGTGAATTTAAGCTTTTGAAGGTCTGCGCCCTTTAAATTCAACTTAAACTTATAGCGTTCCTGGTTAGGATTCATGTTCACCAGTCCGTCGAAATCAAATTCTGCGTTTTCATCATTCAGGCTTATTTTCCCTTCAAATTCCTTACCCGTAACCGTTCCATCTAGTTTAAGCTTGTGATACGTATATTGTTTCAGGTAAATCTGACTTACGTCAGACTTGATTTTTGCCTTGATCGTATTCATGTCCAACCCCTGTCCTATTGCTTCCGCGGTTAAGGTTACAGGGCCATATAATAGTGTGTCCTTCAGCAAACGGCCCAAATCAAGACTACTCATGCTTACTTTACCATTGAAATGTTCATTCGGATCGATGGATGCAGTCAGATTTGCATCACCAAAACTACTGGTCAGATTTGCTGTTGATTCAAATGATTTCAGCTTTCCTTTAAAAACAACCTGCATACTGAGATTTTCAGGAAGATCAATGCTTTTTGGAATATATGAACCAGCCATCATCGTGAGATCTTTCCTGCCTGAAGTCATTCTAAGGTTCGGAAAGTCATAAGATGCAGTTTCAATATTAGATAAGCCTTTGATATTGAAATCAGTTTCTACAGTTGTATTTACCCCGGTTTTAATTGCAAGATTCTTAGCGTTTAGATTATTCAGTTGCCCGCTGATTACTCCTGAAGCAGTAGTAACAGTTGATGCAATTTTAAAGAAAGGCTGTGCATTGAGATGCTGTTTAAAATATAGCACGTCGGAGTTCTTGAAGCTTAAATTCCTCAGGTTTAAGTTTACGTTGGTGAATTGCAGGGAATCCATTAAAAGGGCCAAAGAATTAAACTTCAGTATTAAATCTGCATCAACGGTAGAGTTGTTGGTACTGATCTTTGTATTCTTTGCAGTTATCGAATGCTGATCCATACTGAAATCAGATTCAACCTGGTTGATGGCGAAGTTATTCTGATCGATCGCATTGAATTTCTTTACCGAAACTTTGGTCAGATCGTTTGAATAGGAAAAGTTCGTGGCATCAAGATTCAGTTTGCTGAAGCTAACATGATCGGGATCAAATACGCCCTTCAATTCAGCCTTATTTCCGGCTTTATAAACAACCGAATCATCCTGCATATCAATTTGATTAAGCATAACCTTCCAGTTGCTTCCTGAGGCTGTAACTGTTCCGTTCGACGCTGATTCAGGCACAAAGGTGTGGTATTGAATTTTACTTTGGGAGATGGTAACCGATTCAGACATCAGCAACTGTTTCTGCAAATCGATGGAAGCATTTTCAATCTTACTTTGTCCGATTATCGAAACGACTGACAAATAATTAACCGAATCTGTGTAACTAACCTTAGAATTATTCAACTTGATTGTTCTTGCTTCTATTTTAGGCGAAACTTTTCCTGATTTGGTATTCTGAATATTTGCTGACTGAGTTGCCAGAACAGTTGCCGATAAACCTTCAGCCACCAGGTCGAACACCGAATATACAGGTTTCCCGGGAGCGATTTCATCGACATTAAATTCAGCTTTTTTCAACACTGCATGTACATTCATACCGGAATATTCATCATCGTAACGAAACCTGATATCTTTCAGACTCACCTGATCGATGCTGAAGGTCCATTTGGAAGGTGTCTGCGGGGCAGCGGTTGCTTGCTTGGTGGTATCGCTAAATGAAGTAATCAGGAAATTGTAGTTGAACAGTGAGTCTGTTTTGGTGCTGTGTAGGTTCAGGCTGGCATCATTCAGGGCAAGTGAACTCACGGCAATCTTACTTTTCAACAGGTCGTAAAGGGCAATATTTACTTTTGCTTTGCTGGCATAGATTAAAGTATCTTTATTCCGATCTTCCAGGTAAAGCCCTTCAACAACCACTGATTTGGGAAATGAAATGCTAATGTGTCTGATCTCAACTTTTGTATGCGTTTTCTTACTGACAAAAGACGTGGCAAAATGTACGATCCTTGTTTGAAACGAAGGAATTTGTATAATGACAGCGATCAGTATGAAAATAATCACACCGATGCTGACTATCCAGATGAAAGTCTTTAATACCTTTTTAAAAACAGAAGCCCCTTTCATCAATCAATTATATATTGTTTAATCCTTTAACTTTTAGTATGAAAACAACTTTCAGCCATGGCTATAAAGTATTAAGCATACACATTCATTTTGTTTCATTTATTTCTTCATTCGCTCAAGGATATTGTTTGCAGCTGGTGAAATAGTTTCAGGAACAGATCCCGTTTCGAGTGCTGTGCGAAGGATATCCAAAAGTTCGTTGAATCCTTCTGCTTTTTGCTTACGAAGGATATGATGTGCCCCGTGTTGCAGAAGTACCGATTCTGATCCATGATTGACCAATGCCCGTAAAAGTTCAGGCCAAGCAGCTTTTCTGAATTTCTCCAGGGATTTTGCAGCCAGCCATGCTACATCACTCTCAGGGTCCTCCAGAGCTTTGACCAAAGTTGGTATCGATTTTAAATCGCTTATTTCACTGAGCGCTTTGGCAGCTTCCCACCGTGCCTTGTAGGTTTTAGAATTTTCAAGCACTATAGACAATGGCAATACTGCTTTTTTCCCCAGTATCACCAATGATTTTCGCGCTTTTAATCGTACTTTATCATCTTCGTTTTCCAAAAGCAAAACTAAAGATTGAGGACTTATTCCATGTTGGTTTTGTTCATACATCGTTTTGCATTTTAATTGAAATCATTATTAATTCCAATGTAAAGATGTCTTAGTTGTGGTCAAAAAGTATTACATAATTCTAGCCAAAAATTACATGATTCACATGTTTTAAAAGAAGAGTCTACTCCTGGAAGTTTATTATAAAAAATGCTACCAGGGCACCAATACACCAGGTTACACAATAGCTTGATATTTAGACAGTATCTTTGGTGAGACTTGGTGTTTTAGGGCCTTTGTGGCAAATAAAGACTTTTCAGAGTGTAAACACAGAAGAAATTATTTTTTTCTGATGTCGCTTTCATACAAGCGAAGCCTGTTCTTGAGTTGCGTAATTTCATCATGCATGGCATTTACACGCTGTAACAAATGCATGATGGATTCGATTCCCTCGAGGTTGATATCCAACTCATAATAGAACCGTATGTATTTCTCCAATTGCTGAAGTTGTTCCCTATCAATAAACCTGGCTCCTTCAATCATTGTAGTTTCTATTAGTCCGGTTTGCTGAAGCGAACTGATAAACGAAATTTCAATGTCGTGACATGCACAGAACTCCTCTACGGCTATTAAATATTCGGTTTGCATAGCTTAGGATTTTGATAATTCGGTAAATAATTCTTTTTGCTTGTCCGTTAAATTGGTCGGAACTTTAATGTTAAAAGTCAGCAGCAGGTCTCCAAATTGTCCTTCCTTTTTATAGACAGGGAACCCTTTGCCTTTAAGTTTTACCTTACTTCCGTTTTGCGTTTCAGGCTTCACTTTTAGCTTCACCTGACCGTTTAAAGTATCAACAGTTATTTCGCCACCCAGCACTGCTTTGTAAATATCCAGATCAACTGTTGCGTATAAATTATTACCCAACCGCTTAAAAATAGAATGATTGGCAATTGAAAATTCAATATACAAATCCCCATTCGGCCCACCATTAACTCCGGGACCACCATGTCCCGGAATTTTGATAATTTGTCCATTCTCAATTCCTGCGGGGATGGTAATTCTAATCTTTTTTCCGTTAACGGTTAATGTTTGCTGATGAGTTTCATAGGCATCGATGAGATTCAGCTGCAATTCAGCATTAAAATCTTCTCCACGGTATTTAGCTTGTCGGCCTCTGCCACCGCCTGATCCGCCAAACATGGACTCAAAGAAATCAGAGAAATCTCCCCCTGGTTCTCCCGAATACTCCCGTCCACGTGAACGGGACGAACCAGATGGTTGTCCCTGGTACTGTTTCTGTTTTTCAAACTCATCGGCATGTTGCCAATCCTTTCCGTACTGATCGTATTTCTTCCGCTTTTCGGGATCGCTCAATACTTCGTTGGCCTCATTGATTTGCTGAAAATTCCTTTTCGCATCCTTATCATTCGGATTCAAATCAGGGTGAACCTTTCTGGCCATTTTTCGGTAAGCAGCTTTGATTTCCTTCGCCGATGCCGATTTATCAACCCCAAGTATTTTATAATAGTCTACGAAATCCATGTTTTTAGTAATAGTGTTGATCAGACTTTATGGTTTGGATAATCAGTATATCCTTTTTCATCAGCTGAATAAAATAAATCCATATTAAGATCCTGTGATAAAGGCCAGTTGTTTTTTAAGCGCTCAGCCAAATCGGGATTGTTGATATAGGGGCGCCCAAAAGCTATCAGTTCACCCAGACCGCTTTCAAGATCTGCCTCTGCCCTCGCCTTGTCGTATCCGCCTGAAAGAATTATCGCATTCTTAAAGTTGCTCCTGATCTGTTTCTTCATTTTCATAGGCACTTCAGGAGCTCCCATTGCTGAATGGTCAACCAGGTGAATGTAGCCTATGCCCAGTTTATTGAGCTGATCCGAAAGGTAATGATAGGTGACTTCAATCTCGGGATAATGAGGCATATCGCTGGCTACTCCATAGGGCGACAAACGAATACCTGTTTTTTCCTTTCCGATAGCCTCTGCAACGGCAGTTACCACTTCCAGTACATACCGGCAACGGTTCTCAATCGAGCCTCCGTAATTATCCTCACGGATATTGCTTATTGGCGACAGAAACTGCTCAAGCAGATAGCCATTGGCTGAATGCAGCTCCACCCCGTCAAATCCGGCATCTATGGCATTCCTTGATGCGGTAACAAATTCTGCCTTTGTACTAATCAGGTCTTCTGCGGTCATGGCCTTAGGTATTGCGAAGTCCAGCATCTGCTTCTCATCAGTCCACATCTGACCTGCCGCTTTTATTGCTGATGGTGCGATGATTTGTGATCCTTCAGGCATATTGAGCGGATGGCTTATCCTTCCCGTATGCATTAACTGAACAATGATCTTTCCTCCTGCCTTGTGTACTGCCGAGGTAACCTTTTTCCAGCCTTCAACCTGCTGAGGGCTATACATACCGGGTATGCGTGCATATCCCAGTCCATTGGGTGATGGCGAAGTGCCTTCGGTAATGATTAAACCTGCACCTGATCGCTGTTTGTAATATTCAGCCATCAGATCATTCGGCACATGGCCGATAGCCCTGCACCTGGTCATTGGCGCCATGACCACACGGTTTTTTAACTCCAGTGATCCAACCTTTTCAGCGGTAAATAGTTTGTTTGTATTCATTTTTAATGTTTTTTAATGTTTTAACAGAAACAAGAAGTTAACCGTAATGTTTCAATTATATCGATCTGCCAGTTTGCCTTTATTCAGGGATATTGTACAATTTGCAAACATCCTTGTACAACATACTTTTCAATTCCTGTGCACTTGGTTTATTCAACGATGCTGATTTCAATGCGGTTATAGTGCCTGGAATGGCGATAAACCTGAATTTATTTGTTGATGTAAGTGGTTGTGTGGTCATATCCGAAGTAAACTCAATACTTTTATATTGAGAAATCAGAAAACTCCAGTTTGCACCAACGGCAAATGCAGGTAATGGCCGCACTGAAGTTGAATTATAGACATCTCCGTCCAGCCATACATAGCCCAGAACGACTCCGTTCTCTACAACATCTGCAGTTAAATCGGGAGCCGAAGCATCGAAATACCAATCACCCGAAGTCCCTGACCATGCTGTTGGACTGAACCATTCGGAATAATACACGGTGGCATTCTGTCCGTCCTGACCCGCAGGACCCTGGGGTCCTTCATTCTTACACCCTGAAAAGAGCAGCATTAACAATGCAAACCCTGCTAAAATATTTAAACTCTTTGATTTCATGTTATTTGTTTTTAATGATTGATTGTATTTGCATAGTTAATGTTGTCGTTTATTGGTCATTGGTTGTAATTAGTTGTCATTGTTATCGTTGTTGTCGTTGTTGTAAATTGTTATCATTCAATTGTCATTAAGTGGTACTGATACGATAACTGACAACAATGACAACCCTTTCAACCAATTACAATCATTACAACCGCTTACTGACCATCCCTTATCTCTACGTAAATTTAGGAATGTTCGTCTGAAATTTCATCTTTTCAGACCTTGAAACTGGCCAAAACTTGTTGCCGTTTAACTTATTTTGCGGCAAATTTGATCAGTTCGGTATTAAACTTATGTGTTTCTTCCAAAAACAAGCTATGACCACTATGTTCGAATGCAATAAGATGGGAATTGACGATACCGGCTTTCATCTGTTCAGCCAGGTCAAACGAACAAATTTTGTCTTTTTTGCCATGCATGATCAATGTTGGAACCGTTATTTTAGCCAGATCGCTTCTTAGATCTGTATCGCGCAGTGCAATAAGGCATTGGGCGGTTGCATATGAAGAAGCGCTTAAACAAATACTATTCAGCCAATTGCCTATTCCGTCATTTAAAGAGGTCTCGGTAGCCGAAAATATCTTTGCAAAATCTGATAGAAGTTTTGGCCTGTCATGATGGTTTAACTTGATTAACTCGTCAACTGCCTTTTTAGGAAGATTGTACTGAAAATCGTCACGCTGTGTCCAGATTGGAGCCGCTGCCCCGGCTAATACCAACTTTGAGACATGGGCGCCATTAAATTCCGATACGTATCGAACCGCAATGGCTCCACCCATCGAAAAGCCAACCATTACCGCATCCTTAACATCCAGTTTTCTTAAAACCTTATTGATATCGGCTATATGTACATTGTAATCATAGGCTCCATAAGGTTTATCCGATTTTCCAAAACCTCTTAATGTGATACCAATGACACGAAACTTTTTAGTAATCAGATCGTTGTACTGGTATTCGAACATTTCATCACTTAATGGCCAGCCATGAATTAATACAATAGGCTTTCCCTCGCCGGCATCAGTAATGTGAAGACATACATTGGGCTCTACTTTAATATATTCAGCCCTGACCTTATCAGGCTTTACTTTGTCATTATGTTTCTTCATTTTATAAGTTATTAGTATGTAGTTATTACTTTAAAATAGTCGTTTCAGTATTTGGGTTCACAGCCTTAATTCCCGACCGGGATTAAATATCCTGATTTAATTTACCTGATGAACTTTAGAAAGAGCTAATTTAATTTCATTTTGTTGGGTAAGTATTACAAAACTTTTAAGAATATTTACATAATTCACACATTTAGCTTTTCGTTTTCGGCAAATTCTATTCTATTTAATAATTGAAATGAAATAATGTTGTATTTGAATTTAAGCCTTTATTTTAACTCACCCCCTCGCATCTCCGATGCAAAGGGGTGAGTTTTTTTTTAAAATTACGACATTAAATTGTTCTTATCACTAAGTAAAAATTGAAATGGAATCATTGATCAATTATTGCTTTAATCGGCACACGTTATAATATTGCATGATGGTTAAAAATTATAATCAAAGCAATTCCGCCTATAAAAGCAAGTATGAGTGCTACTACTATGATTCTGAATAATGTTTTGTTTGAAATTGCAAGTTTTGTTTTCATGTTCTGATTATTAGCCTGGTCCTTCATCAATGTAACTGACAGTGAGCTTATTTACGGTTATTTTGGTTTCATTTGACATTCTGTTGATATTAAAAATCTTCTTGCGTGATTGTGCTTTTTTCAATTCCCAGGCTTAGTAATTGCTTTTCTACCTCCACCATCATTGGCGGCGGTCCGCAGAGATAAATGTTCTTTACTGATTTGCTGATGTAGCCTTTTAGAAAACCTTCGGTGATATGACCATAGGCATATATATTTGATTTTTCATCCGATAAAATGTTGATGAAATTTTCTCCCAGTAGCTTTTTAAATTCCACGGCATGGATAATGTCATCTTTGGTTTTGTTTGAAAAGATGAGTTTATTTCCGCCAATTTCATTTTTTGACTGAAGATACCTGAAGATGCAGATAAATGGGGTGACACCCGCACCACCGGCAATAAATACCCCCTCGCCCTTGTAGGCAATTGCTCCAAAAACATCATGAACAAAAAGCTCATCATCTTTTTTAAGTTTCAGAAGTTCATTGGTCACTCCTTTATGCGAAGGATACGTTTTAATGGTAAATTCAAGATAATCTTTATCAGGAAGACAAGTAAAGGTGAAAGGTCTTTTCTCATCTTTCCAATCCTCTTTATTAATAGAAATTTCAGTAGCCTGCCCTGGATGAAAGGTATAGCCTTCAGGCTTTTCTGTTACAAATTGCAGCACATCAGAAGTGATGTGCTTAATCGATATTATTTTTACCAGTTGTCGTTTCATAATCTTTTCATTAATAGTGAATTTACCCGACAAAAGAAGGTGCGATAATGGGCTCTCGCATTCTTTTAATTCTTATCGATCAACCTTATACTGAAAATCAATTAGCCTGACTTCCTCTACTGATGGCACGATTAACTTTTAAAATTCAGATTAGCCTCATTAACCTCCAAGGGTAATATCCTGATCATTATACCAATTCAGGGCATTATATAAATGACAAGGCTCAAAATTCGGCCAATAATCATCCAATACATAGAAATCCGAATAAATAGACTGCACTGGCAAGAAGCCGCTTAATCGTCGACGCCCACCCCACCGGATTATCAGATCTATCCTTGACACATCAGAGGACTTAATATTGTTTGTGATGTTTTTCTGAGCTGAATCAGCTAATTTCAAACTGTTTAAATCCCATTCCCATCCGTAATTAACTAAGAAATTAACCTTGATCCCACCATTACCAAGAATTTGCCGGGTAGTATATTTTATTAATTCCCTTGGAAACATGGATGATTCAGAATCGCCGATAACTAATAATTCCGCGTCTTCTTTCGATAATACATTTACCGCATTAATGCAGGCATTCGTGAATGCTATTCTTTGTATTGCTGGTCTTTTCGCATTATCTGTGGTAAACCCGTAATAAGTTAATTCCTGAACGCCAGCCTCCTTGCATAATTTAAAAAGCATTAATCCCGGATCAACTCCATGGTCATACCCTTTTTCTTTGGTCATTTTATTGGTCTCCGCCCATCTCCTGTTCCCATCAGGTATTATACCAATATGTTTCGGCATTCTCATAGTAATATCCTCTTATATGTTATTTGAATCAGCTTGTCGGACCATCAATCTGATTCACCAGGTAATTCTCTAATCCCATTTGTTCGATTTGTGTACGTTGTATTTCCGCCCAATCGACATGGCCTTCTTCCATTTTAAGTATTTTGGTCAACAGGTCAACAGTACCCTGATCATCAGATTCCCGGGCAAGATTGATTGCATTGTTATAGGCATGTACGGCATCAAGTTCATCATGATCATCATTGCTAATCATTTCTGAGACAGTTTTACCGATTTTAATTGCATTCAGTTTGGAAACTGTCGGAGTTCCTTCAAAAAACAGAATACGCTCAATCAGCCACTCGGCATGATGCATTTCGTCCATAGCCTGACTGCGGATAGCCATATGAAGTTTTCCGTAGCCCCAGTTTTCGCACATTTCAGAATGCACCATATACTGGTTTATAGCTGTAAGTTCATCGGCAAGCAATGAATTTAATACGGTTATTAAT
>Ga0073936_10003851_pt1 | contig 21152 bp, 18 predicted proteins | sample AliMusrvi5mmetaG_FD_87041 | JGI IMG/M metagenome (GOLD analysis project Ga0073936, IMG submission 87041) | Freshwater lake bacterial and archeal communities from Alinen Mustajarvi, Finland, to study Microbial Dark Matter (Phase II) - Alinen... | ecosystem: Environmental > Aquatic > Freshwater >... | reverse complement strand
CTGAGCTATGGCACCTTATTTAATTGCGGTGCAAAGATAAACATTAAATCTTTCCGGCAAAGTAATCTTCGTTTTTTTTGCGTCAATATCCCTTTACTTTAGCCAGCTTTTCCTGTTTTCGTGGATAAAATCTACTAATCTTCGGGGCTCTGTTCCGGTAAGTTCTTGAAAAACATTGGATATATGTCCCATTTTGCCATTTCTGGCTGCACCGTAGAGCAACGAAAGTGTGACAATAAAGGGCATTCCCTTCTTTTCCGACATTTTCTGACGGATAAATTTGATGGTCAGTGGACGGGCATATTTGATCTCCCTGCCAAGTTCAGCAGAGAATAGTGCAGCAATTTTGTAAAAATCCATGGGTTCCTGACCGGTGATTTCGTACTCTTTGCCTTCATGTCCGGGTTTTGTAAGTAATTCGGCAACAACCCTTGCCACATCCCGCGCATCGATGTAATTGACCATTCCTGCCCCTGCAGGGATAAAGATCCGGTCATTTTGCCTGATCTCCTGACCGTGAAGTGCGATAAGGTTCTGCATATATAGTGAGGGGCGTACGATTGTGTAAGGAATGCTCATCTTTTTCAGATGCGTTTCGATCCTATGGTTGGCGAAGACACGGTTGCGCTCGGCTCCAACTATGGAGACAAAAACGATCTGTTTAACCCCGGATTTTTCAACCTGATCCAAAAAGGGGAAGATATGTCTCGAGACATCTGAGACCTGATTAGGCCTGATCAACAATAACTTAGTGACACCCTTGAGAGCGGCTGCATAGGTTCCCGGTTCATCAAATTCGAAATTCACCACCCTGGCATCACCCATACCTGCGGTTTTTGGGTCCATTAACTCAGGATGTTCGCTCTGTCGAACGGCAGCAACTATCTGGTAATCCTGTGACTTTTGTTCAAGCAGGTAACTGACAGTCGCTCGTCCCACATTTCCAGTTGCACCCGTTATTAAAATTTTATCCATAGAAGGATTTACTTTTGAGTTCGAAAATTTAAATTTTAAAGACTAACGGGGCAAAAATATATTTTTTTCGGAATCAATCCTCTCTGGAAGAGGCAAAAATCTCTTCAATCACGTCACTGTATTTTTGTTCGATCACTTTTCTTTTCAATTTCAAGGTTTGGGAGAGTTCTCCAGTCTGTGCGGTCCAGGTATCCGAGACCAAACGGAAGCGTTTGATCTCCTCATGTTGTCCAAGGGTTTTGTTGATCTCTTTTACCTCTGCCTGGAACATCGACAAGACTTCTGGTTGAGTGATCAGGTCGGCATTGTCGGTGAACAATATCTGGTGTTCATTGCAGCATTCATGAAGGTAGACAAAATTAGGGGCTACAAGGGCACTGGCAAACTTTTCGTGGCTCCCGATTACACAAGCCTGCTCAATCAGAACCGATTCTTTCAGTTTATTTTCAATTAACTGCGGTGCAATGTACTTACCTCCTGAAAGTTTGAAGATCTCTTTTTTCCTATCGGTGATTTTCAGGTATTTTCCTTCATCCAGCAATCCAACGTCTCCGGTATGAAACCATCCATCGGCATCGATCACTTCGCTGGTTAACCCGGGTTCTTTGTAATAACCCATCATCAGGTTTGGACCTTTGGCCAATATTTCGCCATCTTCTGCAATCTTGACCTCCACACCCTTGATGACCGGACCATTGGTACCGATTTTGATCTCACCCGTTACGGCATTACTTACGGCGATCACAGGAGCCGTTTCAGTCAGGCCGTATCCCTCCAGGACGGTAAGTCCGGCCGCACTAAAAACCCTGGCGATGCGCGACTGCAGCAGTGCACCCCCGGAAACAATCAGCTGGATGTTTCCGCCGAGGCCTTCGCGCCATTTGGAGTAGATCAGTTTGTCGGCAATGGCCATTTTAATCTTCCTGATTAGGCCGACCCTTTGATTGAAAACAAAATCCTTGCCCAGGTCAACTGCCCAGAAGAAGAGCTTGAACTTGATGCCTGTCAGCAGTTTGCCTTTGGCCATGATTCCGTCATATACGCTCTCCATCAAACGGGGCACGGCAGTAAAGATGTGGGGCTTCACCTCCTTGATTGATTGAATAATCTGGGGAAGGCTTTCCACATAGTAGATGCCGATGCCACGGTACATAAAAACATTGTTAACAGTCCGTTCGAAGATATGGCAAAGAGGAAGAAATGAGATCGAGCGATGACCCAGCCCCAATGCAAAATGGTGGGAACAGGTGGTAAAATTGGAGACCAGATTTTTGTGTGACAGCATCACCCCTTTGGGTATTCCAGTAGTGCCGCTGGTATAAATCATCGTGACCATCTCCTCCTCCCCGATACTGCTTTTAATTTCGTTCAGCTTTGGCGAAAGCGTTTCTTCATATTTCCGGCCGAGTTCAATCAGCACGGACAAATGTTCTGCCCCCGCGATCTCATTGAAGGTAAAGATCTTCTCCATACTTACCACCTCAACGACAACGGGAGATAGCTTGTTGTACAGTTTTTCGTCCGAAACGAACAAGAAGCGGATCGCGGCATGATTGAAAATATAACTGTATTCCTCCTCGCTAATGGTCGGATAGACAGGCACATGCACGGCACCGGTCATAGCCAGTGCCATATCGACAAAACTCCACTCCGGGCGGTTGCCACTAACAGTAGATACCCTGTCGCCTTTCTGGATTCCGAGTGAAAGTAAGCCCATGGCTATCAATTCTGCATTCCTGGCGAACTCTGCAGTACTGTATTTTACCCATTGGTTTCCTTGTTTTCCGGCTACGGCATCTTCGCGCGAAAGGTTTTCAAGACAATAGTCGAGAAGATCGAAAGTACGTTTTACCTCCATGCTGATTTTTTTCATAAAAGTAAATATTCCTCTTAACAGCTACCTGACTTTCCAACATGTCAAGGCATTTCTGCTGCACAACATCCCTGTTTTGTGAAAAAATGCAAATAATTTTTGAATGAAAAAGTGGATTTTTCAAGTAATGATAAAGGGATGTACAATCGGACTTCCCTTTATCATTACTACTTTTATTCTGGTGGAGAAATATCAAATTTTCACCACTATCTTATTCCTGCACAAATAACGGGCAACCAGGTAACACAACGAATAAATGATCACAAAGCCAGACAGGGCCTGCCACAGGGGAGCACTGGAAGGTAAAACATTCCCATGAAGGTCGATCAAGATATTTTGAACGATATAGAGCAACAACGGGTTGATTCCCAAAATCGTCAGATGGGGAATTTCAATTTTATAAAGATCATTCACTACATAAAACAAAAGATAAGTCAGAAAACCGATTCCTGATGCGAGTATTGGATAAGCCATGCTCATGCTCCGCTGTGAGAATTGCCAAACTTCCTGAGGCTGCAGAAGTGAAAGAAGATATCCCAACAAGGTCAGGGCAATACCCCAGATCAAAGTCTTCCTGATGAATGCTTTCGAATTGCCTTCCTTGAGAAAATCATACAGCATGGTGCCAAAAAGCAGGATCGAGACCCAGCTCAGCGGCCCCAGCGGACCGCCGTCGATGCTGCGGGCCATGGTCCACTGGCCATAACCGGCATAGACAAACAACAATTGGTAAAGGATCAGGAATGCAAAAGCCGCAATGGCGCGAACAGTTTTGGACTGAAGTATAAAAGGCAAAGCAAGCAATCCGGCGAAGCCGATATCGACCAGGGCATCCCAGATATCGACCCGAAAATCGGGACCGTAGAGAACTATTCCAATGATTATCAGGATCAGGTATCTCTTGATGGAATGAATCACAGCCGCACGCTTACCGGATCTTGCGACCATATTTACAAACGAGATTCGATACCCCATGCCTACTGCGATCAGGAAGAAGGGGGCAATGGTATTGGCAAAGGTCATCCCGTAATGAGGATGCTTAAAGGTTTCGGGAATCACCTGAAAATGGTTCAGGTAGTTCACCATGATCATTCCAAAGATGGCAAAACCCCTAAACTGGTCGATGGAGAGTTTGCGGGAGCTAATGTTGGTGGGTGAAGTTGTCATTAGTAGTTAAAGAGTTGAGAGTTGAAAACTGAAAGTTGAAAGTGAATAGTGCAATATTAACAAATCGTCCCTGATAAAATGAATCAATCTCACTCTAAAACTTTCAACTTTCAGTTTTCAACTCTCAACTCTCAACTTTCAACCTATCAGCTCTTTTGCTTTGGCAAGAAGGTCGCTGATACCTTTTGGGTTCTTACCGCCGGCACTGGCATAAAAAGGCTGACCACCACCACCACCGTCGACCAACTTAGCCAGTTCACGGATGATATTTCCGGCATGCAATCCATTGTTCTTCACGAGATTATCTGATATCATCACATGGATGGATGCTTTTCCATCGATCTCTGCGGCAAAAACAAGGAACAGGTTTTCCACTTCGCCTTTTAACTGAAACGCCAGGTCTTTGATGATACCAGCATCATCTACCGGAAGTTTGCTTGCCAAAAAGTTGATCCCATTGACAGATGCAATCTGTTTTAGCAACTCTTTTTTCAAACCGGAGGCAGCCTCTTTCTTGAATGACTCGACCTGGTTGTTCAGGATACTCACCTTTTGCAGCAATTGTTCCAAAGCCCCCTTCAGATCGGCAGGGTTGTTCAGAAGATGTGAAAATTCCTTGGCTAACTTCATCTTGCTGCGTAGAAAATCTTCCGCTTTGGCACCGGTAATGGCTTCCATTCTTCTCACGCCGGCTGAGATGGATCCTTCGGAAATGATCACGAACTGACCGATTTCGCCGGTTGCATCCACATGGATCCCACCGCAGAGCTCGATGGAATCTCCAAATTTGATCACCCGCACGAAGTCACCGTATTTTTCGCCGAAGAGGGCAATGGCACCCAATTTTTCTGCTTCCGCAATCGGCAGTTCGCGCCGCTCATCTCTTGCCGCATTTTGTCGGATCAATTCGTTGACCCGCTTTTCGATTTTTTCTATCTCCTCGTCCGAGACTTTCTGAAAATGGGAAAAGTCAAACCTCAGTGAATCAGGCGTCACCAATGATCCCTTTTGTTCAATGTGTGTGCCAAGAATTTCTCTCAGGGCATGATCCAGGAGGTGGGTTGCCGTATGATTGGCTGCTGTTGCACTTCTTCTGGCACCAGGTACGTGTGCGGTAAAAGTTGCAGCCGGATCGGCAGGAAGGGATTTAGCCAGGTGAACGGTCAGGCCATTCTCCTTGATGGTATCGAAGATGGCCGTTTTGGTTCCTTCGGTTTCAATCCAGCCAGTATCGCCAATCTGACCACCGGATTCTGCATAAAATGGGGTCTTGTCGAATACCAGTTGGAAGTACTCCCCTTTTTTATCTTTGACTTTCCGGTAACGGCATATTTTCAACTCGGATTCAGTAGTGTCATAACCAATAAACTCGCTCTCGAGCAAAGGCCGAATCTCGATCCAGTCACCGGTCTCCAACTGAGTGGCATTCCGCGAACGGTTCTTTTGCTCTTCCATGGCTTTTTCAAACTCTTCCCGGTTGACCGTAAAGGACTCTTCCCTGAGGATCAGTTCGGTGAGGTCGAGCGGAAATCCGTAAGTATCGTAAAGTTCAAAGGCTACAGTACCTCTGATTTCTGTCTTGTTCTTCTTCCTTGCAGCCTCCATAATGGTTTCCAACATCCGGATGCCGGTTTCAAGGGTGCGCAGGAAGGAGTCTTCTTCTTCACGGATCACCTTGGTCACCAGCTCTTTTTGCTTGTTGAGCTCTGGGAATGCGCCTCCCATTTGATCGGCCAATACATTGATCAACTGGTGCATGAAGGGTTTCCTGAAACCCAGGAAGGTATATCCGTAGCGAACCGCCCTGCGCAAAATGCGGCGGATCACATAGCCTGCCTTGTTGTTGGAGGGCAACTGGCCATCGGTGATGGCAAAGGCGATGGCCCGGATATGGTCGGCAATGACCCGCATGGCAATATCCGATTTCTCGTTTTCGCCATATCTTTTCCCGGCCAGGTATCCAATTTCGGTAATTACCGGTTGAAAGACATCGGTATCGTAATTCGATTGTTTCTTTTGAAGTACCATGCAGAGGCGTTCGAAGCCCATTCCTGTATCGACATGCTTGGCAGGAAGCTCTTCCAACTGTCCGTTGGCTTTGCGGTTGAACTGTATAAATACAAGGTTCCATATCTCTATTACCTGCGGATGGCTTTGGTTGACCATCTCCCTTCCGGGGATTTTTGATCTCTCGTCATCGTTTCGGATATCGACATGGATTTCGGAGCAGGGGCCGCAAGGACCGCTGTCGCCCATTTCCCAAAAGTTATCCTTCTTGTTGCCAAAAAGAATATGGTCTTCGGGGAGGTATTTTCGCCACAAAGCCAGTGCCTCTGAATCAACTGGCACCCCATCCTTTTCGTCGCCTTCGAAAACTGTGGCATACAACCTGTCTACCGGAATATCGAAACGACCTACCAGCAATTCCCATGCCCAATCGATGGCCTCTTTTTTGAAATAGTCACCGAACGACCAGTTGCCAAGCATCTCGAACATGGTGTGGTGGTAGGTGTCGTGGCCGACCTCTTCCAGGTCGTTGTGCTTCCCGGATACGCGGAGACACTTTTGTGTGTCAGCGATCCTTGGACTTTTTACTGGCGCATTACCGAGGAAGATATCCTTGAACTGGTTCATTCCGGCGTTGGTGAACATCAAAGTAGGATCATTCTTCACCACCATGGGTGCTGAGGGTACAATCTGGTGTGATTTGGAGGCAAAAAACTCCAAAAAAGCTGCGCGTATCTGTTTCGAATCCATGATAGAATAATGTCAAAAACCTTTAAATGGCATCTGCCATTGGTCTAAAAAACTGTGAATGCCTTTAAATAAACTAATTTTGCCCTTTGATGGAACGTCAGAACGGGCCAAAATCGTTGCAAAATTAGATTATTTCATTAATTTTGGCCTACCTCTGTTCAAAATAAATCATTTGAAATGGGCATTAACAATTACAGATTCAATCCTGATACCCTAAGTTTTGACAAGATCGAGCGTAACGTACGCACCCTGATCAAAAAGACGTTGGGTTATTTGTCGACAGGGATTGTCTCGGGTATCATCTTCTTCTTTATTTTTCTGCAGTTTTTTGAGACGCCGGTCACCAAACGGTTAAAAAGAGAGAACGGTCAGCTGTTGTCGCAGTACAACCTGATGAACAAGGATATTGAGAAGATAACAAAGGCACTCGAAGATATACAAATGCGCGACGATAACATCTACCGGGTCATTTTCGAGGCTGATCCGATTCCCTCTTCTGTCAGGATGGCCGGTTTTGGAGGGGCCAACCGGTATACCAAGCTGGAGAGCATGGACAATTCGGAGTTGATTGTATCGGTTGCCAAAAAGCTGGACATCCTCTCCAAGCAAGTTTATGTTCAGTCAAAATCGTACGATGATGTAGTCAAGATGGCGCTTGGCAAGGAGAAGATGCTGGCCTGCATTCCCTCTATCATGCCTGTTTCCAACAAAGACCTGAAAAGAACGGCTTCGGGATGGGGCATGCGCATGCACCCGATTTACCGCATTCCCAGGTTTCACTATGGGATGGATTTTACCGCACCTACCGGGACTGATGTGGTGGCTACCGGCAATGGGATTGTTAAAGAGGTTGACAGGAATGCCGGATATGGTAACATCATTGTATTGGACCATGGTTATGGCTATGAAACGCTCTATGGACACCTCTCCCGCACCAATGTCAAAGTTGGGCAAACCATCAACAGGGGCGATGTGATCGGATTTGTTGGCAGCACAGGAGCCTCTACGGCACCGCATCTTCATTATGAAGTGATGAAAAACGGACAAAAGGTTAATCCGCAGAACTACTACTTCCAGGATCTTAATCCGATGGAATATGAGAAGATGATCTCAATCTCTTCCAATACCGGTCAAAGTTTCGACTAATTTAATACTCAAAACCGTGGGATTCAAAGCACCAAAATCTGAAAAGCTCTACTTCTCCATCAGCGAAGTCGCCGAGAAATTTAATCTTGCCCCCTCCGCCCTGCGCTTTTGGGAAAAAGAGTTTGATACGATCAAACCTTTTAAAAACAAAAAAGGAAATCGTTTTTACACCCAGGAGGATATCGACCATCTGGCACTGATCAACCATCTGGTTAAGGAACGCGGACTCACTTTAAAAGGGGCCAAAGCCAAAATCAAAGAGAACAAGGATGAGGTAGAGCACAATTATGAAATAGTGCAGAAACTACAGGATATCAGACAATATCTGATCGAGATCAGGGAGACACTTTAAGAGTTGAAAATTGAAAGTTGAAAGTTGAAAGTGATTCCTATGATCCTGAAGAATATTGTTGACCATCTTGAAAGTATTGCCCCTTTGTCTTACCAGGAATCCTATGACAATGCAGGATTGATCGTTGGAGATAGAAACAGGGAAATATCGTCGGCCCTGATCACTCTGGATGTGACGGAAGAGGTTATTGATGAAGCCATATCCAACGGATGTGAGCTGATTATCAGCCATCATCCGCTCATCTTCAAAGGGATTAAGCGGATCACGGGAGGCAATGAAGTGGAGCGGTGCCTGGTTAAGGCGATAAAGAGTGATATTGCCATCTACGCATCCCATACCAATCTGGACAGCATAACCGGTGGTGTCAACTCAAAAATTTGCGAAAAGCTTGGGCTGAAAAATTGCAGGATTCTTGCGCCGTCTAAAAATGAGTTGCTGAAACTTGTGACCTATATTCCGGATAAACACCTCGAAACGGTTAGATCTGCATTGTTTTCTGCCGGTGCAGGCGAGATTGGAAACTATGACCAATGCAGCTACAGCAGCAATGGAAGTGGTACTTTCAGGGGCAATCAGATAAGCACTCCCTTTGTTGGGGAAAAAGGGATTCTGCATACGGAGCCTGAGATCAAACTCGAAACGATCTTCCCGAGGCATTTGGCCTCCCGGATCCTCCAAGCGCTTACAGCCTCTCACCCTTATGAAGAGGTGGCTTATGATCTGATACCCCTTGAAAACGAATTATCGACCGTTGGTATGGGAATGGTTGGGGAATTGGCTCAGCCTTGTGAGGAGATCAATTTTCTCAGCCAGGTTAAGAAGATTTTTGAATGTGGTTTTATCAGGCATACGGCACTGCTCAACAGGAAAATCAGTAAAGTTGCCCTCTGCGGCGGATCGGGGAGTTTCCTGGTTGCCCATGCTATTGCACAGGGTGCCGACCTGTTTATCTCAGCTGATTTCAAGTACCATGATTTTTTTGGAGCCGAAAAAAAAATCATTCTTGCAGATATTGGGCACTATGAGAGTGAACAATTTACGAAAGAGGTTTTAAAAGAGATAGTTTTAAAAAAATTCCCTACATTTGCACTCCGTTTATCGGATGTAAAAACCAACCCGGTTTCTTACCTTTGAAGCTTAAGTATAATCATAATATTCTGGATATGTCGTTAGAAATTAACAAAACAACCGAAGGCAAAGAGGTTTCAGTTCAGGACAAGCTGAAAATGCTCTATGAATTACAGACTGTTGTTTCAGAAATCGATAAAATAAATACGCTGCGCGGCGAGCTACCTCTGGAGGTTCAGGACCTTGAAGACGAGATTGTCGGATTAAAAACCAGGCTTTCCAACCTTCAGGATGAGATCAAAAACCTCAATACCGCAGTTGCCAATAAAAAAATTGAGATCAAGGATTCCAAGACCAAGATCGACCGTTACAAGGAGCAGCAGGAGAATGTTCGCAACAACCGCGAATTTGATTCTATTTCCAAGGAGATGGAGTTCCAGACGCTTGAAATTGAGTTGGCTGAAAAAAGGATCAAGGAGTATTCGGTTGATGTTAAAACCAAGAGTGAACTGCTTGATGCCTCCAATTTATTGCTGAAAGAGCGTGAGGAAGACCTTGTCCGCAAGAAAAAAGAGCTGGAAGAGATCACTGCCGAAACGGCTGTGGAGGAGGATTTGCTCAAAGCCAAGACGGCCAAGATTGCCACGATGATTGAAGAGCGTTTGCTTACTGCTTTCAACAAGATCCGGAAAAACGCCCGTAATGGATTGTCTGTTGTGACCGTTCAGCGCGATGCCTGCGGTGGTTGCTTCAACAAGATTCCGCCACAGCGCCAGTTGGATATCGCTTCGCGGAAGAAGATCATTGTTTGCGAGTATTGCGGAAGAATTCTGGTTGACAAGGATATCGCCACTCCGCAGGCAGAAGAAAATTGAGATTCTGTATAAAATAAAAAAAAGCTCCGGTTCGGGGCTTTTTTTATGTCTTTTTAGATGATTACCATTCACCTCCGGCACCGCCGCCGCCGAAGCTACCTCCGCCGAAACCACCGAAACCACCGGAGGAACCACCGCCACCTCCCGAGAAATCGTTCCATGAGCCACCGCCACCACGTCCACCCAGCATACTAAGAAGCCAGAGTGATCCCAGCCAGCTTCCTCCACCGCCATCCGCACCTACCGTACGGTACCGGTTGCGGTTGAAGGCCATGATGAGTACGAAAATGATCAACAAAAATCCAAAGCCCGGGAAAATGGAGGGTTTGGAGATTTTCTTATCGTACTGGTCGGCTGTAAATTCACCGGAAGTTAAGGAAATGAGTACCGACGTTGCCCTGTCGAGCCCTGTATAATAATCATTATCCTTGAAACTTGGCATCATTTCGGCTGAAATGATGGTTTTCCTTGCCGTAATATCGGGCACAGCTCCTTCGAGTCCATAACCCACGGCAATAAATACTTTTCCGGTTTGGCCGTCGCCGGTTTTGGGCTTCACCATGATCAGGATGCCATTGTTCTTCCCTTTTTGACCGATACCCCATTTCTCAGCCAGCCTGAAGGTATAATCACCCTTCTCGTATCCATAAATATCCTTGACAATGACGATGGCAATCTGCGTGGAAGTCCGCTGGTTGAAGGCATCCAGTTTGTTTTCCAGGGCCCTGACCTGATCAGCGGAAAGGATTCCTGCAAAATCATTGACCAACCGTGGCGGCTCCGGACGTGCCGGAAACTCATCGGCGGCATTTACTGCGAATCCAATGAGCAGGAATGCAATAAACAGAAACAGTTGAGGGCCTAATAGCCTGTTCAGTAAATTTTTCATGTTTTATTTTCCGTATGATATTTCGTCCGGAAGCTCATTCACATCGTCTTCCTGGTAAGGGAAAAACTCTTTCAGCTTCGCTCCTACTTTACCGATTCCCAAGACAAATCCATTGACAAGATCACCGCTTTTGAATTTTCCCGTCATCAAATCTTTGACGTCATCCCAAAATCCAACCGGCACCACAGCATTGATTCCGCTATCGCCTATAATGGCAAATTTGCGGTCGTCGGTAGATAGATAGATCAATACCCCATTCCTCAATGCTGTTTCCTGCATTTTCAAGTCTTTGAAAAGCCAGGCCGCCCTGTCGAGGACGTTTCCTTTGCATTTGGATTCGATATGGACCCGAATCTCCCCTCCTGTTTGGTGTTCGGCCGATTGAATGGCCTGAACGACCAATTGTTCCTCCTCTGTGGAGAGAAATTTTGCTTTACTCATCCTATTGTGCAGAATTGATGAAGATTACAAATTAAAGATGAAAAATTACAAATTGATGACCTACGGCAAATTCCTATTTAATTGTTATCCTTTGTAAATCCGTTGTCAGCAGTAGATCGTTCTGGTCAGAACTGAACTTTTGGAGCTACGGATGCGCCCTTTTCTGCTTCAAAGTAAGCTTTCTTCTCGAAATTGCGCATAGATGCAATGATATTCTGCGGAAACAGGCGAATATAGGTATTGAATGCTTGCGCCGTTTGGTTGAATTTCTGCCTTTCGACGGTTATCCTGTTTTCTGTACCCTCGAGCTGTGCCTGAAGATTCAGGAAGTTTTCATTGGCCTTCAGATCAGGATATTTCTCAACCACAACCATCAATCTGGAAAGTGCAGAAGATAATCCACCCTGTGCCTGCTGAAACTGTTGAATTGAGGCAGCACTCAATTTAGAAGGGTCGACCGTGACGGCTGTTGCCTTGGCCCTTGCCTCAACCACGGCAGTGAGTGTTTCGCTTTCATGGGCTGCATAACCCTTAACCGTTGCAACCAAATTTGGAATCAGATCCGCGCGCCGCTGGTAAACATTTTCGACCTGGGACCACGATGAAGAGACGCCCTCTTCCATGGCAACCATGTTGTTTCCTGTCCTGACAGCCCAGCTAATTCCGAAAAAAAGAGCCAGTACAATGACTCCTATGACAATCCATCCTGTTTTACTCATAACTATATTTTTTTTTGATTAGTCTGATATTTCCCCGTTAAATTACACAAAAGATCTTCCAATCTTCCGGAATATCTATTTTACGAACACCTTAACCTATTGTTAACAATCAGTTCATATTTTCTATCAGTACCACTGCCTGAACAGAGACACCCTCTTCCCTGCCTTCAAATCCCAAATGCTCGGTAGTAGTTGCCTTGATATTGATCGACCCAGCATCGCATTCAAGGATTCCTGCGATCACCTTTTCCATGGAAGGAATCCAGTCTTTCAGTTTTGGCCGTTGTGCTGAAATCGTAACATCCAAATTACCAAGTCGGTATCCCTTCTCCTTGACAAGACCAAAAACGGCGGCCAGCAATATTTTGCTGTCTATGTTTCTGTAGGCCGGATCCGTATCCGGAAAGTGATAACCGATATCTCTAAGTCCGGCGGCACCCAGCAAGGCATCACAGATAGCATGGAGCACCACATCCCCGTCAGAATGGGCAACCGTACCCTTTTCATGCGGAATAAGAATACCACCGAGCCAAAGTTCCTCGCCAGCTGCAAGTTGGTGCACGTCGTAACCGAGTCCGATTCGAATGTTCATAAGAAGTGCCTAAAGTGTCTTAAGTATTTAAAGTGACTAAAGTTAGTAAAGTTATATTTTCACTTTGAAGATTCAAGTTTTTTTGTTCGTAAATACAATTTGGTTAAAGAGAGGTTCTGCCTATCACCCGCAAGTACTTTAGGCACTTTAGGCACTTTAGGCACTTTAGGCACTTTAGGCACTTTCACCTACTCCAAATCAGTCGGCCGCCATGGCTTGCTTTCCTGCCATCCTGGCCTGTGAGGGTAATCCTGTAAAGGTACAATCCTTTGGCTGGCAGGGGATTTGAGAGCCATGGATTCCAGTACAAATCGGTGATACTGTACCCGACGGAAGATAGCACCTGGCTGTCGGTATAGACCAATCTTCCGGTTAAATCCAGAATTTCAAGATTTACAGTGAACAGTTCATCGTAGCGGTTTTGTGAGATGACAAATCTGGTCTGGTCGGAAAATGGATTTGGATAATTATATACATTATCGAACTTCAACTCTGTATCTACATTAAAATGAACAATGGCAGTAGAAGAGTTATTGGCTGTATCCCATACCTTCAAGGTCAAAGTATGCGGCCCGACAGTCATTGCCGAAAGCGGATAAAGGATGGAACCGGATTTCCAGGTATCCGGATCGGCCTGGTAATAGTCGTTCAGAACTATCTGTCTGGCGGAAATGCCATCCAATTCAAGGGTGATATCATGGCCGATGGCAGTACCCGTGGTATTGATTCCGCTTTCATCATTCAAGGATACCAGCAGCAGGGGGTTTTCTGAAACGGTTCCACCATCCCGGAAAGATTTATTTTCGAGAAAAAGATGGATGGTTGGACCTTGGGTATCGGTCAATGGAAGCGTTTCGGATCCATTAAAGTGAATCCCTGCAAAGGAACCATTGCCGTCGGTAGTGGAATTGCTGAAATAATACCGGATCAAACCTGCATCCGGATTGAAATTAACATCTTTCGGCACCATAAAACTGTAACTAAAGGCCCCATTTTTAATGTCTGCCGTTCCGTTGAACAAAATATTTTCCTGAACCTTATAGGAAAACGGTGGAAGACCTCCATTCCCTAAAGTTAATTGACCAGTAGACTGGTCAAATACGGTAGCAGTCATCGAACCTGAATAAAGTTCCATTTTCTTGCCCGTTCTGTCTTGAATCTCACCGGTAATGGTCACCAGACTAAGTGGTGAGAGGATTCCGTTAAATTGATCAATGGACTGTTGGTTGATAGTCGTATTCACGCTAAGGTATTCAGGATAATTCAGCCGTAACGCCGGATCCCCCAGCAGGCAAAATTTAGAGGTATTGATGGTTCCTGCGTTTTCGTTTTTTACCAGGCGGATCAAATCGCCCAAACGCAACCTTGCTCCCTGGTTGTCGGTATCAAAAACATGGTTAAAAAAACTCTTGTTGACCTCAAAATTTGAAGAAGAATAAACCACTCTGGTCGCAGACAGCAAGGCTATGGCACCACCACCGGAATGAAAGCAGAGATGCTCGCCTGCCGATCTTTTGACTGTCATGTCCCACCGGCTGAATTCGCAGGTTGCGGTTACAAAGAGTGGCAGGCGGTCCTTGTTGGTCCATCCATCGATGTCGCTAAGGGTCAAAACTCTCTCCTGGGCCAATCCATCTGCACTGGCATGACCAACATAATTGACGATAAGGTCACCCATCTGGACGGATCGGCGAATGGCCTCATTAACATCGGGATAACGTTCATCCGGTGTCAGTACCTGCTGATAGGCATCCAGATAGATCTTAGAAGTGCTGTATTCCGGGTTTTTCTGGTTGACCAGCGAGGCCAGTTTTTCAGAGTCATTCATGTGAATGCCGTTATCTTCGTCGTCTGCGATAAAGGTGATGTTGTTGCGCCAATCCCCCAATGTCTGTGCTTCATGGTAATGAATGATCTTATCCACCGCAATGGTTGCTTCGGCATCGGTTGCTGCCGGAATGCGACCAATTCCGATATTCATGTTTCCGTTTTGGGCTCCTTCGCCGGAATCCAAGAGGCCAAAGAAGTCGTCCGAAACAAAGGAGTTGACAGCATTTAGCGAGTTTTCAGACTGAAAGGTTGGAATCCAGTTGGGGTTGTTTTCACCCGGTTCGTGAACCGGATCACAGGTACCTTTTCCAAATAGTTCAAGATATTTTAGTTCGGATTGACCTGAATTGCTCTTTTGCCGGAACAGATACCGAATAAAATTCCGGAGAGCGGTGATATCAGGATAGCCGCCTGAAAAATCATTGAAAACAGATTCGACCGTAACAACGGCCACTTTCATGCCATCTGTGGTCTGATGGAAACTGGCAAGTCGGTTGGCCTGGTCCAGAAATGCCGCCGGTGTAAGGATAAGGTATTGCGGCACCTCTGTATTGAGTATGTCGGCATTGGTAATGTCTTCCTTCTTTGTTAATCCCGGATACTGGCCTTGTGGGTCAAAAAGTACAAAACTCCGCAGGCTGTCGCTTTGTGAACGGAAAGAGAGCATTCCGTTGACAAACTGATAGACTATTTGCACGGGTTGGCAAGAGTTGGTTACATCCCATAACTGTAACCCCGAAGTTGCACCGCTAATTTGGAATGCTACGACCCTATTTTTTCCCATTGTACGTCCATCCCTGAAAATCAGGGGAGTACCCCGGTATTGGAGCATTCGCCTTAGCTGAAGGTTGGCATATTCCAACCAACTCTGATCCGAATAGGTTCCATTGTATTTTAAAGAGATTGAAATATCAGGACCCGACAGAATGGAGGTCAAGTGCAGGGAGTCGGTAGTGGCAAAATCAGTTTCAGCACCCGCCTGGACCGGACCGAAGTGCAGACTTCCAACAGAGTTGCCATCCACTGTTACATCCATTGTGGTGGCGTTAATACTCCTTCCGGCAGCATACAGGTTTAATAGGACAGGCTCCTTCTCCATCCGGTCTGGAAATTGAAAGCTTTTATTCAACACATTTCCTCCGGAAAACAAGGCGGTAAACCATTTCGTCCCGGATTCCAGCAGGTTGATATTTTCCTCCTTCCAAAGACCGAAGTCGTCGTATGCTGTAACCAAAGTATCCGGGTTACCCGCGGGTTGGTTGAATACCGGAAAGGGAAGATTGCTGCCACTATCTTCCGTCAGGAAAAACCAGGATTTACCCCTGGCCGCCTGATTACTGATCGGACGATAGTTTCCAGAACCCGTATCATAATCCCAGGTGACTGGCCCTTTCACAAAAAAAAGGAGGCAATCATTGCCGCTTTCTTCCCTGAAGGTCATAGCGGGTATCTGAACGGGCTTGTTGTCTGTCGTGATGTTGTTCGACCTTGACATGGCTTCGTTCCGGCTACCAAAGAGTTTAACCGACTCGGGATGCAGGAATCCGATGCTTTTCAGCCATGAGAAATACAATTTGTGGATACCGGTCGACGAAGTTTCAATTTTCACCCATTTCCCGGTGGCAAATAGTGAATTTCCTGCGGGTGGCAATGGCTCGGCACCCGCCCATCGCACGATGAGAAAGAGCAATAAAATCGTATAGAAAAGTCTATTGACCATTTATGCCGGCAGAATTTAAGCGGATTACCATCCTTGAAATTAGAAAGCTAACAGCTACGCGACAAAGTTCACAAAAAATGGAAGAAAACTAAATAATCGAATTTTATATTAACGTATTAATATTCTTTGCTTTAAACAAAACATTTTCACTTAAACCATTCAAAAAAGAAATCAGAATGGTTTTTCGCCCGTGGAGGTTGAACATTTTTAATAAAATCAATGTATATAGTGTGGTTCAATGTTGAAAAATGAATACAGTTTTCATAATTTTGCAATATATTTGTGCCAAGCACTATTTCTTTGCGGTGGTTTGTAATATATCTTATCATTGGAACCAGTTGAACATCGGATTATGATTCTTTCAAGGATTAAATTTTTAAACAACATGAAATTCTATACGGTCATATTGCTATCTCTCAGCCTTCTGGTTGCTTCCTGTAGTCTGATACCGAAAAAGAAAAACAATTCTTCTACAACCGGATGGGAATACAACAATCCCAAGAACGGGGGTTTTGAATACAATTCCAATTATTCACAATCGACTGGCCCTGGGCTTGTTTTTGTACAGGGAGGTACCTTTCCCATGGGTCGTGTGGAACAGGATGTCATATTTGAAAGCAACAATGTCCCTCGCAGGGTGACTGTTTCCTCCTTCTTTATGGATGAAACCGAGGTTCGCAATATTGACTGGCGGGAATATCTTTATTGGCTGCAAAGAGTATATCCCAACAATCCGGAAGTTTACAGGGAGGCTCTTCCCGATACCCTTGTCTGGAGAAATGAGTTGGCCTATAACGAACCTTTCCTTGAAAATTATTTGCGCCATGCGGCCTATTCTGAGTACCCGGTTGTCGGGGTCAGTTGGATTCAGGCCAATAATTACTGTAAGTGGAGAACCGACAGGGTCAATGAAAGAATATTGGTACAGGATCAGATCCTTGCTGAGGATACCAAACAGAGTGGTCAAAACACTTTTACCTCAGACAGTTATCTGAACGGTCTCTACAATGGTACGGACGGTAAACATCCATTGAAGAATCTTGGCAAAGACGGAGCAACTAGGAGAACCGGCATGTCAGACGGAATTGTACTCCCAAGGTATCGCCTTCCTACCGAAGCGGAATGGGAATATGCTGCAGTAGCCCTGCAAGGCAATATAGACGAAGAGGTTGTGACAGATCGCCGCATTTATCCGTGGAATGGAAGCCAGATTCGTTCAACTGCCAAGAAAACCCGTGGGCAGTTCATGGCCAATAGCGTGAGGGGACGTGGTGACTACATGGGGGTGGCCGGTTCGCTGAACGATGGTTTTGAGATCACGGCACCCGTCAAGTCCTTTCAACCCAATGATTTGGGTCTGTATTGCATGGCCGGGAACGTAAATGAGTGGGTACAGGATGTTTACAGGCCTACCTCATTTCAGGAATTCAATGAATTTCAACCACTTCGAGGTAGTGTATACACCAATTTCAAAAAGGATTCGACCGGCAACTTCGTCCGCAACGAGTTTGGCGAGATGGTCAGGGATACCATTGCCAATTTCACGAATTTCAAAGACGGCGATTTCCAATCCAACCTGGATGAGAATCTTTGGAAAAACAAGGACGATTCCATTGTGAGCAGTCTCAGCTCAAATGCCATGTATCCGACCCTCAAAGACAACTATATCCCCCGGATTTCTGATCATACGCGGGTTTACAAGGGAGGTAGCTGGAAAGACAGACCCTACTGGCTTAGTCCGGGTACCAGAAGATATCTCGATGAAAGAAAATCGACCAATGACATTGGGTTCCGGTGTGCCATGACGAAACTCGGAGATGCCGAACCAAAATAAGCTTAAAAACCTCGTCCCCGGATGAGGTTTTTTTTAGACCTATTCATGAATTTAGACTCAATCTATCAGATTTTTCTTAACCATCCCCAGGTAACGACCGACAGTCGGGCGATTGCTGAAGGCTCTCTCTTTTTTGCGCTAAGGGGTGATCATTTCAATGGGAATAGCTTTGCATTGAATGCCTTGCAATTGGGAGCCAGCTATGCGGTAGTCGATGAGGCCGAATTTGCTGTTGACGACAGGATCCTCCTGGTTGATAATGTCCTGCAAACCCTGCAGAATCTGGCAAGTCTGCACCGTCAGACTTTGAAAACTCCGGTATTGGCCATCACGGGAACCAATGGAAAAACTACGACCAAGGAACTTGTCGCTGCCGTACTCACTCAGAAATACCGGATCATTTGTACCAAGGGTAATCTGAATAACCACATTGGTGTGCCACTGACCCTGCTCAGACTGAAACCTGAGACAGAAATAGCGGTGGTTGAGATGGGTGCCAACCATCCCGGTGAGATCGACCAGCTTTGCCGGATTGCAATGCCTGATTACGGATTGATTACGAATGTTGGAAGAGCCCATCTCGAGGGATTTGGCTCCTTCGAAGGAGTCATTCAAACGAAAACCGAGCTATACCGCTATCTTGAACAGCACAATGGAACTGTTTTCATCAACACAGCCAATCCATTTTTGGCCGCACAACCCTTGAAGGACAAAAAAATTGCCTATACAACCGTCAAAGAGACTGAGGGGTTGGAGGGAGTAACTGTTTCTGCCGATCCGTATCTTGTATTTAAAGCGTTGTTCCCCAAAGGCTGGTTGTACATCAAAACCAATCTTGCAGGTTCCTACAACCTCGAGAATGCACTCGCAGCAGCAACGATCGGCCAATATTTCGATGTAGATCCGACAGCGATTGCCGCAGCAATCGAAAATTATCGTCCCGACAACAACCGGTCACAATTGATTGTCACGGAACGGAACCAAGTGCTCATGGATGCCTACAATGCCAATCCTTCCAGTACAAGAGCTGCCCTTGAAAACTTCGCAAAGCTGAATGCTCCGAAAAAAGGTGTGATATTGGGCGATATGCTGGAGTTGGGGCCGGTCTCCCATGAAGAACATCAGAAGATAACAGACTACCTCGCAAATTTGGAACTTGAGACAGTCTACCTCGTTGGCCCGGTTTATGCCGGTTGCCACTTTCCATCCTCCTTCCTTTCCTTTGACAATTCCGGTGAACTGACCGTTTTTCTGAAAGAACAAAGTATTTCAGGCTATTCTTTGTTGATCAAAGGATCCAGGGGAATGAAACTTGAAACCATTCTAACTGAGCTGTAAAATACAAGTCGGGAGATAAATGGTAACAAAAAGAACGTTTTGAAGTATATTGTAAACATCTGGGAGGAACTATAAAAAATATAATGCCGGAAGCACTCAATTTAAAAGAACATCTGAAACACCCTATTTTCGCACTCATCGGATCCATCTCTGATGCTGAGGGACTTGAAACCTATGTCATTGGAGGATTTGTAAGAGACCTCCTGATGTACCGGAAAAGGGAACATTACGATATTGACATCGTCACGGTTGGAAGTGGAATTGGACTCGCTAAAAAGGTTGCCTTTGCCATTCATCCAAAATTAAAAGTGACTGTTTTTAAAAATTTCGGAACAGCCATGTTCCGGGACAAGGATGTTGATTTTGAATTTGTTGGTACCCGAAAAGAGTCCTATAGCTCTGACAGCCGAAAGCCGGTTGTGGAGGGGGGAACCTTGGTTGACGACCAAAACCGGCGGGATTTTACGATGAATACCCTTGCGATCAGCCTGAACAGTAAATCTTATGGGGATCTGATCGATCCGTTTGACGGTCTCGGGGATCTGGAAGCCAAGCTGATCCGCACACCCCTGGATCCGGTTATTACTTTTTCTGACGACCCGCTTCGGATGATGCGTGCTATCAGGTTTGCATCGCAGCTCAATTTCAGGATCGAGGAGGAGACTTTTAAAGCCATTACCCAACAGGCCGAGCGCATCCATATTGTTTCGAAGGAGCGGATCACCGAGGAACTCAACAAGATCATTCTTACCGAAAAACCATCGATTGGATTTAAACTACTCGAAACCTGTGGTTTACTCAAGCTTATCCTGCCTGAAATTCAAAACCTGAAAGGTAGGGAGAGCATCAACGGCATCACCCACAAGGACAATTTCTACCATACCCTGGAGGTCCTGGACAGGATATCCCTCACGACCGAAAATCTATGGCTCCGATGGTCGGCACTCCTGCACGATGTGGCCAAGCCGGTCACCAAGAGGTTCTCACCCGCGCTGGGCTGGACTTTTCATGCCCACAATTTCGTCGGAGAAAAGATGGTACCCAAGATGTTCGACAGGTTAAAACTCCCGCTGAACGAAAAAATGAAATTCGTTCAGAAGATGGTGCTGCTCCACATGCGGCCCATCGTTTTATCGGAGGAGGAGGTCACGGACTCAGCTGTAAGGCGTTTGCTTTTCGATGCAGGCGATGACATCGATGATCTGATGACCTTGTGTGAAGCAGATATTACTTCAAAAAATGAGGAAAAAGTGAGTCGGTTCCTGGCAAATTTCCAGGTGGTCAGGGATAAATTGAAGGAGATCGAAGAGAAAGATGCGGTTCGGAATTTCCAGCCACCGGTGACCGGAGAGTTAATCATGGAAGTTTTCAACCTTCAGCCCTGCAAGGAGATTGGCCTTATCAAAACCGCCATCAAGGAGGCTATCCTCGAAGGAGAGATTCACAACAACTATGACGAGGCTTACGCTTATATGCTGGAGAAGGGGAAAGAGTTGGGGCTGGAGGCAAAGGTTAAAGGTTAAAGTGAGGGACTCTGGGAATTGGGACAGTTAGCAAGAGAGATATGAGATATGAG
>Ga0073936_10003847_pt1 | contig 21162 bp, 19 predicted proteins | sample AliMusrvi5mmetaG_FD_87041 | JGI IMG/M metagenome (GOLD analysis project Ga0073936, IMG submission 87041) | Freshwater lake bacterial and archeal communities from Alinen Mustajarvi, Finland, to study Microbial Dark Matter (Phase II) - Alinen... | ecosystem: Environmental > Aquatic > Freshwater >... | reverse complement strand
GTGTCGCTTTTAGACAAAACCCCTTTGTTTACACTGCTTTCCGGCGGCGGGTTACAAAATATGGGTGACGGTTTCCAGAATACGTTACCGGGGTTGGGTTTTTAACGGGACACTAGTGGGTCTGACCTTTGTGGGAGGCGAATGGTCTACCGCCCTTGTACACAGGGGCTCATTGCGTCTTTTTGCAGCTGTGCCACACTACAGGTAGTATGATGTATAACTATTTCCACTGGAACGGTGTCCCGCATTATTCATTCGCAATGCTTGCGCTTCTTGGTGTGTTTATGGTTTGGTCAATTGTCTGGAAGGCGATTGCCCTGTGGTTCGCGGCTCGCGACGGAAAACCGTGGTGGTTCGCAGCTCTCTGGATTATCAACACCGCCGGCCTCCTGGAAATCCTCTATATCTTCGTCGTCCGCAAGCGCATCCCTCAAGCCTGCCCCAAATGCGGCTGCCCCAATGAGGAGAAAGCCTCTTGTTGCTAATGGATTGCTTGCGCGTTTGCGCACCCCACACTCCTGTGCTATATTTTACCTATGAAGACTGATACTCATCCTACATACAACAGCGGGGCGGTTGTTACGTGTGCGTGCGGGGCGAAGCTGCCGCTGGGCTCGACTTCCAAGGAGCTTAATGTGGAAATTTGCAGCCAGTGCCACCCGTTCTATACCGGCAACGACAAGGTCATCGACACCGCCGGTCGTGTGGAGAAATTCCGCGCCCGCCGCGCCGCGGCCACCACCAAGAAGACCAAATAACTCGGTCCCGGGGCTTTTGCCCGTCTCTCGCTATGGATACCCCATCTACCCCGGAGGCGACGCTTGCTCGCTTTAAAGATAATCAAAAAACCGCGTATTTGGCGGCTGAATATGAGCGCCTGTTGCAGGAAGAGGGGGAGCTTCGCGAGATTGCACTGGACGGCGATTTGGGTGCGCTTGCCCGTGAGGATTTTGCGCGTATTGATGAACAAAAAGCCGCGCTGATGGCGCAAATGCAGAACATTGTGGCGCAGGAGCAGACCGAAGAAGATTTTCCGAACGAAGTGGTGTTGGAGGTGCGTGCGGGTGCCGGCGGGGAAGAGGCGGCGCTTTTTGCGCGCCAGCTGGCGGAGATGTATCGTGCGTATGCGCTCGCGCACGGCTGGGGCTCAAGGGTTATTTCAGAATCTAAGACCGACATCGACGGCTACAAAGAAGCGGCATTTGAGATCCGCGGTCGTGACGTGTATCGCCGTCTCCGCTTCGAGACCGGCGTCCATCGCGTGCAGCGTGTCCCGGCGACCGAAAAAAGCGGTCGTATCCATACCTCCACCGCGTCCGTCGCGATTCTCCCGATTCGCAAAAAATCAAAAATAAACATCAACCCTGCCGATATTGATATGGAGTTTTCGCGCGCGGGCGGCGCAGGCGGGCAGAACGTGAACAAGGTGGAAAGTGCCGTGCGCGTGGTGCACCGACCGACCGGCATCGACGCGCGTTCGCAGTCGGAACGCAGCCAGGCACAAAACCGCGAACAGGCGATGGCGGTGCTTATGGCAAAGCTCGAACGCTTGTACGAAGAACAGGAGGCCGCGAAGCATGCCGCCCACCGTAAAAGTCAGATCGGCACCGGCGACCGTTCCGAGAAAATCCGCACGTACAACGTCCTGCAAGACCGCGTGACCGACCATCGCATTAAAGAGAGTTGGCACAATCTCCCCGCCATCTTCCGCGGCGACCTCGACCCGATCCTCGACGCGCTGGAAGCCGCCGGCGACGTAAAGATGAGTGACGCCGACGAAGATGACGAGTAATTTCCATTTTTTTCCGGTTTTGTGGTATAGTGGCGGTATGCTTGGGTAGCTCAGTTGGTAGAGCATTTCCCTGAAGAGGAAGGGGTCGCCGGTTCGAGCCCGGCCCCAAGCACCGAGAAACAAAACGAGCTGTTAGCTGTTGGGTTTTAGCTGTTAGTCGGTGAACACCGACTGCGGATTCACGATGATCTCGACGGACGGGGGGATTGCGCGGAGGAATGCGAGGAGTTTTGGGTCGGGCCACTCGGCGGCGGGAAGGCGCAAGAGAATATGTTCGCGGGCGCGGGGAGTTTTGGCGCGCGGATTGGGAATTACTTTTCCGGAGAATGTTTGCGGGTGGTGGATCGCGAGCGCTTGCAGGTAGGCATCGCGCTGCACACGGATTTTTTCGGCGGCACCTTCGAGCGAGAGGCGGATGATGACGGTGTGCGGCGGGTAGGAAAGTCGCGCGCGCATCGACAACTCTTCGCGTACGAACGTACGCCAATCATTCGTTTGGATTGCGAGCATTGCCGGATGTTCGGGGAGGCGGGTTTGGATGATGAGCGGTTTTTCGGAAAGTTCACGGCAGGCGGCGAGGAGTTGCGCGGCGCGTTCGCTTGCGGAGAATTCCGGAATGCTGAGAAAGGAATCGACGGATACGATGACCGCTTGTGCGACGGGGGCGGTGAGATACGGCAGCGCGCCTTCGGTGGCGACGAGCACCGAGCCTTTGGTCTCGACGAATCGCCCGATTTCCGTCGATGCGGTGCGCGGATTTGCCAGTACTTTTTCATCAAGTAACATCACTGGCGCCTCGGGGAAGAGTGCGTCTATGTCTTGCCCGACGCGCTCCGTGGCGACACCGAGCGGACGCAAGCGCCAGCCGGTGCACGTTCGGCAGACTGTTTTAGCCGCCGTTGCCAGGCCGCAGCGCGGACAGCGGAAGATGCGTTTTGCTTCTTCGTACAGCACCAGCGTCGCGTCACATTCCGCACAAACGACCGTGGTACCGCAGTCGTCGCAGACGGTATGGGTCGCAAGCCCGCGGCGGGCGCAGATAAGGAGGACGTTGCCGTTTGCGGCAAGCGTGGCGCTTATTGCGGCGAGAGTTTTCGGTGCGAACAATTGGAAGCGATGTTTAACGACCGGCGCGTCCGGCGATTGCGGCGGCGGGCGCATGTCGAGGATTTGAGGTTGAACGAGATTCGTCCGCCACCCCTCACCTGCCCTCCGGGCATCCTCTCCCCCTGAGGGGCGAGGAGCCTGAGGTTGGTGGTTTTGGTTTTGGGCTGCCCCCTCGCCCCTCAGGGGGAGAGGGTTGGGGTGAGGGGTGGCGGAAGGCTGAGAAACCATCGGCGCGGCCGCCATCGTAATAAACCTCGCTCCCGCCTCTTTCGCATACATCTCCGCACATCTCCCGATATCCAAAAACGGCCGCTGTTCCGTGCGGTGATAACCTCGTGCTCCGGCGCGTTCGAGTATGATAGCGCCGATATTGCGCACCGGCGCGGAGAGTGCGGCAGCGGTGCCGACCACCGCCAGCGGCGTTGCTGTCTCCGCAATCTTTTTCCACGCGGCGCGGGCGCGGGTGACCGTGAGCCCGCTGTGCAGCAGTACGACTTGTTCGCCGCACTGTTCCGTAAGATGCGCCGCGAGCTGCTCGGTTTCAATAATAGTCGGAGCGATAATAATGCAGGATTTTTTAGCGGCGAGCGCGTCTTGCGCGGTGCGCGCACTATGTGCACTTCTTTCATTGCGGGAGCCGACGAATGGTTCGTGCTGCGGTGACGATGCGATGGTTGTCATTTTTTTCTCCGCCCACACTTCCGGCAAACTTGTTTTCCCGGCGCTCACGCTTTCCAGTACCCATTGCGGTGTGAGTCCCTGAATGATTGCGCCCGCTCCGCACGCGTGCCACTTCGCTGTTTCAAACACCGCCCGTAAAAATTCGCGCGTGAAGATCCGCCCGCCGCCGCGCACTTTCTTCAGCGAGAAGTCCGCGTTGCGCACGCTTTGCTTTAGGTCGCTGAGCGGCGCGCAAGACATCACGAGGCCATATTGCTTCGAGGTGCTCGGCCCGATCGCCACAACCCCGCCCTCCGGCACCTCTCGCGCGCTCCAATACGAAAATTCCTTATGCGGCGCAACCGCTCCAATAGGCATAACCGATACGATCCACATACATCTATTGTACAATGTATGGAGCGGCGAAATCCCGGGACAAAAACTTTTTTTATGGCACACTACAAAAAACCGACCGTCACCCAAGAAGTAGAAGAACATCGAGCCGCATTTTCGCTGGCATTTTTTGCTATTTTTATCATCCTGTTCGCCGGGCTTTGGCTGCTCGACCTGATGCCGAACGCGCCAGGGACAGCGCCATCGTCCGAGGGTTTACCCCCCCTCCCTAGCAAGGGAGAGGGCGGGGGTGAGGGTGGTGTTTCCCGCGGCGAAACTCCCACCCATATTTCCATCGACGCCATCAGCCTCTCGGTAAACATCTCCAACCCCGCGACGACCTCCATCGAAGTCCTGGACAACGCCCTCCTCTCCGGTGCCGTCCGCTACCCGACCTCCGCGCCGCTCGGCGTGCGCGGCACCGTTCTCCTTTTCGGTCACTCCAGCTATCTCCCGATCGTCCACAACCAAGCCTACAAAGCCTTCGACGGCATCCAAAATCTCCTCCGCGGCGACACCATCGTCGTCTCGTCCGCCACAAAATCCTACAAATACCAAGTCGTCACCGTCAAAAAAGTAAACGTAAACGACGCCGAGGCAAACACGATTCCGCTCCCCGTCGACGCCGAGCACCTCGTCCTCGTCACCTGCAATTCTTTCGCATCAAAAGCCGATAGATTCGTGGTGACGGCAGACTTGTCGCGATAAACAACCCCTCACGCCCACAAGGAAATACCAAGGCGAGACCTATGCAACAAGCGAGATTTTTACCAAGGAGTCTTGGTGAAGTCCGAGCGAAGGTTTCGGGCATAGGTCTCGCCTTGGTATTTCCGGCATTGCTTGCGAGGTGTGGGGGGTAGCGCTATAACTCTGTACACTTTGCATATTTTAGTGCATTGTTAAGAAATGACCTTTCAACTCTCCACCCACCATTCTCCCGCCGGCGATCAGCCGAAGGCGATCGAGGCTTTAGTTGCGGGCGTTCGCGCGGGCGTTCGCGACCAAACCTTGCTCGGCGTTACCGGCTCCGGCAAGACCTTCACTGCTGCCAATGTCATCGCGCAGATCGGGAAGCCGACGCTGGTGATCGCGCACAACAAAACCCTGGCGGCGCAGCTCACCGCCGAGTACCGCGAATTTTTCCCTAACAATGCCGTCCACTATTTCGTCTCCTACTACGATTACTATCAGCCGGAGGCGTATATGCCGACGAGCGACACGTACATCGAGAAGGAGGCGCAGATCAACAAAGAGATCGACCGCTTGCGCCACGCGTCCACGCAGGCGCTGCTCACGCGCAAGGACGTCATCATCGTTGCCTCGGTGTCGTGCATCTATGCGCTTGGCTCGCCGGAGGAATACCGCAAAGTCCACCTCGAAATCGCGCCCGGTATGAAGACCGACCGCGCGGCGTTCTCGCGCGAGCTGATCCGCCTGTACTTCGAGCGCACCAACGCCGACCTCATCGAAGGGCAATTCCGCGCCGTCGGCAATGTGATCGAAGTGATGCCGAAGAACGAGCACGTGCTGTATCGCGTGGAGTTCGAGGGCGCGCAAGTCGGGCGCGTGCGCATTATCGACGCCACGACCCGCGCGGATATGGGCGACGTACAGAGCGTCTTCCTCTTCCCGGCGAAGCACTACGTCACGCCCGAGAACGAACGCGGGCGGGCGATCGACGACATCAAGCGTGAGTTGAAAGACCGTCTCGCATACTTCGAGCGCGCCGGAAAGATCCTCGAAGCCGAACGCATCAAACGCCGCACCAATCACGACCTCGCGCTCATTCGCGAAGTTGGCTACTGCAACGGCATCGAGAATTACTCCAGTCATTTCGACGGCCGCAAGCCCGGCACGCCGCCATTCTCATTGCTCGAATATTTCCCGAAGACCGCCGACGGCAAGCCGGATTTTCTCACCATCATCGACGAGTCGCACGTGTCCGTCTCGCAGATCGGCGGTATGTACGCCGGCGACCATGCGCGCAAGGAGATGCTCATCGAGCACGGCTTCCGCCTGCCGTCCGCATTCGACAACCGCCCGCTCCAATTCGACGAATTCGAAGCCCGCATCGGCTCGACCATCTACACCTCCGCCACTCCCGGCGCGTATGAGCGCCAGAAAAGCAAAGGCCACATCGTGGAGCAAATCATTCGCCCCACCGGCCTCCTCGATCCAATCATCGAAGTGCGTCCGGTGACGGGAAACCGCGGAGAAGGAGAGTTGGGTGTTGGGTCTGCCCCCTCGCCCCTTCAGGGGGAGAGGGTTGGGGTGAGGGGTGGCGGCAACGTGGGTCAAGTTATCGATGTAATAAATGAATCTCATAAAGTGATAGAACGCGGCGCGCGCGTCCTCCTCACAACCCTCACGAAAAAGATGGCGGAAGACCTCTGCGATTTCCTCACCGAACGCGGCATGAAAGCGGCGTACTTGCATAGCGACGTTGAGACGCTCGACCGCATCACGATCCTTACCGATTTCCGCAAAGGGAAGTACGACGTGCTCATTGGCGTAAACCTCTTGCGTGAAGGCTTGGACTTGCCGGAAGTCGAGCTGGTCGCGATCCTCGACGCCGACAAATCCGGCTTCCTTCGCTCCGAGACTTCGCTCATCCAAACCATCGGCCGCGCCGCCCGCAACGCCGCCGGCCGCGTGATCCTCTACGCCGACCTGATGACCCCCGCGCTCGAGGTCGCCATCAGCGAAACCCGCCGCCGCCGCGCCCTGCAAGAAGCCTACAACACCAAACACGGCATCACCCCGACCACCATCATCAAGCGCATCCACGACATCACCGAAGAACTCCGCAGCGACCACCAAAAAGCCGTCGCCGAAGTCGCCAAGATCGAATCAGAATCCTACAAGAAAAACCCCAAGAAATTCATAGCCGACAAACGCGCCCAAATGGCGGATGCCGTAAAACTCCTAGACTTCGAAACCGCCGCCCTCATTCGAGATGAGATCGCCGCGCTGGAAGGGGCAGGGAAGAGAGGAAAGAAAAAGTAATCCTTTTGCATCCCTCAAAAAAACACAAAGGTCAGACCTATGCCCAAAACCTTGGTTTGAACTTCGTCGAAGCACTTTGGTAAAATCTTGTTTGTGGCATAGGTCTGACCTTTGTGTTTTTTCAACTTGCGCCTTTCGGTATGGGTGGTACGATTTTGGTATGACAACCTACATCATTCTTGGGGTGCTCGCGGTCATTATTCTTTGGGTCATTATGGCGTATAACGGGTTGGTGCGGATGACGCAGCGGGCTAAAGAGGCTTGGGCGGATATTGATGTGCAGTTGAAGCGGCGCTACGATCTTATTCCGAATCTTGTGGAGACGGTGAAGGGGTATGCGACACACGAAAGCGCGGCGTTTGAGAATGTGACGAAGGCGCGTGCGGCGGCAATGGGCGCTACGTCGCTTGCGGATAAGTCGGCGGCGGAGGGTCAACTTTCGCAGACGCTCAAGTCGCTGTTCGCGGTGACTGAAGCGTATCCGGAATTGAAGGCGAATCAGAACTTCCTCGCGTTGCAGAATGAGCTTTCTGACACAGAGAATAAAATCCAGTCGGCGCGACGATTCTACAATACGAATGTGCGGGATCTGGGGACTTCGGTGGCGACTTTCCCGAACAATATTATTGCAGGGATGTTCCACTTCACGGGGATGGAGTTTTTCCAGCTTGGAGAAGGGGAGGAGGCCGCAAGGCAGCCTGTGGCGGTGAAGTTTTAGCCCCCCCTCACCCCAACCCTCTCCCTGGAACGGGAGAGGGGGCAGCTGCAAACCCCCACTGACCTCAAGCTCCTCTCCCTCTCCACAAGCCACCGCTCAACTCAAGCTCCTCTCCCATTCCAGGGAGAGGATGCCCGGCAGGGCAGGTGAGGGGGGCGAAGGGTTTAGGTTTAACCTCTCAAAACTCTATGGCCGCTAACTTATACACCCATCAAGATGCAAACGTCTTCAAAACCTGGCTGCTTATGGCGGTCTTTCTTGGTGTGGTCGTCGGACTCGGATACGTCGCGTCGTGGTATTTTCATTCGACGGCGATGTTGTATGGGGCGCTGATCTTTGCGCTGGTTACGAATGTTTGGAGTTACTGGTATTCGGACTCGGTGGCGCTGGCACTTTCGGGGGCACAGCCGGCGGATGGGGCGGAATATGTGGAACTCAATCGCGTCGTTGAAAATCTTGCGATCACGGCAGGGCTGCCGAAGCCGCGGGTGTACGTGATCGACGACCCGGCGCCCAATGCGTTCGCGACCGGGCGCGACAAGAATCATTCGGCGGTGGCGGTGACGACCGGATTGCTCGGCATGATGAACCGCAGCGAGTTGGAGGGTGTGCTCGCGCATGAACTTTCGCACATCGGCAATCGCGACATCTTGCTCTCGACGGTCGCGGTGGTGCTCGTCGGTTTCGTGGCACTGCTTTCCGATTTCTTTTTGCGTATGTCGTTCTGGGGCGGCGACCGCGACAATGAAGACCGTAACCCGATCACGATCGTGCTGGCGATTGTGGTGATGGTGCTGGCACCGCTCGTCGCGACGCTCATTCAGCTCGCCATCTCCCGCCGCCGCGAATACCTCGCCGACGCCTCCGGCGCACTGCTCACGCGCTACCCCGAAGGCCTCGCCTCCGCGCTCCAAAAGCTCGGCACCTACGCCGCCCCAATGGAACGCGCCAGCAACGCCACCGCGCACCTTTTTATCTCCAATCCGTTCGGCGCGGAAGCTGCAATGGGCACAATGTCCCGCCTTTTCTCCACCCACCCGCCGATCGAATCTCGCGTCGAAGCGCTCGTGGGGAAAGCGCAGTAGACGCCCGCTGCGGGCGTGCTACGATGGGGGCATATGGACGGACGATCATTTTTAGAATTTCCCGGGGCGCCGCGTTCGCCCGTTGTCTCCGCACCTGGAGTACCACCATCCGCGGCGACGCACGACAATGCTGATTCATTCGCGCAGCCTCTGGAAACGCTTTCAAGAAATATGCGCGAACTCCGTGAGTTGTTGGAACAAAAAAGTCAGAAGCTGGAAGAGCGTTTGCTGCAAATGTCTCGCAGCGAGAAGCTGATAGACCCGACGGAAATCTCTAATATTGCGATGGAGATGGCGGAGATTCGCGGCGAGCGCGCGGCGTTTGATAAAAAACAAGAAATTTTGAATCATCTGTTGCACGAAGAAGCACGCACGGACACACTTACGGGTTTGCCGAACCGCCGCGACTTTACGGAAAAATTGACGCTCGAATTTAGTTTGTTGCGCCGCTACGAACGCGAGCCGCAGTCGGGTCAGATTGAGCGAATGCTTTCCGTACTGCACGTCGACCTCGATCATTTTAAGCAAATCAACGACACCTATGGACACGAAGCGGGGGATAGGTATTTACGCATTGCCGCCGAACATATGAAGGCGGCACTGAGCCGCGAGTCCGATATTATTGGGCGAATGGGCGGTGATGAATTTGCGATTGTGGTCATTACGAAAGATGCGGAAGGCGTGGAGCGCGTGGCGGCGCATATCAAGCAGGCAGTACTCACGGCGTCCACGGCGGCGAAGCGCGAGCTGGAAAAAATGCGCGGAATATCGTTGCCGGAAGATGAGGGAAACATTTCCGCGAGTGTCGGATATGCCACGCTGGAAGACCGGGACCGTGTGCCGAAAGAGTTGCTGGAGCGTGCCGACTATGCCGGCTATGTGGCGAAAAAGGGCGGGAAAGATGCGGTCGCCTCATACTATTTTGCGCGAGCATTAGACGACAATGAAGAGATGTATAGAATGTTTATGAATGAAAAAAATGGTGCAAGCAATCCGGAGGTGACTGTCTCATAATCTCATATGCGCGAACCGCGAAAAAAACAATGGGTGCCGGCAAAGAAACCCGCTCGTTCAATGTCCCGTATGCCTCGCAGTGGCACCGCGAAAAAAACCGCACCGCCTGCTCCCGCCTCATCGGTTTCCCCGGAGGAGCGTGCGGCGTATCCGGTGTCGTATTTGGCGTCGGAGTTGGACAAGCGATTTGAGGATATGATGGCGCGGGTGGAAAAAGGGCATTTGCCGAATGCCGAGCAATTGAATCAGCTGTGGAGCGGATGGAAAATAACGCGCGGCTTACTGCTCACGAAAGAGCAGGACATTAAGCGGCAATACGAATTGACCGAAACCGACGCGAAGACGGGGCTCATAAACAAAACGGGCTTGCACCGGATGCTGCTGGCGCTGGATGCGCGTGTGCTGAATCGTGCGCCAATGCGGGACCGCGGCGCGCAAGAATTACGCAGCGAGCAGCGCGACAAATCGGTGCACGCGGTGCGGGTGGATATCGAAGGGCTGAAAGAATTGTACGATCGCTACGTGCATACGGTGGCGGACACCTACGTGGCGCATATCGGCCGGGCGGTGGGGAAGACCTGTCAGCGCAGTTCGGACATCGTGGCGCGCGTGGATAAAAATGCGTGCATCGTGCTCGGCTTTAATATGACGAACGACGGAGCCGAAGCGCTGGCGCACAAGTTATTGACTGCGGTGCGGGTGGCGGTTGCCGAAGCGAAAGGCGCACTCATCGCATCCGGCTCCGTGTCGCCGCGCACCGCCGGAAAAGTGACGGCAACCATCGGCTATGCGGAGCTCGACGAATGTCTGCCGGCCGGCTCCGCCAAAAAAGAAACCATCACTCAGCTCGCCGAGCGCATCGACGCCGCAATGCACACATTGCGAGGCAACAAAAGTGATCGTGTTATTTCGCACAAAGAGTTTCTGGGAATGCGGTGTGGGAAGAAGTGAGTGTGGTGCGCGAGAAGTTTTCCCCCGGTTGCCGAAAGCTAAAATATAAAAGCCTTGCTACAATAACCGTATATGCACCAGAATCACGTTTGCAAAACGAAAGAGAAAAAAGTGGCGCGCCCGCGGGGTGCTGCGGCGGATCTCGGCAGCGGCACGCATATGCACGAATTCGCCAAGCGGGTCGGCGAGATAGCGGATCGCCTGGAAGAAGAGGTGATGGCATTGGAGCGCGGCGACCCGGCATCGTTTCAAGATTTGCGCGAGATGACCCATTCTTTGCGCGAATTGTACACCAAAACCCAACAGCTTGAGAAAGAAGCGCGCACCGATCATCTGACCGGTCTGCTTAATCGCCGCGCCTTCCTTGATGAACTTAATCGCGAGGTTGCGTCCGTGAAGCGCAGCACCGCAAAAGGCATCGAGCGCCCGCTGCATATGGTCTTCATTGACCTCGACCACTTCAAGCCCATCAACGACACCTACGGCCACGACATCGGCGACCTCTACCTGAAAACCATCAGCGATCATATGCGAAAAGTGCTTATGCGCGAAGGCGATTTGATCGCCCGTATGGGCGGCGACGAGTTTGTGGTGTTGCTCAGTGATGCCGACGCGCACGGCACCGAAGTCGTCTCGCGAAACATTTTGTCGGCTGTCCGCACCGCGTCCGACCTCGCCAAAGCAGAGCTCCGCAAGAAAAGCGAAGAGCCAATCATTGACACCGACGCCAACGTCACCGCCAGCATCGGCTACGCCTTGTTTGACGGCAAAGAAGAACCCGAAGATCTCCTCCATCGCGCCGACTACGCCGCCTACGCCGTAAAAACCTCCGGCCGCTGCAACGCCCTCTCCTACGAATCCGCCCTAGCCCTCGACGCCGACGGCAACATGCAAAAAGACTTCTCCGGCTCGGTGTAGGGTTTAGTCTTTGATGAGATGTGAGCGGTAGCCCGCTGCTACCAGTTTTTCATATGCTGCCCAGACTTCGTCCGGTATATCTTGCGGGATTTGAAATCCTCGCGCGGGATATTCTCGGATCCTTTGCAGATCGCCGACCATAATGTTGATAACTTTTTCTTTCGAGATCTCTTCGGTCGGGTACGCCTCAAAGGATAGTGTGGGCGAGGTAACGATGAACTCTTTTTCCGGCCAGACTTTTTTGAAAGTGGCATAGGTTCGGCGTTCCATATACGGTTTTTGTACCAAAATGAAAGAGTGGAAATCCAACCCGCGTTCTGCGAGCAGTTGTTTGGTAAATTGAACGTTTTCGCCGGTATTTGTCGATCGGTTTTCTATCAGTATTTTATCTTTTGGCACTCCGCGTGCGATAGCGATGTCCGCAAAAATCTCCGCCTCGGGTTTCTGAAATATGCCCGTCGTGAGATTGCCGAGACCGCCGGAGAAGACGATATAAGGAGCATATCCCTGCAGAAACAGGTCCGCAGCTCGTCCCGCAACCCTCGTGTCATGGCTTCCAAGCACAAAAATACAGTCGGTCTTTTCAAGCTGATGATTGACGTGGTGATAGTCCCAAATCGTTTTTTGCCAAGGCATCGATCTCAATCTGATCCATATATTTCAAGGTAAAATCGGAGGCGGAGAGATTCGAACTCTCGGTGGGTTGCCCCACACACGCTTTCCAAGCGTGCGCACTAGACCGCTATGCGACGCCTCCGTACATTCTTATTTATACCAAATATTTTGCGGGTGCGCCATCGTGTCGTGATATAATTGAAATATGGACAAGGCTCAAAATGATCCGATAGAGAGCACGAAAATCTCGCTTTTTAAGGGGAAGGGGATTCGGAAGATTTTGTACCACGGAGAGTGGTGGTTTTCGGTGGTGGATACGGTGGAGGCGCTGACAGATAGCGCGGATGCGAGAAAATATTGGAATAAGCTGGCTCAAAGGTTGCGTGAGGAGGGAAGTGAGTTGGTGACAATTTGTCACCAACTGAAATTAGAGGCAGCCGACGGTAAAAAATACGAAACCGACTGTGCGAATACTGAGGGCATTTTCCGCATTATTCAATCCATTCCATCACCGAAGGCGGAGCCATTCAAACGGTGGCTGGCGAAGGTGGGATACGAGCGGGTGCAGGAAATCGAGAATCCGGAGATGGCGACCAAGCGCACGCGGATGCTCTATAAGCTCAAGGGCTACAGCGAGGACTGGATCGAGAAGCGGATGCGCGGGATCGTTATTCGCGAAGAGTTGACGGACGAGTGGAAGAATCGCGGCGCGCGCGACCAGCGGGATTATGATATCCTGACCGCGGAAATTTCCAAAGCGACTTTCGGCGTTACGCCAAGCGAGTACAAAAAACTCAAAGGCCTGAAGCGCGAGAATCTGCGCGATCATATGGACGACTTCGAGTTGATTTTCAATATGCTCGGCGAGCGCGCGACGACGGAAATTCACCGCACCGAAAACACGAAAGGCGTCGCGAAGTTGCGCAGCGATGCAAAAGCCGGCGGCGAAATCGCAGGCGGCGCCCGGAAGAAATTGGAAGAACGCCTTGGGCGCAAGATTGTGACCAAAGAGAATTTTTTGAAAACTCCCGAAAGCAAAAAGAGATTGAAAAAATAGATTTCTCCCGCGCCATGTGCAGACACGGCGCTTCCCCGACCGATTCTGCTTCGCTACATATGCCGGGGAGAGGACTCGAACCTCCACAGATTGCTCCACGTGGTCCTAAGCCACGCGCGTCTACCATTTCGCCACCCCGGCGGCATCCTTCATTTGTACCATATTTTGAGACAATACTCCCACATGGTACAGTGTGATGGTCGGCCTGGTGGCGAAGTGGTAACGCAGCGGTCTGCAAAACCGCGACGCGCGGGTTCAATTCCCGCCCAGGCCTTAGACTGGAGCACTGTGCCTGCGCACAGTGTGCGCGGGAATTGAAAAGGCTGAATATGTCGCAACGAGCCTGAGGCTTTGCGAAGGCGAAGTGAGACTTGAAGCCTGTACCGTCCCTGTAAGGGAAAATTCCCGCCCAGGCCTTAAAAACGTACGCATTGCCGGGGTGATGAAATTGGTAGCCATACTAGACTTAAAATCTGGAGACCGTAAGGTCGTGTGGGTTCGATTCCCACCCCCGGCATTTATAATGGGCGATTCGTGCACCTTCTCACACCCCCAGACGAGGCCGGAAATACAAAGGCGAGACCTATGCCCGAAATCTCGGTTTGGACTTTATTAGGGCTCCTTGGTAAAAATCCCGTTTGTTGCATAGGTCTCGCCTTTGTATTTCCTGGGTAGGGCGTGAGAAGTTACCGATTCGTCGCTTCCCAAAAACACAAAAGCACGATAGTATATTTTATATCCGCCCATAGCTCAGTTGGTAGAGCAGCTCCCTCTTAAGGAGACGGTCCAAGGTTCGAATCCTTGTGGGCGGAATTGACTAAAAAGTTATAGTGTGATAATCTGTTTTCAGACGGATCATTGTGGCGGGAGTGTGCCATGGTCGCAGAGCGGGTGAGGTTTGTGCCGGTGGTGCCGACATTGGAAGATATGGCGGACGAGGTGGGGCACCGACTTAAAAAATATCGAGGTCAGCCGATAGGTCTGATCATTACCCCGATCATTCTGGGAGCGCTTCGAGAATTTGGTGTAGCGGAATCGGATCTCGATTTCTACCGAAAGGAAGTACATAGGCGAGTTTCCAGTCGGGGTGGTCGGGCGAAAAAACAAAAACCGCCGCTCGTGTCCGGAAAACGTCGAACGCGGAAGCGAGTGTTCGCGGAAGCGTTCATACAGGATCGTGCCAAAGACCTCGCTGAAGTACTGGCGGCTCGGGATATCGAAGAGCAAGTAATGGCGTGGCGGGCGGCGAATTACCACATCTGTCCGGTAGAGGGTTTTCCGGTATTGCATACCGGATACGACTAAGCGGGAGGCTCCAAAGCCCCCGCTATTTTTTTGCACAAAATCGTCGTTTGTATAGTCGACGGGGCGGCGCGGGGTTGGTAGTATATGGGCAGATGTAGCCTTTCAACCCATTGCCACCGGGGAGGTCGCTATGGAAACGTATGCACGGATCTTGGTGGCGGATATGCGGACGACTGTCCAACTACGCTTCACCACACTATTGCCGCCCTGCTTCCCTGAAATGCCGCGGATAATCACGGTGTCGGACTCTGCGAAAATTCCCGAGCTGTTTGAGGCGCAGCCGTTCGATGCGGTGCTGTTTGGTAAGGGTTTCTCTGCGCAGGAAGCCTCCGGGTACTTCACTATCGTCCGGCACGCGCAGAGTACGGAGCGGAATAAAAACACCCGTTTCGCGCTGCTGGTGGATACCGGAAATCTCTGTGAGACATCGTGCGATGCGATTGATTGCGGCGCCGATGATGCCATCGTTCGGTCAATGCTCGATATTAATCCTCGTGCCAAGGAGATCTTGCAGCAGAAAATGCGGCGATTGGTCGCTGATAGAGTTGAGCCGGACCGGGAGTGGGGAGAGTCGCTGTCGCCCAAGGATGCGGAATATCTAGCGCTTGAGCAATTGCGTACGCACCTTTCCACGCCGCAGGTACTCACCTTTAAGCGTGCGGCGGGGGTGTTGTCGACGGTCTTCGAAGCGGCGGCAAAGCATACCCCCATACCGTATGGGCTTCTGGTGCGGCACATCTCGGATATACGGATAGCGTCCCTGCATAAGAAAATGCGGGAGCCGCTGATCTCGGTGGTGAATTTTCCGAGGCTTCGCCATTCGCTCCAGGTTGCTACGTTCGCCGATGTGTTTGCGGAAATGTATGCCGAAGAGATTGGACTCAAAGGCGTGCATAAAAATCAGCTGTTTATCGCGGCGCTTCTGCACGACATCGGGTGGATGCAAATAGACACCAGAATGTTTCCTGCCGGCGGCGAGTGGGACGATGGCTGCCGAAAAGAAATGCAACGGCATTCGCAGCTGGGGGCGTGGGTGTTGAATGACAGCGTGCCCGGTTTTATCATTGACGGAGTCCGCGAGCATCACGAAAGGATGGACGGCAGTGGGTATCCGTTTGGACTAAAGGGGACCGATGAAAAAGGCAAGGCCATACTCTCAGATGCCGGGCGCATTATGGCCGTTCTGGACTCGTTTGAGGCGCAAGTGTTCTCTCGCGATTACCGGATCCTGACGAAGGTCGGTATGCTGGAGGCGGTACAGAGTCTCAAAGAAGTCGGGGTGTCGGGAGAACCCTTGTACTGCCCGAAGTACGTGCAGTGCCTCGAAGCAATGGTCGGTAAAATAGCAGACAAATAGCGCGGCGTGTTTCCTTCGGGAGGCACGCTGCTTTTTTGCATAAAATAGTATTGTGGCCTGTAAAGAGGACAATTGCCGTTTTTGTTGGTATGATGTCGCGAGAAGTAATCTCGAAAATCTCCAAGGGGAGGAGGCGTGATGAAAACGATCCTTGTGGCGTGTTCCAGGGCCTCTGTCCGACTCAGTATCGTGCATATGCTGGAAGAGCGAGGGGGTGCGCGATCGCAAGATCGTCATCGCTTCGGAGTTGTCCGATATGGTGCCTTTCATTCAGTATCGAAAGCTGGATCTGATCTTGTTGGATACGCGTCTGGCGAAGATCGAGGGCGGCCAGTCCAAGGTCATCTCCAAGATTCGCGAGAGCGAGCGAAGTGCGCAGGCGCCAATCGTCCTCATAGCGGCACATTGCGACGTCGCCGGGCGGCGCGTGATGTTGGGATACGGCGCCGATGATGTTGTCTTTGTAGAACCGACGATCGATAGCGAAGGACTGCATACCGTGGTTCGAAGATTATTGAACCCTGTCGGCACTTGGGAGCAGCATCTTCCGCCGGAGGAACAAGCTATTCTTCGGCAGCTCGAGAACGAACTGCCGCCGGAGGAGGTGAGGTCGCTCAAGACTTCCGTCGCTGCGTTCACCGGAATGTTGGACGACGCACGAGCGAACGGACAGATATCCTATCGCGCTATCACCGGCAACCTGGGAGATATGCGCAAAACCGCCCTGAACCCTGCGGCGATGAAAGCGATGTTTAAGCTGGGCGGGCACGATGTGGATACGTTGCGTCATTCGCTTCGGGTGATGGGTTTTCTGCACTCGTTCCAAAAAGCGTGGGGTCTGAGTGATATAGAGCTGGTCGCTATGGAGGGGTATGCCGTAGGGCACGATTCCGGAAAAACCGGCATATCGAAAGACACCATCAACTTCCCGGGGAGATATAACGAAGCGCAACGGCTTGAGATGCAAGCACACACGAAATACGGAGACATACTTTTGCGAGGTCATGGGCCGGACGGAGCTGCGAATGTGGCGCTGTATCATCATCAGCGTTTCGACGGCGGACCGAAAGGGTATCCCGATCCCGAACTTCGGGGCAAGGATATTCCGGAAGAGGCGAGAATGATCGCCGTCGTGGACGTGTTGGATGCGCTACTCTCAAAACGCTCATACAAAGCTGAGATGAGTATGCGCGAAGCAGTGGCGGAGATGCAATCGGATGTCGGACACTTCGATCCGGATCTTACCAGGTCGTTTCTGGGGTCGTAACTTGGACAGGCATATCGCGGCGCGTTTCCCTTGGGGAGCGCGCCATTTTTTTGTTTTTATGAAAGGGCTTCAGAAAAAGTTGGGAGGTCTTCGGCTTTGTCTATGACGAAATCGATGTAGGGGTTGCGGGGGAGTTTGGTGTGTTCGCGGAGGTATTTTTTTAGATCTTCGACCGAGCGGGTGGCGAAGGAGAGCGCCGCGGCTTCTTTCTCGCGCGGGAGGACGGAGAGGTACACGGTGGCGTGGTCGAGGCCGGAAGAACAGCGGGCGCGAGTGACCGTGATAAGTGATTGCGGACCGGCTTCGCGCGCGAGAAAAGTCGCGACCGCGTCGCGGAGAATTTGCCCGGCGTTTTCAGTGTAGTTTTTCATATGGAAGGTTTAATTAAGTTCGTACGACACCCCTCACCCCAACCCTCTCCCCCTGAGGGGCGAGGGGGTAGCTCAAAAACCCAAACCGCAAAACTCAAGCTCCTCGCCCCTCAGGGGGAGAGGATGCCCGGCAGGGCAGGTGAGGGGTGGCGTTGTAAATAACATCTACTTCATTACCGTCTCGAACGTTTCGATATGATCGCCGGCGGCGACCAGGGCGTTGGTTTTGATCATTGCGCCGAACTCAGTGCCGGCTTCGATTTTCTTTACCGCATTTTTCTGTGATTGCAGACTCTCGATGGTGCCGCGGCCGGCCTCTTCGCCGCGGCGCATAATGCGCACTTCTTCGCGGTCGCGCAAGGTGCCTTCTTCGACACGGCCGCCGAGCACGACCATATTTTTAACCGTACTGAACACCTTGAGAATTTTCGCGCTGCCGGTGCGTTCTTCGGCGTGTTCGCGCGGGCGACGGCGCTCCATTTCTTCGCCGAGCCATTCGCCGATTTTGTAGATGATGTCGAAGCTCGCGATGGTGACGCCGAGTCGTTCCGCGAGGGACTGTGCCGGGCCGTCGGTCTTTACGCCGAACGCGATGATAATACCCGGATGCTCGCCGCTGCCGGCGAAACGCACATCCGCCTCGCTCACCGCACCGACGCCGCTGGACACGATACGCCGCTCAAGCTTCGCGATCTCCGGCAATTTCGCCATCTCGTGAACGATCGCATCGAACGAGCCGGCGGCGTCGGTCTTGATGACGATTGGGACGACCTGCGGCGCAACGTCATCTTCTTCGGCCTGCGCGACGACGGGGCGCGCCTTCTCTGCTTGTTGGCGCATACGTGCCTCGCGCACTTCGGCGACCATTGCCTCCGCCTGCTTTTTGCCCTCGACTGCCGTAAAAAGCGTGCCGATGGCGGGTAATGGAGAGAAGCCGACGATGCGCACCGCGTGTCCGGCGGTCGCAGTCTTCACGGCTTTGCCCAGGAAGTTTTCCATAATGCGCACCGGCGCTATACTCTCCTCCGCGACGACATATTGCCCGGAAGACAACGTGCCGTTCTTGATGATGAGGGTCGCCGAGGCGCCGCGTTTCGGTTCGACGTGCGCTTCGATGACGAGTCCTTCCGCGACGGCGTGCTCGTCGGCAGCGATGTCGCTGATGTCGGCGGTGAGGAGAATGAGGTCGAGCAATTCCGGAATGCCGGTGCCTTTTTTACTGGAAACGCCGACCCACGGCAGCGTGCCGCCGAGTCCTTCCAGATAGATGCCGTGTTCAAAAAGGGAGTTCTTCGCGCGGTCGATGTCGGCACCTTCTTTGTCAATCTTCGTGAACGCCACGACGCTCGGAATGCCGGCCGCTTCGATGGCCTTCGCGGCTTCTACCGTTTGCGGCTTTGCGCCGTCTTCCGCGGAAATAACGAGGATTGCGATGTCGGCTGCGGAAAGCCCGCGCGAACGCATCGCGGCGAAGGCTTCGTGTCCGGGCGTGTCCAGGAAGGTGATTGTGCGGGGGCCGGTTGCGGTATCGCGCACCACTTCGTATGCGGAAAGCCGCTGCGTGATGCCGCCCGCCTCACCGGCAACGACGTTTGTTTTGCGCAGATAATCCAGCAGCGTCGATTTACCGTGGTCGATATGTCCCACGACCGCAACCACCGGCGGACGCGGCGTCAAAACGGCAGAAGTTGGTGCGGGATTTTTTTTCATAAAGGAAAATGGAAAGGGAAGACGGCGCGGGTGTCGTCATAATGGTGGGTGTGATTACTCTTTGTGCGAGCTCGGGACGAAGGTCGGGTGCGCGCGCTCGGATGCAATACGTACCGCTTCCTCTTCCTCCTCGGTCAGCTCGAATTGCGAAACGCCCTGCGCGATCGGCTTGGCGTACATACTGGAAGCGCCGGTGCGGGCGTACAACGCCGAGAAAACGACGCCGTTGTGATGCTCGTCGAGGAAGGCTGCCGAGAAGCTCTGATTGCCGCCGGATCCGTCGCCTTGGAACGGATTGAAACGTACGACGCCGACCCCGCGAACGCTGCGGCGCAAACGCTGTTCCGCGTGGGCAAGATAGCGCTCGGTGTCGCCCCGGAAGATTTCCAGCTCGTGGAACTGCCGCGTCAGTTCTTTGATGATATCTTCCATCGAATCGTTACTCCCGACGTACAGCCGGCGCACGCGACGGTGCGCGGTAAGGCCGACCACAATGCCGCCAATCGCAAGAATGACCGCAAAAATCGCGAGGTACGGCGCCGCGGCAGAAAGTGTTTCAGCAGGTGACATAGGTAACAGAATACCATACAATGCGATTATGGAAAAGAGAGGTGGAAAAAGTGGGAGAATATACGCCGATGCCGCAGCCGCGACCCCGTTGCACCCGCGCGTAAAAGCACGCCTCGTACGATTGCTTGCGGCGTACGCCAACCCCGGGGCTTTGCACAAGGAAGCGGTTGCCGCAAATGACGAACTCGAACGCGCCCGCACCGAAATCGCCGCCGCCATCGGCGCCCATTCCGACGAGATTTACTTCACCGCCAGCGGGACAGAGGCAAATAATCTGGCGGTGCTGGGAGTGCTAAAACCCTTCGCCACCCCTCACCCCAACCCTCTCCCCCTGAGGGGCGAGGGGGCAGCTCAAACCAAAACCGCAGAACCCAAACAAACCTCCACCAACCTCAAGCTCCTCGCCCCTCAGTGGGAGAGGATGCCCGAAGGGCAGGTGAGGGGTGGCGAAAAAAGTACCGCCACACTTCCATATCACGCCCTAACCCTCCCCATCGAGCACGCCTCCATCCTCGAACCACTCGCGCATCTCCAGCGCTCCGGTCTCGCACTCTCCTTCGTCTCCATCGAGCCCGACGGCGTCGTCCTCCCCGAAAAGATCGCCGCCGCCATCCGCCCGGAAACCGTCTTCATTTCCATACAAATGGTCAACAGCGAAATCGGCACGATCCAACCGATCCGCGAGATAATGAAGATCGTCCGCCGCGTCCGCAAAGAACGCATTGCTCTCGGCAACCCCGCACCACTCGTCGTCCACACCGACGCCGCACAAGCGCCGCTTTATCTTCCTCTGCGCGTCGAATCCCTCGGCGTCGACCTTATGACCCTAGATGCGCAAAAAATCCTCGGCCCGAAAGGTATCGGCGCGCTCTACATCCGCCGCGGCGTGAAAGTCGAACCGATCCTATTCGGCGGCTCCCAAGAACGCGGCCTCCGCCCCGGCACCCCCAACGTCCCGCTCGCCGGCGCCTTCGCCGAAGCCCTCACGCTCGCCCAGACCGACCCCGAAACGCGCGCGCAAAAAATCGCCACCCTCCGCGACCTGCTCGCCAAAAAAATTCTCGCCGTCATACCCGACGCACAGATCAACGGCTCCACGGAAGCAGGGAAGCGCATCGCCAACAATCTCAACCTCTCCATCCCCACCCTCGACGGAGAAACCGCCGTCATCGCCCTCGACGCCCTCGGTATCTCCATCTCCACCCGCTCCGCCTGCAGCTCCGGCTCCAACGCAACTTCCCACGTCCTCAACGCCCTCAACCTTTC
>Ga0073936_10003846_pt1 | contig 21166 bp, 16 predicted proteins | sample AliMusrvi5mmetaG_FD_87041 | JGI IMG/M metagenome (GOLD analysis project Ga0073936, IMG submission 87041) | Freshwater lake bacterial and archeal communities from Alinen Mustajarvi, Finland, to study Microbial Dark Matter (Phase II) - Alinen... | ecosystem: Environmental > Aquatic > Freshwater >... | reverse complement strand
GGGCAGGTTTATGAAAATAGTGCGGTGCAGGGCATCCACTATCCGATCCCGGCCGAAGAAGACATCATGGGACGTTACTTCACGATCGGTATAAGGGCCAAATTTTAGGCTGACTTTGCGGGCTCTTCGGCACTCACCGAAGAGCCCGTTGTTGTCGGGCCGGAATTTCATTGAATCGGTGCCAGTGATTTTCGAGGGCTGGCTGGACGGTGGTCGCAGCCGCCGTCACATAACGGAAAGTGCTGCCGCTTAGGATTTCAGCTCAACACTATAAACGCGGGCGAGGTGCTTGATTTCAAATTGTAACTGCCAAGTGCGCCCGGTGTTATGGTTAGCCTTGTTCCGAAGGCTTCCAGCGTAATAACTCATCAGAAAATGCTGTTATAATAATGGTTTTAGGAGTTGTGAATGGGATCATCGACATCGGTCGCGCTCGCATTGGCTCTCATGATGGGCGCCGCGCCCGCTCTGGCGCAAGACGTCTCCAAAACGCCGCCCACCAACTGGTGGTCCCAGGCCGCCGGCGAGAGCGGTCCCCAGCGCACCGTGTGGGCGGCGCAGAAGGACCCCGAAACGCCTTACGGCAAGATCAACCGTCCCATCTGGCACATCGCCGACGTGCTGAAGATGCACAAGGGCCAGGCGCGCTGGGAGCAGAAGGTGCTGCTGAACCGCGATTTCGACGGCCGTTATGTCCAGATGGCGCCGGGCGACAAGAGCAAGTGCATCTTCTACGCCGACGACCGCGCCTGGGGCTGGGTCTATAGCGGCCAGCTGAAAGTCACCATCGACGGCCAGGAGCCCAAGGTGCTGCCCAAGGGCTGGGTCTTCAATGTCGCGCCGCGCCTGTCCTATTGCCTGGAAACGGTGGGAGCTGAGCCGGTGGTGTTCTATCGCACCACCCCGGCCAACCAGGTGCCGTCCTATCCGGAAAACGAAACCCCCACGCCCGTACCCGGCTACAAGTATTTCAAGGCCAAGATCACTTCGACTGGAGGCTACGACTCGTTCAACGTGCCGTTCTTCAATGTCGATGAATATGGCGCCTCCGACCGCAAGGGCGAACGCTTCCTCTATGACGGCCACACGTCGTCGAACCTGAACATCGGCAACAACATCGCCGCGCTGCCGCCCGACACCAGCTGGGGCCATTTCCACGAGAACATGCAGGAGGTCTGGCTGAACGTGTATGGCCAGGTCTGCGCCCTGATCTCGGGCGAGGGCGTGGTGCATGGCCAGTATGGCGACTTGCTGAACGCCAACGAAGAACGCTGGCACCGGGCGACCAGCTGCCCGAACACCGGCCGCAGCATCCGCATGGCGATCACCCCGCGCAGCAAGGAAGGCCAGGTCCACTACTTCCAGACGGACCAGCCGCCCGGCAACTAGCTGTTGGGGGCGACCGCATCAGGTTGCCTCTCCCCGGTTCCGCCTATAAAAGTACGGGCCATATTTGGCCGCGTATTTGTGCGCGTCCATTGGGGAGAACTGACCATGAAATTCTCGAAAATCGCTTTGGCGCTGGCGCTGGCTTCGACGGCCGCCTCCGCCCAGGTCAACATCGGCGACCAGAAGCCCGAAGCGTCGCTGCCCTTCAACATGGCGTCGGTCGCCACCTTCAATCTGCCCTGGCGCCTGGCCTTCCTGCCCGATGGCCGCATGCTGGTGACCGAGAAGGTCGGTCCCATCTGGCTGGTCACGCCGCAGGGCATGAAGCGTCCGGTGCTGAATTATCCCGCCGCGCTGTATGGCGGCCAGGGTGGCATGCTGGGCATCTATGTCTCGCCCACCTATGCGAGCGACAACACCGTCTATCTGACCTATTCCGAGCCGGGCACCATGGGCGGCATCTCGGGCTCCAGCCTGGCCCTGGCCAAGGCCAAGCTGGTGATCAATGAAGCGCCGGGCACGGTGAGCCTGGAAAATCTGCAGGTGATCTGGCGTGACGGCGCACGCGGCCGCGGCGGCCAGTTCGGTGCTGCTGTTGCCTTTGCGCCCGATGGCAAGTCGCTGTTCCTGACATCCGGCGATCGCCAGCGCTTTACGCCGGCCCAGGATCCCAACCAGCCGCTGGGCAAGATTTTGCACCTGACTTTGGACGGCAAGCCCGCGGCGGACAATCCCAATGCCGGCAAGACCGGCGCGCAGAGCGTGGGCATCATCATTCCGCCGGCCGATACCGAAGCCGCCAAGACCGCGCCCATCGCCTATACCTATACTTTCCCGGGCAAGAACCTGACGCCGTCGGAAGTCTGGACCACCGGTCACCGCACGCCCTATGGCATGGCCTTCGCGCCCGATGGCCGGCTGTGGGAAGTGGAGCATGGCCCCAAGGGCGGCGACGAGCTGAACCTGATCGAGAAGGGCAAGAACTACGGCTGGCCGCTGGTGTCCTACGCCACCAACTATAACGGCGTGCCGATTCCCAGCCCCGATACGCGCCCCGACCTTACCAAGCCCGTGCTCTACTGGACGCCGATCATCGCGCCTGGCAGCCTGACCTTCTACAAAGGCGCGGCCTTTCCGGCCTGGCAGGGCAGCGCCCTGATGGGCGGCATGGCCACCATGACCCTGAACCGCATCGCCATCACCGGCAGTACCGCCAAGTCGGCCGAGCGCTGGAGCGTTGGCCACCGCATCCGCGACGTGGAAGTCGCCGCCGATGGCACCCTTTGGATGCTGGAAGACGACGCCAAGGGCGGCCTGTGGCACGTCACGCCGAAATAGGCCTGGTCTGATTATCTGCGACACGCCGGGCCTCAAAAGGGTCCGGCGTTTTCGTTTCAGGAGGATTTCTTCCGGTAGAGCGCAAAGCTGCGATCTTCCAGGATGGAAGGGCCAATCAGGTTGCAGCTGTCTTGCGTCCAATCCTTCAGCACCGCGATCATGGCCGAGACATTGGACAACCCGTTGCCGATGAAGTGCTGCGCGCGCAGGGCGAGATAGACATCGATCATTGCTTCGCGCCCCGCCAGCACGGGCAGGGTGTTCGGCAACAGGTGCACGCCCCTGTCCGTGTGGCTGCGTTGGCACTGGGTCGCGATAACCCGGGTTCCGAAGGTGCTGCGCAACATCGAAAGGCACCGCTCATCATCGGTCAGCGCCAGGATGGGCAATGATGAATCCACTTCCGCGAGCAGTGACAGGATCGTCTGGTTCACGGTGCGCGCATTTTCGTCTTCCCGGAACTTGTCGCCGCCGCGCAGATGCGCTGCCACGAAGGGCGCGTGTTGCAGCTCGGACGTGAAAAAGACATCGCAGGCCGTCACGATGTCGGAATGCGGGTGCAGGTATTTGCCGATCAGGTAGCGATAGACAGCCTCGACCGATTGGCCATGCATGGGATGGGTGGGTGGAAGCCACGGAATCACATTGGGCATGGCGGCGAAGAAATCGCACACCGCCACGCGCTCCGGCCGGTTCAGGAAATAGACCGGGCCGGTCCGCTCCTGCCATTTGGCGTCAGTTGTCGTCTTCAGGTTGGCGGCGTTCCAGCGCGGCGGAAAGAATCCGCCAGTAAAAGTGTCAGGCAGATCCTGCAACCTCACATCCGAGACCGGTTGGAAATAATCCTGAAACGCGTCCCGGTCCGCGCCATCGCTGAACAGGCTTTGGCTTCCCCACCAGGTGACGGGAATGCGTCCCGTCGCTTCCGCCAGCAGCAAGGCGCCCAGGACATGCGAGACATCGGACCAGAAGCCAAAGCCCCATTCGCGGATCACCAGATAACGAGGCTCTTGTGAAAAGCGCGGCCGGGGCGCGGTGCGCGCCGCCGCCAGGTTTTGCGCGACCTGGGCATTGCCCGGCTCTGCCGCCAGCGCGCGGGCGAAATAATCTTCGGCCAGATCGAACGCCTGAACCTTGGCCGCGATCACGCCAAGTATGTGCAGCGCCGCGGCGTCGCCCGGCGCGTCATCCAACATCAGGCGCGCGGCAATTTCGGCGCCGGCGACGTCGTTGGTCTTCAGGGCCCGGATGGCAAAGGGCAGGTGATCGCTCATGGCAGAACCGCTAATGGAACTGACAAAAATCGCAAGTTCCCCGCACCGGCCGACTCATGCCGGTCAATTCCGTATTTGCTGCGCTGCACAAAATGGCGCGTTCCAGCCAAAATTTGCAAGCGCAGGGCCCCGGGAAATATCCGGCGCCGCAATGTTTTACTCCATGCGCAATTTCTGGTTATTTCCGGGGCTTAGGGGAGGTTCAGCCGCGCCTGCGTGCCGCTGGGCCAGCAACAAACAACATAGAGTTTTGCCGTATGAGACTGCCGGTTATCGCGCTTTTGGCCACTTGCATCGCCGCTCCTGCTTTCGCCGCCGAGGATCTGCAAAAACAGTTCGACGCGACGGTGAAGCCGTTCGTGGGCAAGTATTGTGTGGCCTGCCATTCCGGCGCCCAGCCCACGGCGCAGTTCGACCTCAAGTCCTACACGTCCGTCGACCAGGTGAAGGAAGACTTCCCCCGCTGGTCGCTGCTGGCCGACCGCCTGACGGCGCATGAAATGCCGCCCAAGCAGATGCCTCAGCCGCCCCAGCCGCTGGTGGACCAGATCATCCGCTTTGTGCACGACGTGCGCGGCGAAGAGATCAAGCGTCTGGGCGGCGATCCCGGCGTGGTGCTGGCGCGCCGCATGAGCAATGCGGAGTATGACAACACCATCCGCGATCTCACCGGCCAGGATATGCAGATCGCCCGCCAATTTCCGGTCGATCCGGCCAACACCTCGGGCTTCGATAATTCCGGCGAAACCCTGACCATGTCGCCGGCGCTGCTGAACAAGTATCTGCAGGGCGCGCGCCAGATCGCCGACCGCATGGTGCTGACCACCAGCGGCATCGACTTTGCGCCCCATGCCATGCGCGTGGAAACCGACCGCGAGAAATATTCGCTGCAGCGGATCATCGCTTTCTATGCCGCGCAGCCCACCGACATCTCGCAATATTTCGATGCCGCCTGGCGCTATCGCTACCGCGCAGAGCTGGGCAAGCTGGCTGCCACGATTGCCTCCACCGCCGCCGACATGAAGCTCAGCGCCAAGTATCTGCCGATGGTGTGGGCCATCCTGCATGACAAGGACGCGATAGGCCCGGTCGCCAAGCTGCAGACCATGTTCAATGCATTGCCGGCGCCGGGTGCCGGTTCGATCGCCGTGAAGACCGCGGCGATGGAGAACTTCGTCACCCGTATCCGCGCCCATACCGCCATGCAGTATTCCTCGCCGGTGGTGAAGGGCCTGCCGGGCCAGTCCGAGCCGCTGCACAATTGGCGCCTGGAGCAATACGCCCAGGGTCATCGCAAGAGCGATCCGAACGCGCTGCGCGCCGCAAACGAGCCGGAAGTGCCCCTGCAGGACATCCCGAAATATCCGCCGCTGCATGAAGACGCCTCGCCGCGCTGGGCCGTGCTGATGGCGCATGCCCGCCACGGCGATGCCGACCTGGTCTATCCGGTGGGCCAGAAGGCCAAGTACCAGGCGGCGTTCTCGCGCTTCGCCTCGGTGTTCCCCGACACCTTTGTGGTCAGCGAGCGTGGCCGCTATTGGCCCGACCAGGCCACCGACAATGGCCGGTTGCTGAGCGCCGGCTATCACAATACCGGCGGCTATTACCGCGACGACACCGCGCTGCGCGAACTGATCCTGGACAAGAAGGGCACCGACCAGCTCAACGGCTTGTGGAACGAGTTCGATTTCGTCGGCCACCAGACCGAGCACACCTGGGTGCAGTATTTCTTCAACCAGTCGGGCGAAGTGGACGGCAACATCAACGGTCCGCTGTCGTCGGAATCCGGCTCCAAGCGCCCGGTCGGCCATGAAGTCACCGACGCCTTCGTGATCAACCAGATGCGCGACAAGTATCTGGCGCGCTGGGCGATGGAAAAGGCGACCAACGATCCCATCGCGCCCAAGGCGTTCAACTGGCACTTCGGCCTGATCAACGCGACCTTGCGGTCCCAGGAAAAGCAGCGCGCCGCCGCCGAGCCCAGGCAGCTTGCCGCCCTGGTGCGCTTTGCCGAGCGCGCCTATCGCCGCCCGCTGACCGCCAATGAGCGCAGCGACGTGATGGCCTATTACCAGAAGCTGCGCACCAAGAACGCACTGAGCCATGAAGACGCGATCCGCGACTCCATTGTCAGCGTGCTGATGTCGCCGGATTTCCTGTACCGCTTCGACCTGGCGGTGGCGCACAACGCGCCAGCCGCACTGGCCAAGGCCAGCCTGAAGACCGCCAAGGTGTATGAAAGCCAGCCGCTGTCGGATTACAGCCTGGCCAACCGGCTGAGCTATTTCCTGTGGGCCAGCATGCCCGATGCCGAACTCTTGAAGCACGCCGCCGCCGGCGACCTGCACAAGCCGGCCGTGATGGTGGCGCAGGCCCGCCGCATGCTGAAGGACCCGCGGGTCCATGGTCTGGCGACCGAGTTCACCGGCAACTGGCTGGTGTTCCGCCAGTTCGAGACCAACAATTCGGTGGACCGCCAGCGCTTCCCGACCTTCGACGACGATCTGCGCGAAGCCATGTTCCAGGAACCCATCCACTTCATGCAGGACAATATCCAGCATGACGGTTCGGTGCTGGATGCGCTGTACGGCAACTACACCTTCGTCAATCCGCCGCTGGCCCGCCATTACGGCATGCCGGTGGTCGAAGGCGACAACGACACCTGGGTGCGCGTCGACCATGCCGACAAGTATGGCCGCGGCGGTATCCTGCCCATGGCCGTGTTCATGACCGCCTATTCGCCGGGCCTGCGCACCAGCCCGGTCAAGCGCGGCAACTGGGTGGTGCAGAAGGTGCTGGGCATCCGCGTGCCGCCGCCGCCGCCGGTGGTGCCTGAACTGCCGAGCGACGAATCCAAGACCGACAAGCCGATCCGCGAAATGCTGGCCGAGCATCACAAGAATCCGTTCTGCGCCGGCTGCCATTTGCGCTTCGACTCGTTTGGCCTGGCCTTTGAAGGCTATGGCCCGGTGGGCGATGCGCGCAGCAAGGACCTGGCGGGCCGCCCGATCGACGCCTCCACCACCTATCCGGGCGGCGTGGACGGCACCGGTCTTGTCGGCCTGCAGAACTTCATCAAGGACCACCGGCAGGACAATTACGTCTCCAACCTGTCGCGCAAGCTGCTGTCGTATGCGCTGAACCGCTCGCTGCAGCTGTCGGATGAATCGCTGGTCGACAAGATGAAGACCGACATGGCGGCCAACGGCTACAAGTTCCGCACCCTGGTCGAAGCCATCGTGCTGAGCCCGCAATTCCTCAATCGCCGCATTGTCGAAACGCCCGTCAACGAACCCACCGCGCCGCAAAAGCCGGCCGGCAAATTCCTCAAAATCGATTTCCGGAAGGAGCATTGATCATGTCCAAGGACAAGACCGCCAATCCGTTCAGGTCCAACGCCTTCTCCCGCCGCGCCGTGCTGCGCGGCACCGGCTGCGCCATGGCGCTGCCCTGGCTGGAATCGGTCAGCGCCCTGGCGGATCCGACTTCCGCCGATTTCCCCAAGCGCTTCGGCGTGGTGTTCCTGGGCTGCGGCGTCAATGAGAATCATTGGAGCGCCGAGGGCAACGGCGCCGACATGAAGCTCTCCAAGACGCTGTCGCCGCTGGAGCCGCTGAAGCAGAAGATCAATGTGGTCGACGGCCTGTATGTGAAGGCCCTGACCAACCAGGGCATCCATCCCGCCCAGACCGGCAGCCTGCTGTCGGGCGTGCCGATCACCAAGGGCGCCATCATCCATTCGGGCGTCAGCGTCGACCAGATGATCGCGAACCATGTCGGCCAGGACACGCCGCAATCCTCGATCGTGCTGGCCTGCGAACAGCCCATGACCGGTTTCCACGAGACCAATTTCAGCCTTGCTTACTCGTCGCATTTGTCCTGGCAGACGCCGGATTCGCCGGTGCCGGTGGAAGTCTATCCCGCCCAGGCCTGGGACAATCTGTTCGACAATCGCGGCAGCCTGCTGAATGTCAGCGTGCTGGACCGGGTGAAGGACCGCGCCCAGGACCTGTCGCGCAAGATCAGCAGCACCGACCGCGGCAAGCTGGACGAATATCTCACCAGCGTGCGCGAAGTGGAAAAGCGCGTCGAGCTGATGCGCAAGGCCGGGCAGGACGCCAACGAAACCGCCAAGGCCAAGAACACGGTGCTGGCCGCGATGGACCGGCCCAGCAACGGCTTGCCGGAAGATCTGCGCGAGCATGCCCGGCTGATGTGCGACATCATCGCCATCGCCTTCCAGACCAACAAAACCCGCGTCGCTTCGCTGATCATCTCCCGCGATCTGTCGGCGATGTACTATCCCTTCCTGGACGTGAAGGAAGGCCATCACGCCGCCAGCCATGACAATGCGTCGGACAATTACGAGCGCATCGCCCACTTCCATGTCGCCCAGTACGCCTATCTGGCGTCCAAGCTGGACAGCATGAAGGAAGGCAACGGCACCGTGCTGGACAATAGCTGCCTGATGTTCATGTCCAACATGTTCGTGGGCCGCAAGCACGACAACTCGCACCTGCCGCTGCTGCTGGCGGGCGGGCTGGGCGGCACGCTCAAGACCGGCCGTTCGCTGAACTACATGAATGCGGGCGACGACAATCGCAAGATGTGCAGCCTGTACCTGTCGCTGATGGATCGCTTCGGCATCAAGCAGGACAAGTTCGGCGATTCCTCGACCCGCCTGCAGGACATCTAAAGGGGTTCAGGCGTTGGCGCTGGCACCGGCTTCATGGCCGCGCCCGCGGCCATAGCCCAGGGCGCGCAAGGTTTCGCCGTGCAGTCGCTCGAACAGGCGCTGCGCCTCCCCGTCCATTTCCAGGATGTTTGCCGAATCCGAACCGCTGCGGAAAAAGGCCGGGCTGATGGCGTGCAGCGCTTCGAAGGAAATGTCGAAGGCTTGCAGCTGCAGCTTGCCGATAAAATCCGAGATGTTCTTCAGGGTCGCGGCATTTCCCGATGCCAGATCCTCGTAGCGGACCACCAAGGTATGGGGCCGGGGTGTCCAGGCGCGCACATGCCGTGACCAGGACTGGCCGGCCTTGCCTTCGATCACGTCGGCCAGGGTGATGTCACGCCCTAGGATTTCGCGGACATAATGGGCGTGGCTGACCACCGCCGAGCGTCCGTCGCGCACCACATAGATGGAGGGATGCTTATCGGCGGGCGGCATTTCATGGGTCTTCACATACAGGTTGCGGCCGGCGGCGCGGGCGATGAAGGCCTGCACATCGCTGCCCACCGTTTCGTGACCCACCAGCGACGACAATTCAGGGTCCGAAAGGTCGGCATCGTCATAAATGGATTGGCTGGTCTGGCCGAAGCAGCGCTTCAAGATGGTGCGCAGCAGGGTGTTGCCGGAACGGGGATAGGATGCCAGCCAGGTAACGGGCGCACGCAACGCAGGCGACATCAGCCGGTTCCCCAAGACATGCAACAGGGCTAAAGGCTTTGCTGTTTGTGGGCTTGGCCATGGTTTCGCCCAAATGTCGCAAAGCTTCGCCACAAGCGCCTGCGCGACAGCGCAGCGTGACTTTAATGTTGGTGGTGAAAACTATGTTGTCAGCGGACTGGAACGTTGCGCGTTGTTTGGGCGTTTTGGCTTCAACACAAGGAGCACGAACATGCGCACAACCATGCTGATTATTGGACTTGCCGCCGCCGTCACCCTTGCGGGTTGCGGCACAAACCCGGGCGATCGCGCCGTGAGCGGCGCCCTGATCGGCGCGGCCGGCGGCGCCGCCATTGGCGCGGCGGCGGGTAATCCGGGCCTGGGCGCTGCGGTTGGCGCCGGCGCCGGCGCTCTCGTCGGCGCGGCCACGGATCCCTGCGATCTCAACCTGGGCGATCCGGCTTGGCATAATGATCGCGGTGCCTATGAGCATCGCTGTGGCCGCCCCTATCACGACCGCTAACCCAGAAGGTTAATGGCACAAGGCATGAATGATCCGGACCGAGTGTCCGGATCATTTTGCCATGTCCATTGCCGCCGATAGCGGGGAAGCGCGGTTTTCGCTTCCTTCTTATGCGCCACGCCTTTTCATCCTGACCGGCCTGCTGGCCTATGTTGGGACGCTGGCGGCTGCGTGGGTAGCCATTTCGGCACGTCTGCCGGACCAGATCCCGCTGACCATCGCCGGCCATGCCTTCAGTCTTAAGCATGTCCACGACAAGATTCTCAGCACCGGCTCCATCCTCCTGCTGATCCTGCCCTCTGCCTTCTGGATCGAATGCGTCGTGGTCGGCTGGGGCAAATCCTCAGCTCGCGCCCTGCTGGCGCCCACCCAATCGATGAAGACCGACATCTCCTTCTTCCTGATGGAACAGCTGCATCTCAACGGCATGATCGGCAAGGTGCTGATGCTGGGCCTGTCGATCATCTCGGGCGTGGCGCTGCGCGACTGGATCGCCGCCCGCACAGGCTTTGCCATCGATCCCACTGTCCTGCCGCTATGGCTGCAGGTGATCGTCTATTTCTACGTCTATTCTTTCTTCGATTATTGGGCGCACCGGATCGGCCACACCAAATGGTTCTGGCCGCTGCATCGCTATCATCATTCGGCCGAAGACTTCTGTGTCATCAATGGCGGGCGCATCCATCCGGCCGGCTTTGTCGGCATTCTTTCCATTAACATCCCCATGCCGCTGCTGGGCGCGACTCCGGAGGCCATGATCTGGGTCAATGTCGTCACCTCGGTGCTGGGTTTCCTGATCCATTCGCGCATGGAAACCGGCTTCGGCTGGGTGGGCCGTTATGTCATCCAGTCCCCGCTGCATCACCGCCTGCACCACAAGCTGGATATGAGCGAACCGACCGTCTTCTTCGGCATGACTCCCGTCTGGGATCATCTGTTCGGCGGCTGGAGCGAATGCCGTGACCGCAATGTCGCGGTCGGGGTGGATACGCCCTACGCCCAGGGCTTCTGGGTGATGCCTGACCTGCTGCGCGACTATTGGGATTTCTGGAAGGGCCTGGTGGGCCGCCGGGCACTGTCTCCCAGCGAGCAGATCAAACGCTGAAACTTTTGGGCGTCCGCCTTTCAGACATGGTCACGTAAGCCGCTTCCAGGCCCTGTGTAAAGCGAGCGGTATCGAACAACGGCGTCCCCGCCAGTCTGTCCTTCAGCGTCTGCAGTTGCATAGGGTCCTGCGCCAGTTCCAGGGCGCGGGCTTCGTAATCGGCCAGATTTTCCGTCACCAGCTCGTCCAGTCCTGCAGCCTGCAACAGGCTGGCAGCGACCCGGCCGGCAAAGGCATCTCCCGCACAGGTCAGCACCGGCAGGCCGGCGCCCAGCGCGTCGGCGGCGGTGGCGTGGGCGTTATAGGGCAGGGTGTCCAGGAACAGGTCCGCCAGCGCCTGACGCGCCAGGTGAACCTCCAGCGGCGCATCATCGGCATAGACCAGCCGCGCCGGATCGATGCCGCGCGCTGTCGCCTCGCGTTCCAGATTGGCGCGGGTGTCGGGGGCCGGGCGCTTGAGCCACAGCACGCTGCCTGGCACCGCCGCCAGCAGCCGCATCCAGACATCGAACACCGGCCGGGTGATCTTCCAGGCGGTGTTGAAGCAGCAAAACACAAAGCCGTCCGGCGGCAGGCCCGCTTCCGCACGGCTGGGGGCAGAGCCTGCGGGCCGGTCCAGGGCGGCCGGAAAGAAGCCGCCCGGCAGATGCACCAGCTGCTCGCTGTAAAAGGGCTGGTGCGCAAACGGCGCCACCACACTATCTGCGATCAGATAGTCGATGAACGGCGCGCCGGTCGTGCCGGCATAACCCAGCCAGCTTGCCTGCACCGGCGCAAAGCGATGGGCGAAGATCTGCAGGCGGGAAAAGCCGGTATGCCCGCCCAGGTCGATGGCGATATCGATCTCCATCTCGCGCAGCCGCCGGGCGATCTCATCGCTGTTCAGGGCGGCGAAATCGTGGAAACGGTCAAAACCTTCAACAAGCCGGGCGCGGATGGCGCTGTCGTCGCTGAGGCCGGTGGAAATGCCGATCACCTGGAAGCGCGCGCGGTCATGGTGTTCGATCACCGGCGCCAGCTGGAAGGCCACCGCATGCTCGCGCATGTCGGCCGAGAGATAGGCAATCCGGATGCGGTCATGGCGGTAACTCTCGCCTGTCCATAGCGGCCGCACGGGCCTCGGCGCCATTTCGCGGGCAATGGCGGTGGCGCGCGAAAGCTGCAACGGCTTGTCGCCGCTGACGCCCAGCAAGGTCAGCGGCGGCGCAAACAGGATCGATCCATCCTGCGTCATCTGCGCCACCCGGTCCCAGTCACACAGGTTCAGCGCCGCCATGACACGGTTGGACAGCGCCGGGGCGGAAGCCGGGTCCAGCGCCACGGCGCGGTCATAGCTTTCCAGCGCTTCGCGGTGACGCTGCAATTCGCCCAGCACCACGCCGCGGTTGAAATGCAGCAGCGCGATGTTGGGCTGCAGCGCCAGGGCACGGTCCAGCGCCTGGATCGCCTCGACCGGGCGCTGCATCTGGGACAGGATGACGCCCCGATTGTACAGCGCCTCGAAATTGTTGGGCTGTCCCGCCAGCACCCGGTCAAAGGCAGCCAGCGCCTCGCCCAGCCGCTGGGCGGCCATCAGGGCATGGGCGTAATGGCCCAGCGCCGTGGCATCGCCCGGATTCTTCTTCAGGGCCTTGTTCAGCAGGGTGATGGCGTCGTCATAGCGGCCCTGCTGCGCCTTGAGATAGCCCAGCATGTGCAGCGCCGGGAAATTGCCGGCATCGGCGCGCAGCACCTGGCGATACGCGACCTCGGCCTGGTCCAGCCGGCCGGCGCGGTGAAGCCCCAGGCCCTGTTCGAATAACTGACGCAACTCCATCCGGTACTACAAATCCTTCAGCAACCAGCGAATGGAACGCTTCTGCAATTCGACATATTGCGGATTCCACATGGCATGGATGGTGTGGCCCACGGCTGTGAATACCACCCGGCCCTTGCCGTAATCATAAGCCCACCCCGCCGGCGACTTTGTGCCGCGTCCTTCATAGGTCAGCCCGTCCAGGTTTTCCGATTCCAGGATCACATATTTGGGATCCTTGTCGTAGTCCACATAATGCTGTTCGTCATTGACGATGAAGGGCTTCATGCCCGTCGTGATGGGATGGGCGTTGGCGGTGGTATGCACCTGGAAGGGGCGCAGCGGGGGGTGGCCGAAATAGGCGCCGCCCATCACGTCGCGGTAATTCTTGGATGACAGCGAGATGTGGCTGGAATTGTGCAACGGATAAAAGCCGCCGCCGGCATTGACGAAGTTCTTGATCGCCAGGCCCTGTTCCTCGGTCATCCAGGTAATGGATTTGGCGGCCGGGAATTTGTCGGCGTCTTCCAGGTCCATCTCATACGCCGTGTAGGCATCGGGCCCCGAATAGCCGCCCGGCCAGATCATGCCATCACGCAGGATCAGCAGCAGCTGGTACGGCTTGATCGAGGCGGCCGACAGGCCGGCGTAGTCCATCGTGTAGTCGATAGGGATGTCCATCTCATGGAACACCTTGTCCAGGCTGACATGGATATAATCGGGATTGTGGTAGCGGTCGCCGATCAGGGCGAGGGCGCGAGGCCGCGCCTTTGTAGCCGCCCAAGATTTGGTTGAGGCCGGGATCGCCGCGGCGGCGGCGCCGGCCACCAGCATGCGGCGGCTGATTTTTGGCTGGAACGGTTTCATGCCATGCTCCCCTTGCTTGTTCTTGTTTTGACGAGGTTTTTGGGCCGGAATGGCTATAGACGGCTCGGGTTCATCCCGCCAATATAGTCATACAAATAATACAGGCCGGGCAACCGGCCGGACCGGCTGGAGGATAGTGCAGGATGGCGAAAACCGAAAATCGCTGGTGCGGCGTGGCGGCCCTGGTGGCCGTTGCCGCCCTCGCGCTGGCCGGTTGCGACGCCAAGCCCTCCTATGATCATGCCGGCGGGGCGGTGGATGGCTGGCCGGTCTGGGGCCACAGCCATCTGGGTCAGCGCTACAGCGCCAACACCCAGATCACGCCCGCCAATGTCAAAGACCTGAAAGTCGCCTGGACCTATCGCACCGGCGACCTGTCGGGCCCGAAGGACAAGGCGACCCTGGCGTTTGAAGCCACGCCCATCCTGGCCAACAACACGCTTTATCTTTGCTCGCCGCGCAACCGCATCGCCGCGCTGGATCCCGTCACGGGCAAGGAAAAATGGATGCGGGACCTCAAGCCTGACATCAATGGCGGCACCGTCATCGTCTGCCGCGGCGTGTCCTATTGGAAGGACAGCCAGGGATCCGGCTTCTGCTCGCAGCGCATTTTCGCCGCCACCATCGACGGCAAGATGTGGGCGCTGGACGCCGATACCGGCAAGCCTTGCACCGGCTTCGGCACGGGCGGCCGCGTCGACCTGCACGACAATCTGGGCTTCATCGAAAAGCCGGGTCTCTATGGCGTGTCTTCGGCGCCCACCATTGTCGGCGACATGGTGATCACCGGCTCCAAGATCATCGACTTCCACAATACCGACATGCCCGGCGGCGTGGTGCGCGCGCTGGACGCCCGCACCGGCAAGGTGGTGTGGGCCTTCACCGCCGCGCCGCCCAGCGTGCCGCCCGGCGACGGCAAGACCTATCCGCGCAGCGCCCCCAATGTGTGGGCGCCCATGTCGGTGGATGTGGAGCGCAAGCTGATCTTCCTGCCCACCGGCACGCCGCAGGTGGATGCGGTGCTGGGCAAGGGCGACTGGGATTATTACGGCTCGTCGGTGGTCGCGCTGAACACCGACAATGGCCAGCCCGTCTGGCACTACCAGTTCGTGCACAAGGATATCTGGGATTACGACACCCCGGCTCAGCCGATGCTGTTCGACTATAAGGCGCCGGACGGAAGCACAGTGCCCGTGCTCGCCCAGGCTACCAAGATGGGCTACATCTTTGTCCTCAACCGCCTGACCGGCGCGCCGATCTTTCCGGTCAAGGAAACCCCGGTTTCCACCGGCGGCCTGCAAAAGGGCCTGTCGCCCACCCAGCCCATTCCCGAACTGCCCGAACACGAAGTCCAGATCACGAAAATGCAGGAGTCCGTCATGTTCGGATTCGGGCTGATCGACAAGTGGGATTGCCTCAAGCGTTTCCGCAAGCTGAAGAACGAAGGCATCTTCACGCCCTTCTATGCGGAATCGTCCGTCGATTATCCGGTCAGCGTGGGCGGCATGGACTGGGGCGGGCTGGCCTTCGATCCGGGCCGCAATCTGCTGATCGTCAATTCCAACAATGTGATCGGCGCCCATCATCTGGCGCCGCATGCGGGATCGGACGGCTATTCACCGCTGATCGGCACGCCCTATCGCCAGGTCTATGACAACATGATGTCGATGTTCGGTGCGCCCTGTAACGCGCCGCCCTGGGGCCGTCTCACCGGCATCAACATGACGACCGGCAAGAAAGTGTGGGAAGTGCCGCTGGGCACCAGCCGCGACGAGGCGCCCTGGCCGTTATGGTTCCATCTGGGTGTGCCCAACCAGGGCGGCGCCATCACCACCGCATCCGGTCTGACGTTTATCGCCGCGACCACCGACCGTTATTTCCGCGCCTTCGAAACCGAGACGGGCAAGGAGCTGTGGCGCGTGTCGTTGCCGGCGGCAGGCCAGTCCCTGCCGATGACCTACCGGCTGGATGCGAACGGCAAGCAATATGTCGTGCTGTCGGCCGGCGGCCACAGCGCGCTTCAGAACAAGCAGGGCGACTTTGTCGTCGCCTATGCACTGCCATAGGGGGCGACGTGGATAGCCTGGAACAACAAGTCGTGACGATCCCCGGCAAGGAAGCCAACCTGCGCATCCAGGTGGTCAAGGTGCTCAGCGAGGGCATCCTGACCGGCAAGTACCGCCCCGGCGACCGGCTGAACGAAAGCCAGATCGCGCGCGAACTGAATATCAGCCGCATCCCGGTGCGCGAGGCGCTGTCCCAGCTGCAGGAACAGGGGCTGGTGCAGAACCGCGAACGCCGCGGCATGTTCGTCACCCAGATGGGGCCGCAGGAGGTGGAGCACATGTTCTGCCTGCGCCTGTTGCTGGAAGGCGAAGTGGTGCGGCTAGCCCGCACCCATATGAGGCCGGACGTCCGGGCCGAGCTGGAAGGCATCATGGCCAAAATGGAAGCCTGGGACGGTGACTTGTTGGAGTCCGCCGCCCTGGACCTTCAGTTTCACCGCACCCTGTCCAGGTCGTCGGGCAATCCCTACCTGGAGCGGGCTCTGAATACGCTGCTGGTGACCTTGTTCGCGCACAAGACCCTGGAACACGTCTCCCATGACGTGCGCCGCTGGCGCCTCAGTCATCACCGCGCCCTGCTGGACGCGGTCACGGGCAAATCGGGCGAAGATCCGCAGGCCGTGCTGCAGACCCATGTCCGCCTGGGCTTCACCGAGCCGGAGCGCCACTCGGAACTGCCCAAAAAGCCTTCATAAAAAGCGTGCAATCTCGCAACTGCGAAGAGGCGCTGTGCGCACCTGTCGCTTGGCATCAACGCAATCGAACACATAATATGCGGCGTCTGCAGGGCGGGGCGGTTACAAGACCTCCAGCTGGGACGGATCACCAACAGGAAGGTTCACATGACCATCAAGACCATTTTGCTGTCCGGCGCCGTGGCGCTGGCCTGCGTCGCCGGCGCGACCGCACAGACGGCAAAGGACTATGCCCGCTACGGCACCTACACGGCACCCCGCGCCCAGGGCCAGAATGTGGGCGGCATGCACATCTTCCTGTTCGGCGGTCTCAAGAGCCACGGCCCGGGCGCGCATGACTATCCCTATTTCATGGACACCTGGAGCAAGCTGCTCACCGCCCGTGGCGCAGTGGTGGACGGCGCATTCTCCTTCCCCAGCCAGGAACAGCTGGATCATTCCGACGTCGTCATCATCTACAAGGGCGATGCCGGCTACATGACCCCCGAACAGCGCGCCCGCCTGCAGGCTTATGTGAAGCGCGGCGGCGGCCTGGTCACATTCCACGATTCGCTATGCGGGCCCGATCCGGCCGATATGGCGACGTTGGTCGGCGCCGGCAAGAAGCATGGCGAGGTCAACTACACCTGGACCGCGACCCTGGATTACAACGTGGTCGACAAGGACAACCCCATCGCACAGGGCATGCCGGCCCAGATCTATGACGAAGCCTTCTACAAGCTGAACTTCGCGCCGGAAGTGCATCCCATCATGACCGTCACCATGCCCGACACGCCCAGCGCGCGCCGCGGCGGCGGCGTGGGCCAGACCATTCCGCAGATGTGGACCTATGAGCACACGCTTCCGGGTGGTGCGCCGGCCCGCGCCTTTGTCTGGATGCAAGGCCATATGGTGGACAGCCTGCAGGATCCGGCCATCCAGAAGGTGCTGCTGCGCGGCATCGCCTGGGCCGGCAAGAAGCCGACCACCGAGCTGACCGATTACGTGGCGCCGCCGCCGCGCGCGTCGCGCCCGGAACAGTAATCAAGGCATGATTGTGGCCACCACTTCGGCGGTGGCCGTTCATCTTCCATACAGGCTGCAAGCCGCAAGATCGGCGTGAGGAGTGCGTGATGAAGACTTCGGGGAAATTGGTGCTGGGGGCCGCCGTGATGGCGCTGTCCGCGACGGCGTCGCTGGCCGCGGACGGTGACTGGTTCGCCTCGGGCAAGGACCTGGGCGCCAACCGTTACGTCACCCTGAAACAGATCACGCCCGACAACGTCACCAAGCTGCAAAAGGCCTGGACGTTTCACCTGAAGCCCGCGAACCTTCCGGCCGATGCGCGATTACGCATGTCGCAGGACATTCCGCTTGTTGTCGGCAATGTCATGTACATCGTCTCGCCCTACAGCCAGGCGATCGCGCTGAACGCCACCACCGGCGAAGTGATCTGGAAATACGATATTCCCGAAAACGACATCCCGTCTTCGCAGGCGCGCGGCGCCGCCTATTGGCCCGGCGCCGACGGCGTGCCGGCCTCCATCATTTTCGGTTCCGTCCGTGGCCGGCTCTATTCGCTGCGCGCCTCGGACGGCAAGCCCAACACCGCGTTCGGCGAGAACGGCATCGTCAATCTGAAGACGCCCGAAGTGATGCAGAACGGCATGAAGGATGGCTACATCCTGCCGTCGCCGCCGGTCGTCTACAAAAACCTGGTGATCACCGGCGCCGGTCCGGGCGAAGGCGCCGGCGGTTCCAATCATGGCGTTGGTCCCGCGGGCGATACCCGCGCCTGGGATCTGCGCACCGGCAAGCTGCTCTGGACCTTCCACACCGTGCCGCGCCCGGGCGAGAGGGGCTACGACACCTGGACGCCGGAAGGCGCCAAGAACCGCTCCGGCGTCAACGTCTGGGGCTACATGACGGTCGATGCCAAGCGCGGCATTGTCTACATGCCGCTGGGCGCGCCGAACAACGACCTGGTCGGCACCGACCGTCCGGGCAACAACCTGTTCAGTTCTTCGATCGTGGCGGTGGACGCCAACACCGGCAAGTACATCTGGCACTTCCAGGTCACCCATCACGACATCTGGGACATGGACACCCAGTCCGCGCCGATGCTGATCGATGTGAAGAAAGACGGGAAGACCATTCCCGCCGTCATCACCGTCAACAAGAACGCCCTGATGTTCATTCTGGACCGCACCAACGGCAAGCCGATCTTCGGTGTGGAAGAACGCCCTGTGCCAAAAAGCGAAGTGCCCGGCGAAATGAGCTCGCCGACCCAGCCTTTCCCCGTCAAGCCCGAGCAGCTCAGCATGGGCTCGATCACCCACGATACCCTCTACAAGGGCGTGCCGGAGCATCAGGCCTTTTGCGAAAAATACGTCGCCGACAACCAGTTCACCCTGGCCTCGACCTATACGCCGCCGGGCTATGAGCACTGGACGGTGGCGCCGCCGGGAACACAGGGCGGCGTGAATTATTATGGCGGCAGCTTCGATCCGGTGCGCCATCTGTTCATCGTCAACGTCAACAACCTGTTCCAGCCGATGAAGGTGGTGAAGAACCCCGACGGCGAATTCGTCAACAATGCGCGTCCGGCCATCCGCCGCTTCTGGGACAATGACAAGCATCTGCCCTGCAACCAGACGCCCTGGGGCCAGCTGGTGGCAGTGGATGTGAATACGGGCGATATCGTCTATCGCAAGACGCTTGGCATCACCGAGCAGTTCCCCGCCGGCCAGCAGGACACCGGCCGTCCCGGCCTGGGTGGAACCACCGTCACCGCCACCGGCGTCACCTTTGTCGGCGCCACCGACGACCGCCGGTTCCGCGCCTTCGAGACCGCCACGGGCAAGAATCTTTGGACTGTCGAGTTGAATGCGTCCGCCGAATCCACACCTATAAGCTACCAGGGTTCGGACGGGCGTCAGTTCGTGGCCATCACCGCAACCGGCGGCGGCCTTATTGGCGCCAAACTCGAAGGCGATGAAGTGGTCGCTTTCGCTTTGCCCAAGTAACAGGAGTTGAATGTGAAGCTTGTTCTGGTATCCGCGCTGAGCCTGATGACCATGGTGGTCCCCGCTATGGCCGACGATTTCAAGCTGTTGCCCGATGGGCCCGGCCGCGATGTGATGGTGCGGGTCTGCGCCCAGTGCCATTCCCCCGAAATCGCCGCCCAGCAGAGCCTGGATGCCCAGGGCTGGAAGGCCTTGGTGGACCAGATGGCCAACAATGGCGCCAACGCCACCGACGCCGAATTCGACACCATTGCCAAGTACTTGGCCGGCGCCTTCCCGCCCAAATAGGCGACCAAAATTCGCTGTCATAAACAGTCCCGCCGCGCTAAAACGCGGCGGGATTTTTTGGTTTTCAGACAGGGAAAAGCACGATGAAATTGCTGCGCTATGGGCCCAAGGGCCAGGAGAAGCCGGGCCTGATGGACGATAGCGGCCAGATCCGCGACCTGTCCGGCATCGTGAAGGACATCGACGGCAAGGTGCTGTCGGACCTGTCGGCCATCCGCGCCGCCAAGATCGAAAGCCTGCCGGTGGTTGCCGCCGGCGTGCGTATCGCCGAGCCGGTCGCCAGGGTCGGCAAGTTCATTTGCATCGGTTTGAACTATGCGGACCATGCCAAGGAATCGGGCATGGCCGAGCCGGCCGAGCCGATCATCTTCATGAAGGCCACCTCGGCCATCATCGGCCCGAACGATGACGTCTATCTGCCGCCCAACGCCAAGAAGGGCGACTGGGAAGTGGAACTGGGTATCGTGATCGGCAAGGAAGCCCGTTATGTACCTAAGGAAAAGGCGCTGGACTATGTCGCCGGCGCCGTTGTGGTGAACGACCTGTCCGAGCGCGAATTCCAACTGGAACGCCTGGGCACCTGGGACAAGGGCAAGGGCTGCGACACCTTCGGCCCGTTCGGCCCCTATCTGGTCACCCTGGATGAAGTCGGCGATCTCAACAATCTGGGCCTGTGGCTGGACCTGAACGGCAAGCGCGTTCAGACCGGCAACACCGCCACTTTGATCTTCGACGTGCCGACCCTGATCTCTTACGTCAGCCAGTTCATGAGCCTGCAGCCGGGCGACGTGATCTCCACCGGTACCCCGCCGGGTGTGGGCCTTGGCATGAAGCCGCCGGTGTTCCTGAAGGAAGGCGATGTGATGGAGCTGGGCATCGACAAGCTCGGCAGCCAGAAGCAGACGGTCTATCGCACCAAGATCTGATCGTCATAACAGACAAAGAAAAAGGCGCCGGATTTCTCCGGCGCCTTTTTTGTTTGCCGCGAGACTAATGGTTGTCGCGCGGAATGCCCTTGGTCTGGTCGATCTTCTGATACTTGACCGCATTCTCCAGAACCATGCCGGTACCCATCTGGCCCTGGAAGGCGCGCTGGATTTCTTGCCACGGGGTCTGCGAGGCGGGATAGGCAAAGCCGCCGCGCGCTTCCAGATCCTTCCGGCGCCTGGCGATCTCGTCCTCGGGCAACAGCATGTTGGCCGTGCCCTTGTTGAGGTCGATGCGCACCCGGTCGCCGGTCTGCAGCAGGCCCAGCCCGCCGCCCGCGGCCGCTTCCGGCGAAGCATTGAGGATCGACGGCGAACCCGATGTACCCGACTGGCGGCCATCGCCGATGCAGGGCAGAGCGTTGACACCGGCCTTCAACAGCGCGGTCGGCGGATGCATGTTCACCACTTCGGTGGCGCCCGGATAACCGATGGGACCGGCGCCG
>Ga0073936_10003844_pt1 | contig 21182 bp, 21 predicted proteins | sample AliMusrvi5mmetaG_FD_87041 | JGI IMG/M metagenome (GOLD analysis project Ga0073936, IMG submission 87041) | Freshwater lake bacterial and archeal communities from Alinen Mustajarvi, Finland, to study Microbial Dark Matter (Phase II) - Alinen... | ecosystem: Environmental > Aquatic > Freshwater >... | reverse complement strand
AATCCTGTGGGTGTTCATTACTATAAATGCTGCATCTATTGATTCAATTGTCAAAGACCGAGAATATGAGTGTCTACGATGTTATGGCACGTTTTTCTGTCTACGATGTCTTGGCACTTGTCACCTACCGGCTTGCCAAAGATGCCCTGTACCCGCATTTGCCGGATTTTTTTATGCGGCTTGAGGACTTCCGCCTGCGCACTGGCGCTGCCTATGACCTGGTGCACAGCAATTACTGGCTCTCGGGCTGTCTCGGCAGCAGGGCGCAGGCATGCTGGGACGTCCCGCATCTCACCACGTTCCACACGCTGGGGCTTTTGAAAAATATCATAGGCAACGGCAGCCATGAGCCGAAACTGCGCATCACCGTTGAAAAACAAGTTGCGCAGGATTGCAGCCGCATCGTCGTGGGGTCACGCAGGGAACAGCAAAACCTGAGCCGTTATTATCATGTCGTTAAAAGCAAAATCGGCATTGCGCCCTGCGGAGTCGACCTGAAACTGTTCCGGCCCCTTGACAGAATGTCCGCCCGGCAAAGGCTCGGCCTTGATATTCATGAAAAAATTGTTCTCTATGTTGGCCGGTTTGATCCCCTGAAGGGCATCAGCCGGGTTCTTCAGGCCCTTGGCCTGTTAAAGAATGAGCCGGTGCGCTTCGTGATTGCCGGCGGTGACGGCCGGGCGCACCCTGAAATGCGCCGGCTCAGGGATCTGGCGCGCGGGCTGTCCCTTGACGGCGCCGTCCGGTTTGCCGGCAGGATAGAACAGCAGGAGCTGCCGCTGTATTACAGCGCCGCCGATGTCCTTGCCGTGCCGTCGCTGTATGAGAGCTTCGGCATCGTGGCGCTTGAGTCGCTGGCCTGCGGCACGCCTGTTATCGCAGCGCCCGTCGGCGCCATGGAAAGCATTATCATCAATGGATTAAACGGCCGCATTGTCAAGGGAGCAACACCTGCGGCCTTCGCCCGGGCCATACAAGCTCTGACCGCGACGGGCCCGGCGCCCTCACGTGAGGCTGTCAGAGAAACGGTTGCCGGATACAGCTGGGGCAGCGCCGCAGACAGCATGCTTGAGCAGTACGGGGCCGCAATTGCCGGATATGGCAAAGTCCGGCCGCGCAGATAAAAATATCATTGCTGATATGGGAGTTTTACACATGAACAAAAAAGCCGATATCCTGGTCATAGCGCCCCACCCTGATGATATTGAATTCGGCGCGGCAGGCGCCATTGCAGGCATGATACGCGGCGGCAGGTCGGTTGTGTACGGCCTGTGCACCAGCGGCGACAAGGGCACCAGCGACAGAAGCATCACGCCCGATCTGCTTGCCGAAATCCGCGAGGCGGAGCAGCAGGCCGCAGGGCAGGTGCTCGGCGTGCGGGAGGTGGTCTTTCTGCGCTACCCTGACCAGGGCCTTGAAGACAGCCCAGGGTTCAGAAAAGAAATCGTGCGGCTCATCAGGCGCTTCAGACCCGAAACGGTCATGACCAGCGACCCCTACCGCCGCTATGTCTATCACCGGGACCACCGCATCACGGGCCGGGCGGTGCTTGATGCCGTATTTCCCTTTGCGCGGGACTACCATGCCTATCCGGACCTTATTACCGAGGGGCTTGAACCGCATAAGGTGAAGGAGCTGCTGTTCTGGGGCTCTGAGGACAGTAATTACCTCTGCGACATCAGCGCCACGTTTGACGTGAAGCTTGCGGCGCTTCGGTGCCATGAAAGCCAGGTGAAGGAATTTGGCATAGCAGATCTTGACGCCTGGCTCCGCAAACGCTGCGCTGAGGCGGCTAAAGGTGAGGCCTTCGAGCTTGCCGAGGCATTCCACCGCTGCCAGCTTCCGCCGTGAGGGTGGCGCGGGGGCGATGCGCGAACCGCCCCTACTGTTTTGTAATCAGCTTTTTTACAGCCGGGTCATGCGCCGCCAGTATTGTGGTTGTCCCGGTCTCCGGGTCAAATATAATAACGGCCTTTCCGGAATCTATCTGCCGCCTGACCGCATCAATTTTGCGGCTGATCTCTATCTCCTGCCTGCCGTAATCAGTCCCCTCGCGCAGGACAAACCGTTCAATCACGGACTGAAGGGATTCCGCGCTCAGGCGCTCGGGTGGAATAATGACCGGGGGCTTCTGCATAGGTTCCTTATGCCGGGTTCACATAGCGCACATCCGGCCGGTCATCAAGAGACAGTGTGCGAAAGGTGAATGTGGTAATGGAGCCATGGGCCGGGTAGCCGTCAAGCACGCCGGTTCGGGAAAGGTGCAGTTTGTTTGCAGGAATCAGGGGCATATCTTTGGCCCACAGAATCAGAAATGCGATGACATCGCCATGGGTGACGGCGGCAACATGGCCACCGGCATAGTGCCTGCGCATGCGGTTCATGAATTTGAGCGCCCGCGCAACAATGCCGGCGGGCTGCTCAAACTCCGGGGCCGCGCCCGTGTAAATATCGTCCTTGAGGGCGTTCACCGCGGTCTGAGGCCCGCCCTCATAGACGGAAAAGACCTCGGTAAGAAGGCCGGACAATTGAAGTTTCAGCGCCGGATGACAGGCGAGCAGCTCACGGGCCGTCTGCCGCGCCCGCAAGAGAGGGCTTGAAAATACAGCGGCAATATTTTTTTTGCGCAGCGCCAGGCCTGCGCGCCGCGCCTGCTTCAGGCCCTGCCCGTCAAGGCCGAAGCCGGGCAGCCTGCCGTAAAAGACCGCGCGCGGGTTATGCACCTGACCGTGCCGCACAAGATGCAGGGAAGTTGTTGTGTTCATGCAGTATGCTTCGCGCCTCCAGGATCGGTTGCGCAGTATCCTAATGCAAGCAGGGCAGGGGCACAAGAATATTGTTTCACTTGAAAAACGCGCCGCGCCGTACCACGAGGTGTGGGCAGAAAAAAAGCGGGTGGATTTAAAAATCCATCCGCTTTCAGGCAGTGCGTGCAGGTTCAGTCGTGACCGGAAGCCGTGCCTGCTCTGGTAAAGCAGCCTGCTGCAGGCGCTTAAAGCCCCTGTCAGCTGGGGCGGCGCTTCGTGGCGCCTTGCCCTTCCGTGCTTTTTGTCTCGGTTTTGGGCCGGGCAAGGCTGACGATCAGCTTATTGCCGTCAAGCTCAACGCCTTTGCATTTGCGCACGGCCTCGATGGCATCCTGTTCAGTCGCCATCTCCACAAAAGCAAATCCGCGTGACCTGCCGGTATCTTTGTCCTTGATGACTTTTGCCGAAAGGCATTTGCCAAGGTCGCTGAAATTGTCCTTGAGATCGGCGGAAGTTATGATTTCCGTAAGATTCCCCACATATATTTTATTGTTCATGGCATGTCCTTTCAGATGCAAGAGGTTGAGCGGCGCGCAGAAAGAAAGCCCAGGAGATTAATAAAAATCCCGTGGGCTGTATGCTGGTCAGGAGTGCCGGATTTTTAATAAAATGTTCAGGTTAGCGCTTTGCTGTTTTGACTATCGTATAAATGAAGGCTTCTGTCAAGATAAACAGCCGGCGCGCCCAAAGCGCTTTATATCTGCTGCCGCGGCCATTATTTTTGGGCTGACAAAATTATCCTCAATAGGCTATATTTTCTGTATACTATCCCGCGGCAAGCATGTCCGCAACCCGATCAGGAGATTTTTCAATAATGGAAGCAGCAGCGCTTGAAAAAACAGACGCGATTTTAGAGAAATGGCGGCCCAAGAAGGGCAACCTCATCATGATACTGCACGAGGTGGAAAACACCTACGGCTTCATCCCTGCCGAGGTGGCCCGTAAAATATCGCGCGAGCTTGCGATCCCCCTTGCCCGCATTTATGAGGTGCTCACCTTTTATCATTACTTCAAGCTCACGCAGCCCGGCAAATACAAAATCTCGGTCTGCATGGGCACGGCCTGCTATCTCAAGGGCGGCGCGGAGATTTTAAGCGAGATCAAAAGCATCCTGCATATCAAGGAGGGCCAGACAACCGATGACGGCCTCTTTTACCTCGAGAGCGTGCGGTGCCTCGGGTGCTGCGGGCTTGCGCCCGTCATTGCGGTCAATGACACGATCTACGGCAACCTGAAAAAGGCGGATGTTGTCGGCATCATTTCAAAGTATTCCAAGGAGGCATAGCTCATGGCAAGAATTTTTCCCGATGACCTCGGGGCAATAAAACAAGCCCGCCTTGAAAAGCAGGGCGGCTTCATTCGCGTGGGCATGAGCACCTGCGGCATTGCCGCCGGGGCAGGCAGGGTCTACCGCGTCCTGGAGGAAGAAATCAAAAAGCGGGGCTCAGCCATTGAGCTGCGAAAATGCGGGTGCCTGGGGATGTGCCATGCCGAGCCCCTGGTTGAGGTTGCGGTCCCGGGTATGCCGGCCGTTATCTACTGCAGGGTCGATGAAGACTGCGCCCGTGAAATTTTCCGGCGCCATATTGAAAAGCACAAGATACTCCAGGATTTTGTCATTGAAATGCAAAGCGAGGACGCACAGTGATGAACGAGAAAACCGTTTTACTGATGGACAGCTCGGCCGAAGGCGATGCAGCTACGAAGGACTTTCATGACTTGTTCACGAATGCCCTGCGCGAGAGCGATCTCGCGGCGCAGATAAATCTCGTGCGGGTGCGCGATATCGGCATCTATAATCACGGCATGGTGCTGAAAATTCTGCCCGACGGCATTACCTATGCCGGCGTCGAGGCGGCCGACATCAGGCGCATCATCGGCGTCACGCTCAAGCATGGCAACCGCATACAGGACCTTGAATACAAGCCCCGTGCCCGGCAGCTCCGGCTGGTGCTGAAAAATTGCGGCCGCATCGACCCCGAAAGCATCGACGATTATATCGCCGCCGACGGGTATCAGGCCCTGCGCAAAGCAGTGCTTGAAAACACGCCCGAACAGGTCATCGCCGAAATAAAAGCGAGCGGCCTGCGGGGCCGGGGCGGCGGGGGATTTCCCACGGGACTCAAATGGGACATGACGCGCGAAGTCGAAAGCGTTGAAAAATACGTGATTTGCAATGCCGACGAGGGTGACCCTGGCGCCTACATGGACCGCAGCGTGCTTGAGGGCAACCCCCATTCCGTGATCGAGGGGATGCTCCTTGCCGGTTATGCCGTCGGCGCCACGCAGGGCTATTTTTATATCCGCGCGGAATACCCCCTTGCCATCGAGCGCGTGCAGCGCGCCATCGATCAGGCCCTCGACTATGGCCTCGTGGGCGACAATATTCTGGGCACCGGCTTCAGCCTGCCTCTCGATATCCGCCTTGGGGCCGGCGCCTTTGTCTGCGGCGAGGAAACAGCACTCATCGCCTCCATCGAGGGCAAACGCGGCACCCCGAGCCCCCGCCCTCCCTACCCTTCGGTCAAGGGGCTCTGGGGCAGCTCCACGGTCATTAACAATGTCGAAACACTGGCTAATGTGGCCCCGATTATTTTAAAGGGCGGCGCGTGGTTTGCGCAGTTCGGCACCGAGAAGTCAAAGGGCACCAAGGTATTTGCCGTTACCGGCAAGGTCAAAAACTCAGGTCTTGTCGAAGTGCCCATGGGCACGACGCTGCGGGACATCGTCTATGAAATCAGCGGCGGCATTGGCGGCGGCGGCAGGCTTAAGGCCGTGCAGACCGGCGGCCCCTCGGGCGGCGTCATACCGGAGAAGTTTCTTGATACGGGCGTTGACTATGACAACCTGCAGAAGCTCGGCAGCATCATGGGCTCGGGCGGCATGATCGTCATGGACGAAAACGACTGCATGGTTGATATCGCAAAATTTTATTTAAAATTCTGCGTTGATGAATCCTGCGGCAAATGCTCGCCCTGCCGCATCGGCGGCTGGCAGCTGCTGCATATTCTGGAGGACATTTCAGAAGGCCGCGGCAGGCTTGAGGACCTGGACCGGCTGCAGCGCATTGCCAAGGCCATGCAGAAAGCCTCACTCTGCGGCCTGGGGCAGACAGCGGGCAATCCCGTGCTTTCGACCTTGAAGTATTTCGAGGATGAGTTTCGAGAGCATATCGTGAACCACCGCTGCCCGGCGGGCAAGTGCACGGCCCTGCTTGATTTCGTGATCGTCAAAAACAAGTGCAAAAAGTGCGGCCTGTGCGCCCGGAACTGCCCGGAGAAAGCCATAACCGGCGACCGCGAGCATGGCTACGCTATCGATAAATCCCGGTGCATCAACTGCGGCATGTGCTTCGAGGCCTGTAAATTCGGCGCAGTGGAGAGGAACTGACCATGATCGAGATATTCATAAACGGACGGCCCATCGACGTGCCGGAAGGCATAACCATTCTTGAAGCGGCAAAAAAGGTACAGGTAAAGATTCCCACCCTGTGCCATCACCCGGACCTGCCGCCGACCGCGGCCTGCGGCCTCTGCATCGTGCGCATCGAGGGAACGGCGAAACTCCTGCGCGCCTGTTGCACACCCGTTGAGCCCGGCATGCGCATTGTCACGCATGACCCCGAAATCGTCGAGGTGCGGCGCACGGTGCTGGAGCTGATTCTGTCCAATCACCCCAATGACTGCCTCAAGTGCGGCCGCAACCAGAGCTGCGAGCTGCAAAAGCTTGCGGCTGATTTCGGCATCACGGAGGACATCTTTCAAAAATTCGTCGGCAATATCCCGAAGGACGACTCGACCGGCGCTTTTGTGATCGAGCCCGATAAATGCATTCACTGCGGCCGCTGCATCGAGATCTGCCAGCAGGTGCAGGGCGTGTGGGCCCTGTCGTTTCTCGGCCGCGGGTTCAATTCGCGGTTTGCACCCGCCGCGGGTATGAAGCTTGTCGAGTCGCCCTGCGTGGTCTGCGGCCAGTGCTCGTCGCATTGCCCCACGGGCGCGATTTTTGAAAAAGACGATACGCTCAAGGTCTGGCAGGAGTTGCAGGACCCCGAGAACCACTGCGTGGTGCAGATGGCCCCGGTGGTGCGCGTGGCCCTTGGCGAGGCCTTCGGCATGGAGCCCGGCACGAATGTTACGGGCAAGCTCTACACCGTGCTGCGGCGCCTGGGGTTCAAGGCCGTGTTTGACACGACCTTCGGCGCCGATGTTACCATCATGGAGGAGGCAAGCGAATTTGTCGAGCGCTTCATCCACGGCAAGGGCCCCCTGCCGCTTATCACCACCTGCTGCCCTTCCTGGGTCATTTATCTTGAAAAGCAGGCGCCCGACATGATCGAGTACTTTTCCTCCTGCAAATCGCCGCAGCAAATAACGGGCCTGCTCGCGAAAACCTATTATGCGAAAAAAATGGGCATTGACCCGTCAAAAATCATCGTCGTATCCATCATGCCCTGCACCTCAAAAAAAACCGAGATTACGCGCACCGAGGAAATGTATGCCTCGGGGTATCAGGATGTTGACTACTCGCTCACCACGCGCGAGCTGGCGCGCATGATCAAGCAGACGGGCAAGGATTTTGCCAACCTTCCGGACAGCGAGCCCGACCATATACTGGGCGACTACACTGGCGCGGGCGTCATTTTCGGCACCACGGGCGGCGTGATGGAGGCGGCCCTGCGCAGCGCCTATTATTTCATCACCAAAGAAAAACTGGGCGCAATAGAGTTTGAGGAAATTCGCGGGCTGAAAGGCGTGAAAGAGCTGACCATTGAGGTGGCGGGGAAAAAAGTGCGCGTGGCAGTGGCCCATGGCCTGGGGCATGTGATGAGCGTCTTAAACCGCGTGCGCGATGCAAAGGCAAAGGGCGAACCTTCACCCTATGATTTTATCGAGGTCATGGCCTGCCCCGGCGGCTGCGCCGGCGGCGGGGGCCAGCCCTACGGCGTGACCGACGAGATCCGCACCAAGCGCGCGCAAGGGCTCTATCAGGACGACCGCGACAAGAAGCTTCGCCTCTCCCACGAGAACCCCTATGTGCAGAAACTCTATGATGAGTACCTGCAGGAACCCCTGAGCCCCATAGCCCATGAGCTTCTGCATACGCATTATGTAAAGCGGGGGGAGGAGTAACGGGATAGTAAAATGGAGGCCACAAACCACCCTGCCTTTTTGCGAAATTATTGTTTGACATCTCGTCTTTAAAATTGCATTGCTGATTCCATCAGTCGGTAAAGTTTTAAGCATGGTATGTTTTCGCAGTTACCCTTTCATTAATCCGGTTCGGAACAACTCGAAAGGTAGAGATGTTTAGGATTGAGTGGATACAGGATCGCGTTTACCATGCTGAGTATTATTTCTCGCAGCATGGCGATCAGGAACGGCAAAACGATAATCTCACCATAGCAGAGGTTGAGGACGCGCTACTGAACGGACGGATTATAGAACGCTATAAAAATACAGGCCGGGGAGAAAGCTGCCTTGTAGTTGGCTTTACTGATCAGGGGAAACCCGTTCACATCGTCTGCGGTAAAAGAGAGGACTGGTTATCGATTATAACCGTCTATATACCCGGCCCACCAAAGTTCAAAACACCCTATGAACGAGGTTGAGATGAAAAAATGTAATTTTTGCGGCAATAAGCATGTGCGGGAAACGCAGGCACAATACATTTACCGCCATGATGACAAATTCCTAGTTGTTAATAATGTCCCCTGCGAGCAGTGCGAGTTTTGCGGCGAGAAGTATTTCAAGGCACAGGTGCTGCAAAATATCGAGCATGATTTCAAGAGAGTACACGGTGCTGGCAAAAAAGCGAAAAAAGAAGTAAAGGTTCCCGTGGAGGAATATTTTGAAGTGCACAAAACCTCCCGGAAAACAGCAGCGGCAGTTTAAAATTTTTATAATTCAGCCGACCGCGGCAAAAAGCTGCGCCTCTCCCACGAAACCCCCTATGTGCAAAAGCTCTATGATGAATACCTGCAGGAACCCTTAAGCCCCCTGGCCCACGAGCTGCTGCACACGCATTATGTAAAGCGGGGGGATGAATAACAGAGTAGTAAATATCGGGCTGGCGGTGCCCACCCGCAGTATCAGTTTTGGTTTGCGCTCAGTTGGTGCAATATGTCGTCCTGCCCGATAGCTGCGAGGAAGCAGGCTATTTCTGCACGGATTTTCTCATCATAATTCCACAAAAGCGGAATGATTTCAGAGACAACCTCATCAATTTTTACAAAGTCTATGGCATGCATCAACTCTGCAATCGCCTCCGCAGCTGCTCTGCGAATATCTTCGTCCCAATTAGAGAGAAGAGGAATAAGACTCAGTACATTTTCCGGACTGAGATACCAGTAGAGACATGGAAGTATGCTTAGAACCACATCTCGCAAGCGCCGATTTTTGCTTTTCAAATGCATGATAATGCAGAGCATGTCGGATTCAGTCAAAAACTCCGGTATTTGTGATAACAACCCCAGCGCCTTTTCTTTAACTATATCGTTGGGATCATCAAGCAGTTCTCGGACAAGATTGACGGGAATATTATCGTTATTGTCTTTGTTGACAAGCCATTCAAGGTGCTCAGCAACCGCAAGCCGGTAGTGAAGATCGCCGTTTTTAAAATACCATCTGATTGTAGAAATATTTAAATCATATGTCATTTCTGTAGTCCTTTCATTGAAATATACCAAACTGCCGCTGCGTTCACTTATCGCAACCCTGAAATCCCGCCACCACATATATATTCAATTTAAGGGGGTTGGAATTTACTAAAAAATCACTTTTGTTGAATTTTTTTTCTGGGCTGGGCGGAGTAATTGTGATTACAAAGCACAGGATATAAATAATAACTTCAGCAGCATACAATTTTATATGTTTTACACTTCTCCTTTTTGACCTCATATGACAAACTTAAATCTTATAATTTTTTCAGATCAGAGTTGGCGGTACGACAAAGAATCGCAGCAAGGGACCTATTAATGGCTGCATATCGCCTAAGTTTATATAGATCAAGGAACAGTATATGACAGCACAAATATCGGATAAATTTCTTTTTGAGGGACAGGAGTATGACTTGATCGGGATGGATGGCGTAGAGCTTTTCGACCCTCAGCAGTTTGGTATGGAACCCGTGATGATTTCTACTGCATGCTGGCGAGGGTTTTATGGAACATACGAACTTACACATGATGCAATGTATCTCCGCGAACTTACCATTCACGAAAAAAACAATACTTATTTTCCCATTGATGGTACACAACCGGAATTGGGGGAATATGAGGCTGCTTATCATAATCTGAACATAAAAATATTTTTTACCGGCAAAATCAGACTCGCCAGTGGTTTTATTGAAAAATATTACATTCATATGGGCTTTCAGAAGGCAAGCGCGTACAAAACGGTTTATGACATTACCATTCAGAACGGAGAAGTCCTTGCCATAAAAGACCGTTCTAAGGAGATGAAAAAAAAACGCGGGGCTTTTTCTAAGCGATATAGAAAAGATAATATTCTTGGCAATATTGATGAAGCTTTCAGTCTTGATATGGACTTAGAATAAGCGATAGAAAACTAAACTCCAAAAAAGAAAAGAGGCAGTAATGACATTAGCAGAACAAGTAAAAGCCGTATGGGGAAAAAATCAAAAAGAAATCGAAGCAAAGGTCTGTGCGTGGATAAAGGGCATAGAGGCAAACAAAGATACTATAGAGGAATCGAGAAATGCTTTTCACCAATGGGAACCACTTCGGGCATACACAAGTACAACAAAATTAAAACAAAAGGGCAAAGCTGTTTTTTCATTACGGTTCCACGGGCAGGAGGTTGCTGAGGTCGAAATTAAAAAAGGTGCAAAGCCGATCCTTAATGTAAGTAAAACCAATGCCGTACGAAATCTTAAATGGTTCCCTGACCTGGTCTTTTCTTCCCGTGTTGATTGGAACAGCACAGAAGCTAAAAATTTCAGAAGCTATTTTAAAAAACAAAATGAAGATAAAAACGCGAAGACGCATTCGCCAGAGCATAAGCTTGAAGCCTATTTAATAAACGAGATGAAAAAAGACAGCTCGGCCAAATTCGGTGGAAGTTTCTCAGGCATTCAGCCCGTAATGGTCGATGATTGCCCGTTGCAAATCCCATCTCCAATTCGATTTAACTCGCAGACAAACGGGCCAGAATATAGTGCTACAGGTGGTAATATAGATATACTTGCAAGGAGACTGGTAAAAGGGAAAAGACCCCGGTTATCTGTTTGGGAATTGAAGAAGCCACATGCGTCTTCTGCGGAAATAGAGAAAACCATATATCAATCAATCATCTATGCTAGCACGCTGCGAATGATGTTGCGTTCAGAATGCGGCAACAATTGGTATAAATTTTTCGGATTTACTGGAAAAACAATACCGGACAAGCTTGAAATTGAAGCAGTGCCAACGATCGACATTAACCAAATAAGCACATTTAAAAAGCATGTTGCTGCATTTAAGGATGATCAAATAATTGGAAATGACCGGATAGTCCTTTGCGCTGCCTATTATGACGAGAAGCTCAATATAAAATTTGAGGGGATTTAATGAAAATAATCATCCACCGCGGAACACATACCATCGGCGGGAGTTGTATTGAGATAGCCTCCGGCGGGCACAGGATTATTCTTGATCTTGGCCTGCCGCTCATGGGCCGGGATGGCGCGGAAATAGGCGAAAAGACTCTTAAGATCAGATCAAGGAAAAACGGCATCCTCCCGAATGTGGCAGGGCTCTATCATGATCAGGAGCCAAAAGTTGATGCGGTGCTTTTATCTCACGCTCACATGGATCACCATGGGCTTTTAGGCCATGTGAACCCAAAAATTCCGATATACTTGAGCAAAGGCTCACAAACACTCATTGAGATAGGCAATATTTTTTATCCTGAAAAGACAAGCATCGCCAATACCAGGCACTTCGAGCACTGGAAACCTTTCACGGTCGGCCCCTTTACCATCACGTCATATCTTATGGATCATTCGGCATTTGACGCCTCGGCCTTTTTAATTGAGTGCGAAGGCAAAAAGATATTCTATACAGGCGATCTGCGCGCCCACGGCAGGAAAGAAATAGTTTTTGAAACCCTCATCAAGCGCCCCATACAAAACCTCGACTGCCTTATCATGGAAGGCACAACGCTTGGCGGCGAGCATGGGGGATGTAAAAATGAACGGAAAGTTGAGCAACAGCTTGCACAGGTTTTTAAACAGCAGAAGGATATATCTTTTGTCTTCACGTCGGGCAGCAATATAGACAGGCTTGTTTCACTCTACAAAGCATCGAAGCAATGCGGCAAGATCCTGGTGATTGATCTTTACACGGCATATGTGCTCGACCAGTTAAAAAAGGAGCTGCCCAGCCTGCCGCCGCACGACAAGGATAATGTTCGGGTGTATTATATGCGCGGTCATGCAAAACGGCTTGCTGACAACGATTTAGTAAAAACACTGTATCACTTCAAACCGAGAAAAATCGAGCTTGCTGAAATAATAAATGCCCGCGCTGGCATGGTTGTTAAACTTCCGATCTGGAACGGGATGGAGCGAATCGCTGCTGCCGCAAATAATGAAAGCCCCCTGCAGGAAGCACAGTTTATTTATTCCATGTGGCAAGGGTATCTTGAGAAGAAATCCGATGTTAAGAATTTTTGCTCAAAATATAACATCGGCATGAAAAGCATTCATACAAGCGGACATGCCTATCTTGAGGATCTGAAACGGCTGGTAAAGGCTTTGAACCCTTCTGTTCTTATACCGGTGCATACCCTTGCGGGTGACTCATTCAGCAAATACTTCCCCAATGTGGTTCGGCTGGATGACGGCACTACCTATGAGTTAAACTAGGGAATAGTTCGGCTTGAGGAAAAAAAGCCGAAAATGCTCCAGTAAAATAAGCGCTTTAAAATAGTGCGCTCAGGTGTTAAATTTTAATCAATAAAACACACTAAGTGCCGCGTTTCATATATTCGATCGCGTATTTTATACTTAGTCAGCAGCTTTATACATATTCATTTTCCGCTTTATTTTCTTCATTCACGGATGCGGCATGGGCAGCTCTGGCTGCCTGCAGTAGTATCGTAAAGTCTTCGGACAACTTCTTTATAATGAGTTGCCGAATTTTTTCCAGCTGCCGGTTTTTACCTGTTTCCCGGCTGCCACAAAACAAAAGGAACAGGCATGCCTGTTCCCTAAAATCTTTGGCGTTGCTGCAGTGAAACAATCGGGGGGGTTATTTATTGCTCGCCATCTCAGGCGAGCAATAGAATTTCTCCTCTCTACGCCCTCTGAGCCGCTATGGTGAGCAGCTAATCCTCAACGCTCTTCAGCACCGACACAAACGCCTTCTGCGGAATCTCGACATTGCCGACCATCTTCATGCGCTTTTTACCTTCCTTCTGCTTTTCAAGAAGTTTGCGCTTGCGGCTTATGTCGCCGCCATAGCATTTGGCGGTCACGTCCTTGCGGAAGGGGTTGATGGTGGAGCGGGCAATGATATTCCCGCCGATGGCGCCCTGAATGATGATCTTGAACATCTGGCGCGGGATTTCTTTTTCCAGGCGCTCGCAGACCTGCAGGGCCCGTGCCCGTGCATTTTCCTTATGCACGATGATGGAGAGCGCGTCGACCGGCTCGTGGTTCACCAGTATTTCAACCTTCACCAGCTCGCTTTCCCGGTGGCCGATAAATTCATAATCGAATGAGCCGTAGCCCTGCGTTACGCTTTTGAGGCGGTCGTAAAAATCATAGACGATTTCAGCCAGGGGCATTTCAAAATTCACCTCGATGCGGCCCGGCGAGGGGTAGTGAAATTTCGAGTTCAGGCCCCGGCGCTCCGTGCACAGCTTCATCACCGCGCCCATGTACCGCTCAGGAATGATGATGGAAATTTTCACATACGGCTCTTCGGCAATGTCGATCGTGGTGGGGTCGGGATAATACTGCGGGTTATCGACTATGAGGTTCGCGCCGTTTTTAAGGGTAAACTTATATTGCACGCTCGGCGCGGTCATGATGATGGACTGATTAAACTCGCGCTCAAGCCGCTCCTGCACGATTTCAAGATGCAGAAGGCCCAGAAACCCGCACCGGAAGCCCATGCCGAGGGCCGCGGACGAGTCCTTCTCATACTCCAGGGCCGCATCATTTAACTTGTATTTCTCGAGGGCCTCGACAAGCGAGGGATAGTCATCAGATGATATGGGATAGACCGAGGAAAACACCATGGATTTCGGCTCGACAAAACCATGTACTGCAACGGCTGCGGGGTTGGCGTCATTCGTGATCGTGTCGCCGACGCGCGTGTCGCTGACGGTCTTGATGCCCGCGATGATATAGCCGACCTCGCCGGCAGAGAGCTGCTTGCGCTTTTCAAGCTTCAGGCGAAATACCCCTACGTCCTCGACTTTATACGTGGCGCCGTTTGACATGAAGCGGATAATGTCGCCGGGCTTGATCGTACCTTCAAAAATGCGGCAGCTTATGACCGTGCCGCGAAACGGATCATAGTTGGCGTCAAAAATAAGCGCCTGCAGGGGCGCGGCCGGATCGCCCGTGGGCGGCGGAATGCGTTCGACTATGGCCTCGAATATCTCGTCGATGCCGATGCCGGCCTTGGCCGAACACTTGAGCGCCGCCTCGGCATCAAGCCCGAGCTCGTCAGTGATCTCTTCCTTCACGCGCTCGATGTCAGCCGCTGGCAGATCGATTTTATTGATGACCGGGATGATCTCAAGATCATGCTCCATGGCGGCATAGAGATTGGCCAGGGTCTGGGCCTCGACGCCCTGGGCCGCGTCCACCAGCAGGAGCACCCCTTCGCACGAGGCCAGGGCCCGCGACACCTCATAGGAAAAGTCGACATGGCCGGGCGTATCGATAAGGTTCAGGTGGTACTCTTTTCCGTCCTTTGCCGTATGGATGAGGGCGCAGTTCTGGCTTTTGATCGTTATGCCGCGCTCGCGCTCTATGTCCATATTGTCAAGAATCTGGTCGCGGAACTGCCGATCATTCGAGAGCCCGGCATGCTGAATAAGCCGGTCGGCAAGGGTTGATTTGCCGTGATCGATGTGGGCAATAATGCTGAAATTGCGGATCTGCTGCATAAAATACTGCTCTATCTGTCTAGAATAACCTGTGCCCGGTTATCGGGCTTTAAAAAAGTAGAGACAATTCTAAATGATTGGGTCGAAAAAAATCCCAACGCGTGTCATTGCGGGCAACGGTGCTCTGTGGCAATCTTTGTTATTGTAGGGGCGGGTTTGAAACCCGCCCCTACGCTTCATTGGCAATGACTAACTTTTTTGCCTTTTACAAAAGCATCAAAAAATTGTCTCTGCTATTTTTCGCTTTTTGTGGTGCTGGGCGCGATAGGCGCACTGCTGTTTTTCTTGGCCACTTTCGGGTTTTTATCAACGGGCAAATTTGTTTTATCAATAAAATCAGGTGAAAAGGAAATATACTCCGGGTAGATAAGGGCCTTGTCGCACTCGGGCGCCCAGAGCGTGAAAAGATCAACAAGCCCGGCATAGAGCCGCCAGGGGAAATAGACTAAACCCATGGGCACTCCTTCTGCAAGGCCGCCAATAACGGCAAAGGGATTGTCGGTGCGGTCCTCCTGGTATTGGGCGCGCACATAGATCTGCGCGGGAAGCTCAAGAGGTGAAAAAAAAATATTTGAGACACTTCTGCCGAAGCGCTCGGAAATGCGCATCTGCCGCGGCACCGGTTCCGAAGGGGCCTCCAGTGTTTCTTCCAGAATAGGGTCAGTGGCCTGCGTGGGGGCTGTTGCCTGAACAGGAGCCGTTGCCTGCGCGGGAGCTGTTGCCTGAACAGGAGCTGTTGTCTGAACTGGAGTAGTTGCCTGCGTGGGAGCAACTTCCTGTTGGGGCGCTTTTGCCTGAAATGGGGCTGCTTCCTCGGCTGCACTCTGCGCTGCCCATCCAACAAGCCCGGCAATAGCGATAATAATGGCGGCTTTTTTCATGGTATCTCCACAGTAAAATTGTTGGGTTCGCCCTTATGCGTGTACTGCATCGTAAGCTTTTATTTTTGCGTAGGTTGGGTTGAGGTACGAAACCCAACGGTTTTTTCCGGGCTTAACCCAACCTACAAATAGCCCCGAATAAGCGCCTTGCCTAAATATCAAGGTTCGTGACCTGCAGGGCATTGCTGTAAATAAAATCCCGGCGCGGCTCGACCTGGTCGCCCATGAGCACGGTAAACACATCATCGGCCTCCACGCCGTCTTCGATTTTTACCTGCAGCATGCGGCGGTTTGCCGGATCCATGGTTGTTTCCCACAGCTGCTCGGGATTCATCTCCCCGAGTCCTTTATAGCGCTGAATATCCTGCGACTTGCGGCCCCGCGCCAGGATAAACTGAAACAGCTCATGCAGCGTTGCCACTTCGCGCTGTTTGCCGTCCTCGTCTATCAAAAAAGGCGGCTCGCCGATGGTTTTCAACTGGCCGGCGATTTTTTTGAGTTCCGCCATGTCCGGGGAGAGCAGCAGCTCGAAATCAATCACCATATCGCGCATCTTGCCGTTCATATTGATACGGCATTTAACGGCAAAGCTGTTATGTTCTTCGTCGGCAACGATCTCTGCCTCGGCGGGCGTTATATAGTCATAAAAAAAGCTCGAGTGTTTTTTCAGCAGCTCAACCAGCTCCTCAGCCCGGTGGCGTTCTTTCAGGCTCTCTTTGGTGAAGCTGCCTTCAAGGGCAAGGGCGCTCATGATATTTTTATCCATGCCCTTTTTCTGCAGCTTCTCCAGTGTCTTTTCAAACTGTATGGCCCGCTTCGTGAGCTGCAGAAGCCGGGGGCCGGCAATGCCCGCGCCGCCATTGCCGGCGCCGACCTTGATGCTGTCGATGCCGCACTCAAGCAGGTAGTTTTCAAGGGCCTCTTCATTGTCGATATACTGGGCGGTCTTTCCGCGCTTGACCCGGAACAGCGGCGGCTGCGCTATATAGAGATGGCCGCGCTCTATAATTTCGGGCATCTGGCGGAAGAAAAACGTCAGGAGCAGGGTGCGGATATGCGAGCCGTCGACATCGGCATCGGTCATGATGACGATGCGGTGATAGCGAAGCTTTTCCACCTTGAAATCATCCTTGCCGATGCTCGTGCCAAGGGCCGTGATGATCATCTTGATTTCATCATTTTGCAGCATCTTGTCATAGCGGGCCTTTTCAACATTGAGTATCTTGCCTTTCAGGGGCAGGATCGCCTGATTCTTGCGGTCACGGCCCTGCTTGGCCGAGCCCCCTGCGGAATCGCCCTCGACGAGATACAGCTCAGAGTATGCCGGATCCTTTTCCTGACAGTCGGCAAGCTTGCCGGGCAGAAAACCGCCGTCAAGGGCGGACTTGCGCCGCGTGAACTCTTTTGCCTTGCGCGCTGCCTCGCGGGCCCGCGAAGCATCCATGGCCTTCTCGAGAATTTTATTTGCCACCGCCGGATGCTCTTCAAGAAACACGGCAAGCTTCTCGTTGACCAGGCTTTCGACTATGCCCTTCACCTCGGAGTTTCCAAGCTTGGTCTTGGTCTGGCCCTCGAACTGAGGGTCGGGGAGCTTGATACTGATAACGCAGGTAAGGCCCTCGCGGATATCGTCGCCCTCAAGCGCGCCCTTGAACGACTTTGCCAGGCGCGAGTTCTGGGCATAGGTATTGATCGTGCGGGTGAGCGCTGATTTAAACCCTACCAGATGGCTGCCGCCTTCATGGGTATTAATATTGTTGGCGAAGGTAAAAATGTTTTCCGCGTAGCTGTCATTATGCTGAAACGCAAGCTCTATAAGAATATTGTCCTTTTCGCCGGTCACATACAGCGGCTTGGGGTATAATATGTTTTTGTTTTTATTCAAAAACTCGACGAAGGAAACTATGCCGCCCTTATAGCAGAATTCATGCTTCTTCTCCGTGCGCTCATCTTCAATCGTGATGACAATGCCCTTGTTCAGAAAGGCGAGCTCCCGGAGCCGGTTTGAAAGAATATCAAAGCTGAAGGTGGTCACTTCAAAAATCTGCGAATCGGGCTTGAAAATGACTTTCGTGCCCTTACGCTTGGTCGTGCCCGTAACTTCAAGGGGAGCCTGGGGAACGCCCCGCTCATAGGCCTGATAATAGACCTGCCGGTCGCGCCAGATCTCAAGCTCCAGGCGCTCGGAAAGCGCGTTCACCACCGACACGCCCACGCCGTGCAGACCGCCCGACACCTTGTACGAGTCATGATCGAATTTGCCCCCGGCATGCAGCACGGTCAAAACAACCTCGGCCGCTGACTTTTTCTCTGTCGGGTGCATGTCAACGGGTATGCCGCGGCCATTGTCGATAACCGAGATGCTGTTATCAAGATGGATGACGACATTTATGGTGTCACAATGGCCGGCCATGGCCTCATCTATGCTGTTGTCGACAACTTCATAGACCAGATGATGCAGACCATCCACACCCGTGCTGCCGATATACATGGCCGGCCGCTTGCGCACGGCCTCCAGACCTTCAAGCACCCTGATACTGTCGGCAGTGTATTCTGTTTCGTTCTTTTCCTCAGTAGACATTATAGCTAGCCTCGCAACATTTCATATAATCGTTCAAAGTCATCATGGGAGCAGTACTCTATGGAGATCGTTCCCTTGTCGCCCCTGCTCTGAATGCGCACCCTGGCGCCCAGTTTTTTTTGCAGCTCGCTTGAGAGATGGGCCAGCTGCGCGTCGTCCGACTTAAATGTTTGTTTTTCCTTCTTTTTTTCTCCGTTTCCTTCCTTCAACTTTTTCACCAGCGCTTCTGTCTGGCGAACGGACAGCCCTTTTTTTATTACTTCAGTATGCGCAGCCTCCTGCGCCGACCGGGTGTCAAGGCTTAAATAAGCACGCGCATGGCCCATGTCGATAACGCCACCCATCAAATCTTCCTTTATGGCGGGGCTGAGTTTTAAAAGCCTGAGGGCATTGGCAATGGCGCTACGGCTTTTGCCGACTTTTTCAGACAGCACCTCCTGCGTATAGCCATAGCTGCCGATGAGGCTCTGATAGCCTTCCGCCTCTTCAACCACATTCAGGTCCTCGCGCAGCAGGTTTTCAATAAGGGCGATTTCCCGGCCGTTTTGCTCATCGACATCCTTCACAATAACCGGCACGGTCGCCAGTCCTGCTTTGAGCGCTGCCCGAAGCCTGCGCTCGCCGGCAATCAACTGATACCCGGAGCCGTACTTTTTTACCAGCAGCGGCTGCAGCACGCCCTTAGATTTAATCGAGGCGGCCAGATCTGCAATAGCCTCTTCTGAAAAAACCTTCCGGGGCTGAAACGGATTAACCTCAATATGATCAATGCTTGCCTGCTGCACACCTGAGGTTGTCGGGGCTAATACCCCCTCGCCTTCGGGAATAAGCGCCCCGATGCCGCGCCCCAGTCCTTTTAATTTTGAAGACATAGTGTTTCCCTTGTTAGCACTCTTTGTCATAAGCCGCAGCCCTTGTCATTGCAGGCGGGGGCGGCATGACAATTTTTTTGTGTCTTGTAGGGGCGGGTTTAAAACCCGCCCCTACGCTATCACGGTTCAGCAACTCCGGGCGGGATTATTTCCGCCACCCCAAGACCCGAGCGCTCAAGCACCTCCCGGGCAAGATCAAGATAGCACCGGGCCGCCACCGATTGTTTATCATAAAAGTAAATAGGCTTGCCATGGCTGGGGCATTCTGCCAGGCGCACGGTGCGCGGAATCACAACCTTGAAAACCTTGGTTGAAAAATGCTTTACGATCTCTTCGGCCACCTGGCCAGAAAGATTATTGCGCTTATCAAACATGGTTAAAAGTATCCCCTCAAGAGCCAGTTCCGGATTAAGCCGTGTTTTGACCAGCTTTATGGTGTTTAAAAGCTGGCTCAAGCCCTCAAGGGCATAATATTCGCACTGCAGCGGTATAAGCACCGAATCAGCCGCTACCAGGGCATTAATGGTCAAAAGCCCCAGGGATGGCGGACAGTCTACAATGATAAAATCAAAATCCTGCCGGACCTGATCAAGGATTTTGCGGAGCCGGAATTCCCGCTCGGGCATGGTGACCAGCTCTATTTCAGCGCCCGTGAGATCTATGTTTGAACAGGCAAAGGACAGATTCTCTATGCCTGTCGGCCGCACTACCGTTGACATGGGCTCATCGGCTATTAGCACATCATATATCGTTGGGTAGCCGTTTGAGCCCTGCCCGACGCCGCTGCCGGCATTGCCCTGCGGATCAATATCAACAATAAGCGTTTTTTTTTCGCTCAGGGCAAGCGAAGTCCCCAGATTTATGGCTGTCGTGGTTTTACCCACGCCGCCCTTCTGATTAGCAATGCAGATTGTTTTAGCTGCCATGCGCAAACCGCTTTTCACTATTTAAATCTATTGGAAGCCAACTACCATCTGCGTAGCGGGTGGCTTGGACTCCCTGAAAGGGGAAAACAAGGCCGCGAAGCGCCAGGTTGCCTTCTGCCACCACCGCCGAAGGCGGCGATTTCTGGCAAACAATGTTCAGGACTATATAGAAAAGGGCCTTAAAACCAACCACCCCCGCGAATCGCACGGCGCCACTAGAGACAAGATAAAAACCACAGCATGATAGATGTTTCAACCTATCATAAAAAACCGATTTTTAGAAGAAAAACTTGCGGTTAGCCAGCCGTCATGAATGTTTCACGTGAAACATTTCTGTAAAACCACGAGCGAACGCTTCCCCTTGTGCTGCGGTAGCTCATAGGTATGAAGTGCTGCGCAGGTATACCCGCAGGGTGGGGTTTCCAAGGTTGCCGCCAGTTCTTTTTTATCGCTCCCCTTCATGGCAAGAAGCATCCCGCCGGGCTTTATAAAGGGTGCTGCCAACCGGCAAAAAAGCCCCAGCTCTGAAAAGGCGCGGCTCACGGCAAAGTCAAAGGCCGCGCACCGGTCATACTCTTCTATTCGGCCATTATAGACCTCGATGCCCTGAAGCTTTAAAAGACGGATGATCTGTTTCAGAAAGCTGACTTTCTTGCGCACCGCCTCAACCAAAACGACTGAAAGCCCCGGGTTCATGATCTTAAGCGGGATGCCGGGAAAGCCCGCTCCCGTGCCGATATCAATAAGCGCCCCCGCAAGCGGTATATATTTCATAACAAGCACAGAATCCAGAAAATGCTTTATGGCGGCATCCGCAGGTTCGGTAATGGTGGTCAGGTTAACCTTGGCATTCCATTGTAGCAGCTCCTGATAATAAAGCTCGAATTTTTGTGCCGTGTTTTCTGAAATTAAAAAATCCGCGGTATGTACGCTTTTTAAAAGACATTCCTTGAAATTAATCGTCATTGTTGTTTATTGTATAAAATTATT
>Ga0073936_10003843_pt1 | contig 21185 bp, 16 predicted proteins | sample AliMusrvi5mmetaG_FD_87041 | JGI IMG/M metagenome (GOLD analysis project Ga0073936, IMG submission 87041) | Freshwater lake bacterial and archeal communities from Alinen Mustajarvi, Finland, to study Microbial Dark Matter (Phase II) - Alinen... | ecosystem: Environmental > Aquatic > Freshwater >... | reverse complement strand
GGAAATAGGCCAGGACTGAGGGGCCCCCCACTTGTTCAAGGAGACTCCTGTCGGCGAGAGCCTGAGAGACCGTAATCAGGTCGATCGGGCTGTTTTTTTTCCAAAGATCCTCAAAGACAGAGTAAATGGTTCCGTGAGCTGGATGATGGAAGTGGGTTTCGGCAATTCCCTTCTCAATGGCGATTGTCAGAGTATCCTTTGGAGAGAGTAGGATGGAGGAGAGGACGCCCCTCTCGGCGTCCAGGCTGGCCGGCAGTGATCGCTGTGGCTCAGGGAGACGTTGAGCCACAGCAAATCGGGGACTCTCTTCTAAAGTGCGTCCACGGCGAGCGGTCTTTCCCCCTGAAGGGGGGGCCTCCGAGGCCATGCTGGAAGGTGTGGGCAGGCCGTCCTGGGGACTCTCGGCCATGCGATAAGATCAGATCCTTAGGCCTCGCCGCCTTTGCGGCGTGACCTGCTACGTGTGCCAGCTTCCTCTTCGTCCTCTGGTTGTTCCACCTTTGGAGTGGCTGCAATTTCAACCCGGAGTGTGGCGGTCACCTCGCTATGAATCTTCACCTGAATCTGATGTTCACCACTTTCCTTGAGGGGTCGATCCAGCACAATTGCATGACGTGGAAGAACGAGGTTTTCAATTTCAGCAGTAAGACGCTCAAGAAGGTCTGCGGCTGTGATGGACCCGAATGCCTTGCCCGTTTCTCCGGTCTCCAACTTTAAGTTCAGGCGAAGCTTGTTGATCTTTGAGGCGATGGTTTCAGCCTCATTGAGTTCGCGGGCTTCGCGTTCGGCTCGCTTAACCTTGAGGTTGTTGATCTTGCGAAGTGAACCGGAGGTCACCTCGAGTGCTTTCCCGGTGGGAATCAGAAAATTACGTGCATAACCAGCGCGAACCTTGACGATATCGGCTTCGACTCCAAGGGAGGGGACTGCTTCGGTGAGAATGACTTCAGAATTGGCCATAAAAGAAACCCGGTTGGTTGAAAAGCGGGAGGTGTGAAAATATCGGGAATTTTTCCACTGTCAACAGGTAAAGGCATTAGTGAAGGAGTAAGTTGCCCCATCAGAAGAAAATGCTTCTGAAACGAAGTGATGGGTCAATCGAACTTGGACAGCGGAGGATGCTAGTGCCCGCAGTGATAATCCAGTCAGAGAGGTATGATATTGCACGGCACCTCGGCATTTTCATCCAAATAATAACTGGCACAGACGCGGTGATAACCGTCAGCAATCACAAGGGGCCTGTCAGTATCAAGGTTTCCGCGAACAAGGAGGACGGGTGAGAGCAGTCCCCCTTGTTTGACCTTCTTAAGGTCTTTTTTAACATGGAAATTGTCACGGGGGAGAAGGGGTAATCGGCTGGCTCGAAGCAGATCCTTTGCCAGATACGTGCATAGGCGTGACTTTTTAAACCTGTCCGCCAACTCCTGAGATTGCCCTACCTCAAGGAAGAGCGATAGATAGTTAGACGCGGCCGGATAATCGTGCTCGTCCGATCTTTTTTTCCAGTGGGGGGAGAAGTTCTTTTTCACGCTCTGGGGTGGGATGCAAATGTACGAGGGGGTGGAGGCGAGGGGAGTCGAACCCCTGTCCCCGAACCGCATCAGACGTCCGTCCACATGCTTGACCGCACTTTGGATTTAAGGGGTCGGCCACGGTGCGGCGCGCTGCTTTCCCCCGATCGACCACGAAATCGATTCACCCCCCGACGCGGTCAATCCGCCGGAGGGCCAGCCTGCTGGCGTCGCCTTCACACCTAGCAGGCGTCGGTGTGTCAGCGTCGCGGACTTTAGGCCGCGAGAGCTAGATCTTCGTAATCTGCGTTTATTTTGTTTGACTCGATTTTTTACGAGGCCAACGAATCATCCTCGGCATGCAGAACGCGCAATGTGCTTCGGGTCGAAACCAGTGCGCCCCCTGGAACACTATAATTTGTCCCAGGGTGTCATGCCCTGCAAGGGCTAATTTAAAACGATGTCCTTAAAACCAAGGCTCTCATTGCAAAAAGATGAAGGTGTTATAAATTTAGCTAATGAAAAATCTCGGTCGCGTAAAAACCGGTAGTCTTTTTGAAGTTGTTCTTGGCTCGAAGTTCTTGTTTTCACTGATGGTGATAGTGGGTCTTCTCGCTTTCCCCAATTCGATAAAGGCCAGTCAGGCTTACGGGAGCATCAATAACTTTGACGTTGTGAACGACACTGGAACCCCGTGCCACGGCTTTGAGATTGAGCTCGATGACATCACGAGCGCCCAGATCACCTATACATATGATTACAATCACTATGGAACTCCGATTATTTCCACCGACTCAACCGATCCCGCTCATCCCAAAACCTACGTTCGCTATGAGGCTCAGTACACGAACGGGTCTTGGTCCGCATATACAGCTGTCCCAACGAATCAAATCCCCCCTACCGCGGGTCACCAGTTCACCGACCCCTCAGTTAATTTCGGTGGCGAGCACTTCGGGGTGGGATATACATCAAACCCTTCCAATATCTACTATCACTGGATGCAGGACGACGGGACTGGAAAGTTGATATTGGGTCCGGCGGTCAGCGTTTCTACGCCTGTCTTCAATGTCGTCGCACAACAAGGGGGGTTGCCACAAATTCAGCCGGTCATCTTACCCCCACTGCCACCGCCGGTCGTTTACGAATTCGGTCCTGCAACCTGGGTCAAAATGATCACGACTACGTCTCATACCAACAACGAGGTAAAACTCCGGGACCTGGTGGGTTCGGATTCCAACTACCCCGAGGTGAAGGGATGGGCCAACGGAGAGCCAGCAGAAGTGGAGTTTGAGTGGTACGTTCTGCAGACAGATTCCCAAAATACCAATAGTGGCAAAAGCATCCTCGAGGGTGCTCCAGAAAATCTGAATCAGGGCGATGACGTGGTTACGACACGATATGAATTTTATCAGTACCCCGATGATCCTCAGCTATTTGACCCAGAGACCCACGAAGCTCTGGCAGAGAGTGTGGCTTCTAACGGAGTCAATGGAACCGGCAATTTTAGTAACACCGTGGTGGTCGGCAAATTCCTTGGTGCACAGATGTCGGCTGTCGCCCTTACCAATCCGGTTGGTTTGATCGACCATCTCCAGGATGGCCAAGTCAACGTCCCCTATCCTGATCGTACTGTCGTAGTGGGAGGTGGCACGCCTTTCACCGTATCGCTCAATGGTTCCCTTCCCCAAGGTCTGAACCTAAACACCAACACAGCGGATACCAACTGCGGAGTGCTCTCCGGGACTCCTTCAGTTAGCGGATCATTTCAGTTTTCTATCTCCGCATCAGATGCCATTCACCCGGCCATTTCCAAAACATATATCCTCAATATCGCCGCTGCGGGTGCAAATCTCCCTCCGCATGCGATGATCTCCGCCAGTGTCATGCCGTTGGGATCGGGCAGCATTACCGGGACTGGTGATTTTCCGGTGGGTCAGAACACCACCGTGATCGCTCAGTCAAAGGCTGGTTATATTTTCACCGGGTGGAGTGAAGCAGGGGTGCCCATTACCAATACCCCCAGTTACACTCTCATGGTCAACGCAAACCACGATCTTACAGCCTCCTTTACCAACTCCGTTCTCGCCACCAATACTCAAACCATCACGTTCACAGTCCCCTCTTCTGTGAAACTCAACGTTGGAAAGGTTCCGCTGATTGCCACAGCTAGCTCGGGATTGCCGGTGTCTTTTAGTGTGGTTTCCGGTCCCGCGACGATTTCGACCGACTCCACGAATTCCAGTCTCAACCTGACAGGAGTCGGTCAGGTCAAGATTTCGGCCTCACAGAGCGGTGGCGGTAACTACCTCCCGGCACCAACCATCACCAGAAGCCTCAATGTAGCAAAAGGAACCCAGTCGATCACTTTCAATCCGCCAAGCCCAGTTGCTTTCGTACGCAACGGCACATTCGCGCTCGGCGCGACAGATTCAGCAGGACTGCAGGTCACCTTCACAAGCGGCAACCCTAAAGTTCTTTCGATCTTGGGATCCACTGCCACGATGAAGTCTAAGGGAAGCGTAAGAATTACCGCCTCCCAACTAGGTACTGCAAATTATTACCCTGCCACCTCAGTTGCCAAGTCAATCAACCTCCATTAAACAGGCATTTTAGGGTGAGATCCTACCTTGGCTTTTAAGTTATTCTTCCTCAGTCATTTTTACGCCTCCATGACCCATGTGCTAGCTCAGGAAGCGGAGTGTCAGCGGGTAGCGGTAGAACCCCCCATTGCTGGTTCTGATCGCTGCCAGGATGGTGCAGGCGAGCCAGATCACGAATAAAATCGGCAAGATTAGAAATCCGATGAGCAACCAACAGAGCCCTCCAGCGATGGCAAAGTAAATTGTGAAGGAAATCTGGAAATTCAATACTTCCTTGCCGGTGGCGTCGATTGACGGATCGTCCGCCCGTTTGATTAACCAGATTACCAGAGGTGCAATGACGTGAGCCAAGGCGAATCCAAGCACGATCCCCGAGAGGCCAGAGAGATGAAGGCCTATGCACCAAGATCGGGAAGCCTCGTTGTTTTCGGGGGGCGGAATCAGGGGTGGTGGAGTATCCATTATTCCAAATGACTCCGCAAAGCTCTGCCGCGCAAGTGGGAAATTCCGATCTACCTCCTGATTTAGAGGAGATTTTGGTTGCCAAGGACACCCTCAATCGACTCTTTTGCAGAACGCCATTTTTGGCATTCTTTTTTTTATGAACGAACGCAGAGTTGTCATCACTGGTCTCGGAGTCATCAGTCCCGTCGGATCGGACATCCCAACCTTCTGGAAAAACCTTACCGAGGGGCGCTCCGGAATTACGCGCTTTGAGAACTTCGATCCCGCAGGTCATGACTGCATGATAGCGGGAGAAGTGAAAGGATTTGATCCCGCATTGTGGTTTAAAACACCTAAGGATGCGCGTCGTGCCGATCGTTTTGCCCAGATGGCCATGGCTGGTGCTAAACTTGCCCTTACTGATTCCGGTATTGATCCCGAGAAGACCGAACGGGATCGATTCGGTGTCATCATTGGCAGCGGAATCGGTGGTCTTCAGAGCATGGAGACTGAGTCCCACAAGCTTTTCGAGCGCGGTCCAGCCAAGATATCCCCTTTCACTATCGCCATGATGATCAGCAACATGGCGAGTGGACTAGTCTCCATGGAGTACGGACTTACCGGTCCTAACATGTCGATTGTCACCGCTTGTGCTACTGCTAATAATTCCATCGGCGAGGCTTGGCGCATCATAAAGTTCGGGGATGCCGACCTTTTCATCGCAGGGGGTGCCGAGGCCACCATAACACCGCTTGGCATAGCAGGCTTCGCCTCTATGAGGGCTTTAAGTACGCGCAACGACGAACCGGAGAAAGCCTCCCGCCCGTTTGACAGGGACAGGGATGGATTTGTAATGGGCGAGGGTGCCGGCATTGTCGTCCTTGAGGAACTCGAGCATGCCAAGAAAAGAGGAGCCCGCATCTACTGCGAACTTGTGGGTTACGGTGCAACCGCCGATGCCTACCATATGACAGCCCCGCGTCCCGAGGGCGAGGGTGCGAGTCGCTGTATGCAGATTGCGATGAGGCATGCCGGAGTAACACCTGCTGAAGTCGACTACATCAATGCCCACGGCACTTCCACTCCGCTGGGAGACATTTGCGAAACAAAGGCGATCAAGGATGCATTCGGAGCCGAGGCTCACAAAACTCCCGTCAGTTCGACTAAATCCATGACTGGTCACCTTCTGGGAGCGGCCGGAGGCATAGAACTTGCAGCGTGCGTTCTGGCGATCCGAGACGGGATTATCCCTCCCACTATCAATCTCGATAACCCTGATCCTGATTGCGACCTCGACTACGTGCCTCACACAGCGCGCGAGACCCGCGTGAAGGTTGCCCTTTCAAACTCCTTCGGATTCGGGGGGCATAACTCTACTGTTGTTGTTCGTGAGTTCGAGAAATAATCCTTTTAAATAGGCTATGAGAACCCGTTCCACCAAATTCATCATCGCGCTGATCGCTACAGCCACCACCATCATCACCAACACACTACCCGTCATGTCTCAGGATTCCATCCCTGCTAATTCGTCATCCAATCTCGAAAAAGGTCAGGCTTTTCTTAAAAATAATGCCTCCAAACCGGGGGTTCACACCACTCCCAGCGGACTCCAGTACAAAGTCATTGCAGAGGGGCACGGCAAGACCCCAAAGGCAACGGAGACGGTTCGGGTCAATTACCGCGGCACAACAATCGACGGGACCGAATTTGACAGCTCCTACAAGAGGAATGAACCCATTGAGTTTCCTCTCAATGGTGTGATCCCTGGCTGGACCGAAGGGGTACAACTCATGAAAGAGGGCGGCAAAATCGAACTCTTCATTCCCTCCAATCTAGCTTACGGGGCGCAGGGAGCGGGTGGGGTGATTGCACCTGATTCGACCCTGATCTTCGACATCGAGCTTATCAAAGTTAAGTAGAAAGTTTCCGAAGCGTTCGGATATCAGCGCTAACAGGTTCTGATACCCAGAGGCACGGGGTGCCGTCCATTACTGAGCGGACTTTTTTATTCCATCGACTGGGTTTTTGGGGTTAGACAAACTTTCCGGGGTTAAGAATATCCTTTGGGTCGAGCGCGGATTTGATTCGTTGGTGCAGTTTGCGGAGTTCGGGGGAGGTGGCTTCGTTCCACCAGCGTTTTTTTGCAATGCCGATGCCGTGTTCTCCAGTGATCGATCCTCCCCACTTGATCACCTGTGAGAAAAGTGCGTCTAGGGCGGCCTCGATCTTTGCAGGTTGGGTTTTCTGCTGCTCGGCTGACACCATGATATTGGTGTGGATATTTCCATCCCCGGCGTGGCCGAAGCAGGCGATGGCGTAGCCGGTTTTTTTCTGCAACCGTTCGGCGAACTCCACGAGGTCAACGAGCCGTCCTCGTGGTACAACGATGTCCTCGTTGAGCTTAATAAGTCCGGTAGCCTTGAGTGATGCGGAGAAAGCCCTTCGTAGTGACCACATTCTTTCGCAACGCTCCGGTGAGGTGGCAAGCTCCACCTCAAGTGCCCCGTTTTTCGCTAGCAGAGATCTAAGTAATTTTCCTTCGCCGAGAACTGTGGTTTTCTGCCCATCGATCTCGACCAGCAGGTGCGCCCTCCCCGGAGGGATGAAGGATCCTTTTTTATCAGCATGCGCATTCCGGGCGGCCTGGAGGGTGAAGTTATCAGCAACCTCTACGGCCGATGGAAGAAATCCTGCCTTGAAGATGAGTTGCACCGCCGCCGCCGCCTTTTGCATGGATGCGAACCCAGCAGAGAGTGTCGCTTGGGCCGGAGGTTGGGGCAACAGTCTCAGGGTGGCCTCCGTAATGACGCCAAGTAGTCCCTCCGATCCGACAAAAATACCGACTAGATCAAAACCTGTCTTGTTCTTGTGGGTGCGTCCTCCCACTCGGACCAGAGTGCCGTCTGCAAGAGCAACCTGCAGGCCGAGCACATACGGACGAGTTACCCCGTATTTGAGGCAACGGGGTCCACCTGCATTAGTGGCGATATTGCCTCCGATGGAACAGTCCTTATAGCTCTGGGGATCAGGCGGATAAAAAAGGCCCTTTTTTCGTGACTCATCCTGAAGAACACCGGTGATGACTGCAGGCTCTACGACCGCAACAAAGTCCCTCTCATTAAGTTCCTTGATCCGGTTCATCCGGTGCATGCTCATCAGGATACCTCCACGAACAGGGACGCAGCCTCCAACGTATCCCTGGCCGGCTCCTCGGGTGGTCACTGGGATGTTGTTTTTGTTTGCGTAGCCAAGAACGGCTGCAGTTTCAGTTGCATTCGCCGGGGCAACTGCAATTTCAGGGATCGCAGTGGCGAACCACTTGTCACGGCCGAGTTCGTCGAGTCGATCAGGATCGGTGATCACTCCCACCCTTGCTGTAACAAGCAACCGGAGATCCCGCTCCAGATTAGTTCTCCTCTCGGAGAATTTCTTGTTGCTTCTATTGGAGTGGGTGGCGCTCACATTCCCATTATCTCGTAACCGCCATCGACATAAATCACCTGACCGGTTATGCCGCTGCCGCCATCGCTGGCAAGAAAAACGCCGGTCTGACCAAGTTCCTCGCCAGTGCAACTACGACGCATCGGCGCGTGCTCCTCGTAATGCTTAATCATCGTGCCGAGTCCGGAAACGCCCCTGGCGGCGAGGGTGTTCATAGGGCCGGCGCTGATGCAATTCACTCGGATTTTTTTGGTTCCGAGATCATACGCAAGATACCGAGTGCTGGCTTCCAGAGAGGCCTTGGCAACACCCATCACGTTGTAGTGGGGAACGACCTTGACCGATCCGTAATAACTCATTGCCGTGATGCTGCCTCCATCGATCATGAGCGAAGAGGCCTCACGCGAAAGGGCTACCAATGAATAAGCACTTATATCATGGGCTTTCAGGTAAGCTTCACGTGTCGTCGAGAGAAAATCCCCTTCAAGGGCCTCCTTGGGCGCAAAAGCTACCGCATGGAGAAGCATGTCTAGTTTCGGGGTCGTCTCTCGGACCTTGCCGAAGAAAGCTGCGATTTCCGTGTCACTAGAGACGTCACAAGGGTGGAGAAATGTGTCGGGGCCGAATTCGGAAACGAGTTCCTCAACATTCTCCTTGAGGCGTTCGCCCTGATAGTTGAAGAGGAGGGTGGCTCCTGCCTGCTTCCAGGCTTTTGCGATAGCCCATGCGATACTGCGTTTGTTTGCGACGCCGAAAACGACGCCGGTTTTTCCTGCGAGAGGTCCGTTACTCATTCCAATAGCAAGCCTTCTCCATCCCCCTTCTGTCACGAAAAAAGGACATTTTGGATTTGTTCATACTCAATGAGATTCCTGAGAAGCAGTAAATGGATAAACAAAAAACCAAACGCTCCGACATCCTTCTGTGCCACTTATGACGTCACTAGAGGATGAGGCAAGCAGGGTCGCGAAAAGTCAGATTGATGCTTTTAATCAAGACGACTTGGAGTTGAAGCTGACTGACGTTGAGGAGGATTCCCTGATTATAGACGTCTGAAGCGGCGCGATCATCGCTCGCATGCGGGTGGAAGACGAAGCTATCACTATCATCGCACTGGGGAATCTGCTTGTCGGCCCTCGAAGGTGACGGTGTTCCCGATGGTCGGATCGGGCAGGTTATTACTGATCATCAATTTAACGCTAAGTCCTCTAAGAATTGGAGTTACGTTTTGTACCGGGTCTTCCGCTTGAGAAAAGCAGGAAGCCTTGTCGATTATGTTTAAGATCCGCTCACCCTCTGGGATGGAACTTCCGGTGGACCGCTTTGAGTTGACCCCGGTCCACCTGAGTATAAATCTGGGTAGTGGCTATGGAGGCATGACCTAGTAATTCTTGAATGATACGGAGATCGGCTCCACCTGAGAGAAGATGGGTTGCGAAGGAATGGCGGAGTTGGTGGGGGTGAACCTGTTCCTCTATTCCGGCCCTCTTGGCATAATACCGTACAATCTGCCAGATCCGAGCCGGTGTGAGAGGATGTCCTCGAACCGAGAGGAAGATGGAAGCACCTGAACGAGCGGAAACGAGCTTAGGCCGTCCGCTGGAGAGATAGGATTTAATGGCTTCCAGAGCCGCTCGGCCGACCGGTATTAGTCTTGTCTTGTTCCCTTTTCCTGTGACGCGCACTACGCCTCCCTCCTCGTCAAGATGTTCTAGGCGCACGCTGCAAACTTCTGAAATTCTAAGGCCGCACGCGTAGAGCAACTCCAGCAGGGCACGGTCGCGGATTTCCAGTGGGGTGTTGCCGCTAGGGGCCCCGACCAGCCTCGCCATCTCGTTCTGAGAGAGTGGCTGCGGGAGGGTGTGAGGGAGTCTTGGCAGAGGAAGTTTGTCAGCGGGATCAGTCCTGAGACGACCGCGGGAGGTCAGGAAACGGAAGAAAACCCGCAGAGCAACAGCCTGCAATTTGATTGATGTCGCCGAAAGGCCGCGTTTTTTTTCCAACATCAGGAATTCTGTGAGCATCACAGGGGTGACATCCAGCGTTGAGGTGATTCCTCGTCCGGCATTCCATTTGGCAAACCGTTCAAGCGAGGCGCGTGTCGAGAGTTGGTAGTTGGTGGAGAGTCCGCGTTCGGTTGCCAAATAAAGCAAAAAGAGGTCGATTTCCCCCTGCATGCCAGTGACTAGGCTGAAGGAAGAGACGATGAGTGGGAGGTAAGGCGCAGTAGCGCCTCGCGGTATTTTTCTGAAGTTTTGGTGACGATTTCAGAGGGAAGTTCCGGTGCCGGTGGGCGCTTGTCCCAACCGCAATTTTCGAGCCAGTCCCGAACAAATTGTTTGTCAAAGCTCGGCGGGCTCCCACCGGGGCAATACTCATCAGACGGCCAGAAACGCGAGGAATCAGGGGTCATGCACTCGTCGATCAGAATGATCTCCCCGTTGTGCAAACCAAATTCAAACTTGGTGTCGGCAATGATGATGCCGCGCGAGGCAGCATAGGCGCGTCCGTGACGGTAAAGTTCAAGGCTCATATGCCTGACTTGGGCGGCGGCATCGTCCCCAAGGATGCTTCGGCACTGTGACCAGGTAATGGGTTCGTCATGCCCCTCATCGGCCTTGGTGCTTGGTGTAAATAATTCTTCCGGAAGCCGATCTGATTGTTTGAGACCGGTCGAGACTTTGTATCCCCCGACGGTGCCATTCTGGAGATATTCCTTCCATCCGGATCCGGCTACATAGCCGCGAACGACACATTCAACTGGCAGGGGAACCGCTTTTTTCGCTATCATTGATCGACCCCGAAGTTTTTCGGCATACGGTTTGAGCTCTGACGGGAAAGCTGAAACCTCCGTTTCGATCATGTGATTCGGTATGAAGTCTAGTCGGTTGAACCAGAAGGCTGACAGGCCGTTTAGCACCTCCCCTTTTCCGGGAATAGCATTCGGCAGGATGCAGTCGAAGGCCGAGATTCTGTCAGTGGCAACCAGCAGAAGAAACTCACCTAGGTCAAAGACGTCTCGGACCTTTCCGCTACGGAGCTTTTTGATGCCGGGAAGATCGCATGTGAGGAGATCCATTGTCGGGAGAATGAAAGCGGAATTGAGTGCTGAAAAGTTTATTCGCTGACCCTGCCGCGTCCCTTCTTTATTTCGGACCGGCGGCGTTTCCCCTCCACGAGTTTTCTTTTTTTCGAAGGTGACCTTCTAGCTTTTTGACGGCGGGTTCTGGCTGCTTCCGCCCGGGATTTCAAACTTTGGGTCACTCGTTGCCGGGTTAATTTTTCAGCAAGCCTTTCGCGGGCAATGGCCCGGTTCATGCTCTGGCTTCGGGAGTCGGATACCACGACCGAAATTCCGGTGGGCAGATGTGTAAGAGTCACGGCCGTGGATACCTTGTTGACATGCTGGCCACCTGGTCCGCTAGAACGGGCAAAACTTTCCCTTAGATCGCTTTCGGTAAGGAAGCCTGATGGTTGATTCTTTTGCACGGGCCGATAGTGTATGAAAAAAGACCCCCATTTCCATGACCAACCATTACAAGACACTCCCTTCGCCCGCAGGTATGCTTGATCTGCTGGAGGATCGGGAGAACGGCATAAGGATCACAGTCAACCGCTTGGGTGCCGAGGTTATCAGTCTTGCCCGAAGGGATGACCAAGGCGTATGGCATGGTTTTTTATGGCGCGATGGAATGCATGAAGCCCCAGAGTCGGGTTGGAGCAATCACGCCACGGTGATGGGCTATTACACTCACAGACTCTGGGAGGGAAAATCGATCTACGCTGGTCATCCCATCGACGGAGGAGCCACGCCCCATGGTTTTTTGCGGCATCATGTCTTTTCATCACCCCGCGTGGATCTTTCCTTGGGATCGCTCTCCTACCATATTGAACCCGATCAGATTCCCCTTGGAGCATATCCGTATGCTGTCGCTGCGACTATAAGCTACACGCTGACTGAAGGTGGGGTGAAAATGACATTTCTCTTTGAAAACCGGGAGAGCCATCCCGTGGCCTTGAGCTTTGGATGGCATCCTGGCTTTGCCGTTGGATCGATCGAGAGTGCCCGCCTTCTTCTTCCCAGCGGAACCTACCGACAACAGACTGCAAAGGAGAACTTCCTAACTGGTCAGGTCGAGGAAATTGTCTTTGCTGGCGGTGAGATGCCATACCCCAAGAAAAAACTAGTCGATTCTTATCTGATCGATCTGTCTGGGGTGCCAAACCGACAATTCGTGCTTGAGGACAGTCAGATTGGTCATCGTGTCGAGTGCGATTATTCCGAAGCCCCCTTTCTGACCATCTGGAGCAATGGCGATCCTTTTCTTTGCGTTGAGCCCTGTTGGGGACTACCCGACAGCAATCCACCTTTTCCCTTTGAATTGAAGAAGGGGATTCAGCACATTGACGCGGGAGGAAAACTGATGGCATCGGCAACGATTGTTCCCTCCTTCCTGACCTAAAAATGCGCCTTCTCTGTGCTCCATGCTTCTGAAATGAATTCCTGACTTAAGACGGAATTATACAAGTTAACCCCTTGAAGACGCAGAACGATCTTACACACCAGCAAAAGCAAACATGGCTCAAGGCTGTCAGCGCCATGGAGTTAAAAAACCACGGCTACGCCATTCAGCTTTGCCAAGGGTTGCTCAAGGCCATGCCGGAATTTTTGGATGCAAGAAAACTTGCTAGGCAGGCAGCCGTAGAGAAGGCCAAGGGCGCAAAAAAGGGTTTTTTCGCCGGATTAGCGGGCGGTTCCCCCATAGCCCTGATGAGAGCATCCGGACTTTTAAAGAAAAACCAACTCGTCGAACTTTTGCCGATTTTGGAGGAAATCCTGGCTCACGATCCCCATAACGTGCAGGCAAACACTATGCTCAAGGAGGTTGCTCTCAAGTGGGATCCTCCCATGAAGGAGCTTGCGGTTTTCGCCTTCGAGACACTCTGCGAGGGGAATCCAAAGGATCTGGATCAATTGCACCGATTTGCATCGTTCTGCATGGAAAAAGGGCCCGATGGGCGTCCCCGAGACCCCGAGGGAGCGGTCGAAATATTCAACAGAATCCTGACCATCAACCCCAATGACCTCTCCGCTATCAAGGGAGGGAAGGATGCCGCCGCCGCTCTCTCTGTACAGAAGGGAGGTTGGGAGGTCGCCGACAGTTATCGCGATCTTATCAAGAACAAGGATCAGGCGGTTTCGCTCGAACAGCAGAGCCGAGTCGTCAAGAGTGACGAGATCATAGACAACCAGATTGCGGAGTTGTCTGCGGCGGTACAGGCCGCGCCCCAAAGTTTGGACAAGTCACGTCGAGTTGCTGAACTCTACGAGCAGAAGCAGGATTTCGCTAACGCCACCGAATGGTATCGCTATGCCCTCGGACTTTCGGGAGGAGCGGATCCCACCATTGCACGCAAGATCAGCGACCTTCAAATCCGCCAGATTGAAGCGGACACCAAGGCCCGTGAGGAGTATCTGGCTGCCGTTCCCGACGATCCCGAGGCACCCCGATATCGCGCCGAATTGGAAGAGTTAAAAAAACAGCGCGCCGAATTCGTGCTTTCAGAGGCCAGAGGGCGCGTGGAGCGCAACCCAACCGACCTCCTGGCCCACTATGATCTCGGCCTCGCCCTAATGGAAGCAGGAGAGTATCAGGAGGCCATTGGCCATTTTCAGCGCGCCCGTTCGAATCCAAGCGTGCGACTCAAATCCATGGGTCAACTTGGACAGTGCTATGTGGCTCGGGGAATGCTTGATCTGGCTGCCAAGACCCTTTCAGATGCTGTTCAGGAACTTACCGGAATGGATGCCGTAAAGAAGGACCTCCTCTACAATCTCGGGGGTGTGTACGAAAAGATGGGTTTGCCGGCAAAGTCGATCGAATGCCTTAAGCAGATCTACGAGGTTGACTACGCTTACCGCGATGTGGCCGCCCGTGTGGAGGCCTCATATGGACACGCTGCCGGTCCGGGCGGTGGGTGAGAGGCAAAGGAAAACCTCACGGGTCCGGCAACCGGCTAAATCTTTCCTGAGGCGATCAAAACCCGCGCCTTTTCCAAGGCAGAAGCGAGGCCTGAACTATCACGACCTCCACCCCGGGCGCTGTCCGGCCTCCCACCTCCCTTGCCGCCAACGAGAGGGGCGACCGCCGAAATCAACTTTCCAGCCGGGATAAGTCCCTGATGGGATTTGCCAACTGTAGCCACAAGTGCGACGGCGTCGCCTGTAATAGCCGCAAGCAATATGACTCCCTCAAAGCTTCCCCTGAGGACATCAGCTGTAGCCTGAAGAGTATCGACATCTATACCGTTAACCTCCTCGACAATCGAGGGAGTGGAACCAAGGACAGCCTTATTAAGGAGATTCTTGGCGAGTACAGAAGCTTCACGCTGTCTAAAGACATGCAATTCCTTTTCGAGATTCTTGATTTGGAGGAGGGTGGTTTCCAATTTTTTTTCCAACTCGGTGACCGGAGAGCCGATTCGGGTGGCCAGAGCCTGAAGTCGATCCGAATCATGCCTCGCTGAAAGCCACGCTTCATATCCTGCTATTGCCTCGATTCGACGGATGCCGGCAGCAACGGCGGCCTCGCTCATTATCCGGAAAAGTCCGATTTGGCCCGTGTCTCGGACATGCGTTCCACCACAGAGTTCCATTGAGTAGCCGTCCAAAGCGCCCGCCGTGCCGCCGATTTGTACAACTCGGACGATGTCGCCATATTTGTCTCCGAAGAATTGAAGGATGGAGGACAAGCCCTTCACCTTCGAGTAGGGAACCTCCTGCCAAAAGACGGGGGAATTTTCAAGAATGCGCTCATTGACGCGATGCTCCACATCGGCGAGTTGTTCGCGGGTAAGAGCCGTGCCGCTAAAGTCAAAGGTGAGCTTTTCGGGGCCAACAAAGGATCCCTTCTGGGCGACCGAGTCCCCGAGAACTTCTCGCAATGCCCAGTGAAGAAGATGGGTTACAGTATGATGACGCTGGATCGCGTCCCGGCGGAGGGTTTCCACGGTCATTATGACCGGTGCGCCAGGGAGAGGAGCCTCCTCACCCTCTATGAAATGAAGCCATGTGGGTCCGCTCTTTTGGGTGTCAGTGATCCTCCAAAGTGATCCTGCTTCGAGCGATCCAATGTCTCCGACTTGCCCTCCCATCTCGGCATAGCAGACTGAGCGATCGAGGATCACGCAAGTGCGGTCCTTGATCCGGACGACTTCTAGTACCAAGGCTTCGGTTTCCAACTTGTCGAAGCCCGAGAACTTGGTGGGCGTGCTTGTCTCAAGGGAAGAGAGGCTGATTATTTCGTTTTTCCTAGCGGAGCGAGCCCTCTCCCGTTGTTGCTGCATGAGTCTTTCAAAACCTTCATGGTCCACTGAAAGCCCCCTTTCGCGCGCCAGAAGATCTGTGAGATCGAGCGGAAATCCCTGTTCGTCGTAGAGTCTGAAGGCGACCTCTCCGGAGATGCCAACCCCCTTGAGAGCTTCGGATTCAAAAAGCGAAAGTCCCTTGTCGAGGGTCTTGTGAAAGGCCTCCTCCTCCCGGAGGAGCGTATCGGCAATGAGAGCTTCGTGGGTACGCACCTCCGGAAAAGCATCACCCATGACCGAGGCGAGTACCGGTGCGAGCCTGTGAAGGAAAGGGGACGTGAATCCGAGAGTCCGTCCGTAGCGGACGGCTCGGCGGAGGATTCGCCTCAGGACATACTGACGGTCTGTATTTCCTGGCTGAATATTATCTGCAATCGCAAACCCAAGCGTGCGAAGGTGATCGGCAATGACTCGGAAGGCGATGTCATCCTTTTGCTGCTGGTTGGCCGGCACCATGACTCCATCCCCGAAAGCTTGCGGAAGTGTCGAACCGTAGGTGCGACCGCATAACTCTCCGATCACCTTGAAGATTGGTCGGAAAAGATCAGTTTCGTAGTTTGAGATTACGACGTTTTTGAACTCTTGGAATCCTTTGGTTCCCTGAATAACCGAGCATACTCGCTCGAACCCCATGCCGGTATCGACATGGCAGGCGGGGAGGGGTGAAAAGGATCCGTCCGGATTCGCGTTAAACTGGATGAACACGAGATTCCAGATCTCAATGCATTCAGCGCTTCCTTTGTTGACGAGGGTGCCCTTGGTGTCGCCGCCTGGTGTTAGATCGATGTGCAGTTCCGAACAAGGTCCGCAGGGGCCTGTCTCCCCCATCATCCAGAAATTGTCCTTTCTGTTTCCTGGTACGACATGGATACCCGGATCAAGTCCTTTGGACAGGAAAAGCTCCGACCAAAGCGTTTGAGCCTCGGAATCTAATGATGCGGGATCACCAGGCTCAGGCTTATAGATGGTCGCGTAAAGCCGTTCGGGAGGGAATCCCCACTTTTCGACGAGCAATTCCCAAGCCCACTCGATCGCCTCCTTTTTGAAGTAATCGCCGAAAGACCAGTTTCCCAGCATTTCAAAATAGGTGTGGTGAAACGTGTCAAGTCCCACATCCTCAAGGTCGTTGTGTTCGCCTCCGGGCCGGATACATTTTTGAGTGTCGGCTGCTCGCGGTGGATTGTAGGGACACGGTGTGGTGCCAAGGAAAATCGGCACGAACTGGTTCATTCCAGCATTTGTGAAGAGCAGATTCGGTGATTCGGGAAGCAGGCTTGAGGAAGGGACTATGGTGTGATCCTTGCTCCGGAAAAATTCTAGGAATGAACGGCGGATCTCGGAGGACGTCATTGAAATTGGAGAGAAGGCTGAGAGGCTGTGTCGTTGAGAGGGTTGGAAAATAACTTTATCGCTGATCTGATGGATTAAAGGGATCAAGAGAGAACTAGAGATGGAGGTAGGGCGTGTAGAAACGAAGGTGTAGGGATTCGATAGAATTAACCGACAGGAATCCATGGGCAAGCTCCAGCATTCCTATCCTTTCAAGTTCCTAAGGGTGGGTGGCAGAAGTTGAAGGATGTGGCGTGATAGCAGGAATGGCTTTCGGCGGCGCGATCCAGCTCGCAGGTGTGTCCTTCAGAGAGTCCCACTCCTTTTGCGGATAGATCATGATTTCGGGGGAATTCCCGACATGCATTGCGAAGGTGTTGCCGTCGGAAGTCCCCAAAGCATAGTCCGCAAGCACTATGTCGCCCGCAGTCTCATCCGCTGTATTCTCAGAGAGATGGGCAATCAGTCTTATTCGAATAGGGTGATCTAACCCACGGAGGCTTATGCGTTCTGGGTTGGCCGGTTCAAATCCCGCGGCTGTGAGTTGCTGCACGCCATCAAACCATTTCCTGACTGATTCCCCAGAGACGGTTGTATGCGCGGACTTGGGGGGGGAGGCTATCTCCCAATCCTCAATGCCCGGCTTTCTGCATAGCAGAATCGAGGGAGTCCCGCCGGGAGCTTCGTCGATTGCAATTCGGTCGACCTCGTCATAGTCAACAGGGGGCAACTTGTGGGAACGGAGGGATTGTGCAGTGACTGCTAAGAATGTGTTGAGGCCATTGATCGTGCAGATTCCGGGACGGTCGCTACAACGCACATAATAGCTTCCAGGGGAGGTAGGCACCTGCGATCCGATGGTGATTATAAGTGGATTCGAGGAATCCTCCTCCCTTGCCGTGAAGGTCGCCGTGGGTGAATCCATGCCACAGGTCGAGGGGTCAGTATCTGCGGGCATCCATTGTTGGATTCGAGCTGAGAGGAGGGTGTCAAGCCACGTAGTAATAGAGTCATCATCCCCCTTTGCGCCAACTGGGTTCACTAGGTTCCATCCGTGGACATCCTTTTTAATTAGCAGTTGCCTTAGGTTATCACTCATTGAAAACGTGGCTTCTTCCAGATGACGCGAGTCACACGCAGTGAGGCGTGGATCACGAAATTCCTGAGCGGGACGAAATGCAATTGGAACCACCATGGAGGGAATCAGATAAACCACCTTCCCCAAATCAAGTTTGGCATAAATCTCGCCCTTCGCCGCACCTTCTATACCCAGCCATAGCGTGTGTGTAGCGCCAGCCTGGATGGTCAAAGATCGTTTCGGTTTTTTCAGATCAAGCGAGGAAAGACTGACGCTACCCTTCAAATCACGGGGTTTAAGAATATCAAGCGGGGTGATTGATGCCGCGGCGTTCAGAAGACTACTTACGAGATGCGGATCAGCCCGATCTTCCAGTGACCCTTTCAGATGCCAGATTCCTCCATTTTTAAGGATTAGGGTTGTGCCTCCGCCTTCCTGAATTAGGATTTTGTCGGCAAGATTGGGTGCGAGCTCCAAGAGCGGGTCAAATGCTGAACGTGTCCTCGAACGACCTGAAGAGAGGTAGAAGAAGGTTGCCAGCAATGCCAGCAGCACGATCAGTAGGGTCCCTTTCCAGCTCATGATTTCCGCCGCCAGAGGACTATGGCACCCATTAAGGCGGATGCGAGAGGGACGGCAAGCATGCACCAAAGCGCCATTACCTGAAGTTGTAGTTCATCCAGATTCAGGGTGAAAAATTCTTTCACCTTTGGAGTGGTTCCGGTCAGTCGCGTCCTGTCTACCAAGGTGTTGATAGCGCTGGAAAGAAAATCAAGCCCTGTTCCTGCTAGGAACTTGTCCTTCAAAAACTCGCTGTTCCCCACGACGATCATCCGGGATGCGCCTACTGAGACTCGGTCGTCACGAACCCCGCCGAGATCGGCCATTGCAGCGATTACCGCAGGGTAAGGTGTGTCCTTCTGTGGATCAAAGTGGACACCGCGACCATCTGCATTTGCATAGTCGGAGTAACCCCGAAAGCCGTGAACAGCTTGGACTAAAGGGCGGAAATTTCTGTTACCATCATTACTGTCGAGAGCCAGGGACTCGGTATTGCCCAAGAACAGGATGTTCAGTCCGAGAAGACGTGCCGTTACTTCTGATCCAGGCACAAACTCCCCGGTCACATCACGGAGGATGCCCATCGCACTTCCGAGGTTTACCAAACGGAGCACCCTGTCATTACGTGGTGCAATGCCGGCGCTCGCGAGAAACGAGCAGAGTTCAGGCGTGTCGCCGGTGGGGTCGAGCAGGACCAAAAGATGACCACCGGTTTTCCAGTAAGCGCTGAGTGTTCCCAATTCGGCTGGTGATAGATCAAAGTGGGCTCCCGCTATAACCAGCAGAGCTGCATCTGCTGGGATGGATTCCCCAGGCTGGATTGATAGGGGAATTACAGGAATGTTCTGGCGCTTGAGATTCTGCCCCACAAGTTGAAGTGGCGGGAGGCCGGGCATTTCCTCTCCATGTCCCTGTAGAAAGTAGGCTTTTTTCACCGAACCAGGCTCAACAAGGGAGATGAGGGCCGATGTGAGCACCTGTTCGCCTCGAAAGGCTACCAGTCGCGGTGGATCGCCGTACTGTGTAGGCGCAGTATCGTATACTCCCATTTCTGGAACCGGGATCACGGTACTGCGATCCTTCTAATCGATGATCAGTACATTTTCTTCCCCTGCGAATTTATAACGGGCTTGCAGCTCTCTGGCTCGTGCCGGATCTCGCAGGGGATCAACGCGTTCCACCACTAGGTCGCGGTAGTGATGGGCATTGAACTGGTATTCCCTGAGCATGGCCAGAATGTCGTTGTAGAGCTCTGCCCCTGTTGAAAGTGAGGATGGTGAAAAATAAACAATGATTTTTGCCGGAGCCCCGAGATTCCACATGGTTTCCTTGCTCTGGTTGGAGAGTTCGAATTTGTGGGATCGACTGAAGTCAAAGCGTCTGAAATGGCCTAGAGACCAGCAGAGGATACTAAAGCAAAGAACAAGCGCCGCGAATATCTGCACTGTGACGCGCAGGCGCACAGAGCGGAGTGATTTCGGGCGTTTCTGCTCGCTCATGGGGTCAATTGCGCCAACGGCGCGCCTGAAGAGACTGAAGAGTAAGGAAAAGACAGAGACCGGTCATCACCAGGTACCAGACTAGAGGACGTGTATCGAAGATTCCGCGTGAGAACTGGGTCATTTGGTCGATTGGGGAGAAGGTGATGGTAATGCCACTCATTAGACTGCCGACATGACCGGCCAGAAAGGAGAGCAGTCCGATTAGAAAAAAGAGGCAGACGATACTGAACGTCATTACACCCGCAGTGATCTGATGGCGGGTCAATGAGGAGCAAAGACAACCAAGGGAGAGATAAAACATCCCCATCAGCAGAAGCAGGAGATAGGATCCCAGAAAGGCCCCGAGTGCTCCGGCGGCCTGTTGATGTGTCTGCCACCAGAAAATCAAAAAATAGAGTCCCGTGGGCAGCCATATCACACAGTAGAGAAAGAGCACTCCAAAAAACTTGGCCAGAACGACCTGACTATCCCGGACGGGGGCCGTCATTAGAGGTTCAATGGTACCCGAACGATATTCCTCCGAGAAAAGCCTCATGGTCAGCAGGGGAAAAATTAGCAGGAAGGCGAACCAGAAAAAGATCGTGTTAAAGAAGGATTCCACAACAGTGACCTCAGTCGGGCCATGGTTAAGAACCGAGATGCCAGCATAAAAATTAAAGCCCGTGACAAGGAGGAGAAAGAAAATCACCACCCAGGCCATCGGTGTGTAAAAGGCCGAAGCGACCTCCCGTCTCCAAAGAGTCCAAAAAACCCTCATGAGTGCTCCTTTGCCCCGGCCACATCCGCCCGGAGTTGTTGCTGTGTCCCCTTTACAAGGGAGGTGAAGATTTCCTCCAAAGAGGTTTCCTTCGCAGAAAGTTCACGGACGATCCAACCTCGTCGAACCGACTCCTCGAATAGAACCTGGCGGGGGTCGCCCTCCGCTGGACGTATATCGAAGCTGGACCAACCTTCATCCTCCCCTGTCAATAATGCTGAGGCGATACTGGGAAGGTTTCTAATAATCTCCAGTGCCGCTTCGGAATCAGGTACACGGGCCTCGAAACGGACTGCTGTTGAAGGAGGCAGACCCGAATGACCCCGTAACTCGGCAGGAGAACCGCTGGCGACAATGCGCCCTTTGTTCATGATCATGACACGCGAGCACGTCATTTCAACCTCGCTCAGGATGTGGCTAGAGAGAAGAATTGTGTGTCGGGCAGCAAGGGACCTGATCAGGTTTCTGATTTCCCGGATCTGGTTCGGATCAAGTCCAATGGTTGGTTCGTCGAGGATGAGGATATCGGGTTCGTTCACCAGAGCATCCGCAAGGCCCAAGCGCTGCCTATAACCCTTGGAAAGGGTTCCGATT
>Ga0073936_10003841_pt1 | contig 21193 bp, 16 predicted proteins | sample AliMusrvi5mmetaG_FD_87041 | JGI IMG/M metagenome (GOLD analysis project Ga0073936, IMG submission 87041) | Freshwater lake bacterial and archeal communities from Alinen Mustajarvi, Finland, to study Microbial Dark Matter (Phase II) - Alinen... | ecosystem: Environmental > Aquatic > Freshwater >... | reverse complement strand
GATCGTCATAGATCGGATCGCCGATCCCGGTCGTGTCCATGATCACGCGCCCATGCCACTGCCGCGCGAACCCCACGATCCGCTCCTTCTGGATCGTCCAGTCCAGGTGATTGAACCGGTCCATGGCAAAGCAGCGCCCCGTCTCCGCGTCCATGGCGATCAGCACGGTCCAGTCCTTGTGTTTCGCCACATCGCACCCGATCACGACGTTTCGACTGACCTCTGGCCTCTGACCGCTGACCTCTATGCCGGCGTCGAAAAGGCATGCATCGATGCCTTTGAAGACGCCTGCTCCGTCTTCGAGGAACTCCGCCAGGTACTCCTGCCGGAAGGCACGCTCCCCATATTTCTCCCGCGCTTCCTCCCATTCCTCGGCCGGGAAGTACGGCGACACCTTGCTCGGGAACGTGAAACTGGCGTATTTTGTCTCGGCCGGGTCCCTTCCGAGCGTGAACAGGTCATAGAACCAGTTCCGTCCCATCGGCGTGCTCACGAGCATCGCCCACCCGAGCGTCTGCGAGATCGTCGGGCGCAGCACGTAGTTCCACACATCAGCCGGGATCATGGCCGCCTCGTCGATCACCACCCCTTGGAATCCGAAGCCGCGCATGCTGTCCGGGTTGTCAGCGGACAGGAACCAGATGCGCGTCCGGGGGAACCCGTCGCGTCCCTGGAACTCCACCCGGCAAGGCGCCCGGCCGGATTCCTGCACAAACCCGAAGCCGAACGTGCGGAACGCCTCGATCCCGCGCTCCGCCACGCCGTAGGTCGGCGCCACCCAGGCGTAATCGCCGCCCTTTTCATACCCGCCGCGGTCGAGCAGTTCCGCCGCCAGGCAGAGCGTCTTTCCGAATCGCCGCCCGGTGCAGACCATCCGGAACCGCTTGTCCCGAGCCCGGTGAATCTCCAGTTGTGCCGCATGCGGCGCGTAATCCAAAGTCACGATGTTGTTTCCTGCCGCCGGTTCTCTGCCATCCGACCTCTGATCTCTGACCTCTGATCTCTGACCTCTGGCCTCTGTTGTCGCCAGAAGCGACCGCCAGAACACCCGTTGTTCGGGATTCAGCCGGATCGCCTCCGCCATCTGTTCCGGCGTCCACGGATTCCCCCTCCACCCGACAAACTCCGGTTTGTCCGGCGTCACCGTCAATTGCCCGGCTTTTTCGTCCAGCCGGGCCAGTTGTCTCTGTAACGGATTCATGCGGTTTTCTCCTTCTGCAACTGCTCGATCTTTTCTTCCAGGCTGTGCAACCGGCGGGCGAACTCTTCCGTGTCGCGCATCTTGATGGCTTGGTTCAGGATGTCGTTGCAGACCATCCGGCAGAGCCGGCCGTCTTCGGCTTCCAGCAATGTCGCGAGTTTTGCCGCCGCTCGCCCAGCCTGTGATTGCACCCCTGCCAGCGCCTCGGAGAGGGCGAAGTCGCGGCGTCGCGCGAGTTCCTTCTGAAAGGCCGGCTGTTGCAGCCAGCGATGCGCGGCTGTGCGGCCGACCTCGGCGGCCTTGCAGGCCTCCTGGATGTTCGCATTGCACACCAGCGCCTCCACCAATTGCATTTGCCGGGTGGTCAGCAAGGTGTCCGGGTCGAGTACATCGCCCGGGTTCTCCTCTGTTTCGGCGCCGTTTGTCCCGCAGCCGCCATCTGTAACGCCCACACCAGCAATGGCGCCCGCCACCGCGTCCGGTTGTGTACCAATCTGCTCTTCCATGATCATCCTCCCCTCGGTTTGTTTCCTTCCCTGCGGCAACACACCGCATGTCCCTACCTAACAACAAAAATCAACATCTCCCTCTAAGTAAACATGCCTTTTCAACCTCCCAGGCACGTTTCATCAATGCCACACGCGACAAACTCACTGAATAACCCGTAACGGCGGCCGCCACCAACGCCCCTGACGGTCTCGTCCCTCTTCACGATCTTCCAAGTGGCCCGCGCGTCCGTCGCGCGGGCAATCCTGCCTGCTCGCCATACCCCAAAAAACAACACTGCCCTCTATATAAGACAACTCAGGTAACATTTCAAAAACCGCCAAGCACATGAATTTGCCGCCACACCCCTCGAAAAATTCGTAGATTCATTGGCAAAAACGAGCAAAAAGACTTTGCCCCAACAGCCGGCGAAGCAGCCCCCACCGTAACAACGCCCAAATCAGTTCCGGAGCAACGCCGCTCCCGATTCGCCCCAACCGTTGCCCCCCGCATTCCTTCACCAACCGTCATAACACCCCCTCACCGGCGCTCCCGGTTCGTGGCGCAGAATGAGGAAAGAAGGGAGGGGAACACGAAAACCCGTCCGAACTCCAATAAAATGTGCGTAACATATTAGAGCGCAATCTGTTACGCAATATTTTGTTGGCGGTTTAACACCCTTTTTGTGTTCTCTTTTGTTCTCTTTTGTTCCCCTGACAGCCCGCAGCATTCCCTCCACCTGCCACGAAAACCAAGGCACGCGGCGACTGAAAAGGCGTTTTTACAAAACGAACTCCCCCCCCGCGTGAAACCGGCCATGGGCCCCAAACTGCGAGAGCTGAGCGCGAAGGTTTCCACCTTCCACCCTCCGGCCTGCCCAGCGCGGCCGCCGCCCGCCACCGCCATCGGCCACCGCCGTCTGGCGCCAGGTGGCGCGGTCTGCTATAAACGAAGGCGCAAACGGCAATATGGTGTATTTAGACCATGTTGACGGCGGGCGGCGGATATTAGGCAAAAGGGATCGCCCAAGGGGGCGTTATGTGTGGACAGCGAAAGTCGAAAATACCCATGCCAGAACAGACCATCGTTTCGGAAGCCGCTCGTGATGTTGCCGCGTTGATTGAACGCGCGCGCCAGGCGCAGGCGCAAATCGAATTTGCCTCGCAGGCGGAGGTGGATCTGGTCACCGCGCGTCTGGCCTGGTCGTTCGTCCAGCCGGAGTTCAGCAGCGCCCTGGCGGAGTTCTGCGTGCAGGAAAGCGGCATGGGCAATCGCGCCGACAAATTTGCCAAAATCAACAACAAGGTCCGGGGCGTCTACCGGGATATGAAAGGGCGCCTTTCGGTCGGCGTGGTGGCGGACGACAAGGAAAAGGGGTTGCTGAAGATTGCCAAGCCCATGGGCGTAATCGGCGCGGTCATCCCCGTCACCAACTCCGAGGCCACACCCTGCATTAAAGCGTTGTTTGCGCTCAAGACTCGCAACGCCATCGTGATGTCGCCGCATCCGCTGACGGTCCGGACGTGCGCCATGGTGGTGGCGCGGGCGCGCGCTGTGTTGAAAACGTGCGGCTGGCCCGAGGATCTGGTCATCAACATCGACTGCGTGACCAAGGATGTGACCAGGGAGTTGATGCGGCAGTGCGACCTGGTGCTCGCCACGGGGGGCACGGGCATGGTGAAGGCCGCGTACATGAGCGGCACGCCCACGCAGGGTGTGGGCGCGGGGAATGCGGTCAGCATCGTGGACGAGACGGCCGACCTGCCGGCGGCCGCCGCGCTGATTGCCCGTTCCAAGACGTTCGACTACGCCACTTCCTGTTCGGCAGAGAATTCGATCGTCATCCACGAGCGTGTGTACGAGCGGATGCTGCAGGAACTTGTCGCCGTCGGCGGATACCTTCTCCCTGCGGCGGAGAAGGCGAAGCTGCAGGCTGTCATGTGGACCGACAAGGGGCTGAACCCAAAGATTGTCGGACAGTCGCCCGACGCGATCGCCCGGCTCGCAGGAATCGCGCTTCCTCCGGGGGAGCGTTTCTTCCTAGTCGAGGAAACCGGCGCGGGAAAGGAGTTTCCGTTCTCGGGCGAGAAGCTTTCCGTGACGGCGGCCGTCTACCAGTGGAAGGAATTCAAGGACGCCATCGCACTGGTGGACCGCATCACCGCCTATTCCGGACGCGGCCACTCCTGCGGCATTCATACGACGCTGGACGCCCGTGTGCGCGAACTTGCGCTACAGGCGCGCGTCTCCCGTGTGATGGTGCGTCAGCCTCAGGCGCTGGCCAACAGCGGGGCGTGGACCAACGGCATGCCCATGACGCTCACCCTCGGCTGCGGCTCCTGGGGGCGTAACAGCGCGAGTTCGAATGTTACCTGGGAGCACCTGTTGAACTACACTTGGATTTCCTATCCGATCCCGGATACGCAGCCGCCGGACGAGGAGTTGTTCGGCGCGGTTATGCGCGAGGAATAGAGCCCTTGGGCCGGGATGAAAATTTGGAGGGCGGACGGCCCGTAGATCGCCCATCGCGCTGCGGGGCAGCGCTCCTACAATTGATCGACCGGCGGTGTAGAAAACTGTAGGAGCGCTGCCCCGCAGCGCGATTTTCTCACTCGGATTTATGCCCATATCTTCCTTGCAGCCGCTGATCGGAAGTGCGACCATTTGCGCCATTTCGCAGGAGCAATCCTTATGCCTTCTGATTTCAAAATCGGCGTCATGATCGAATCGTTTCGCTGCGGCCTGCGCGGCGGGCTACAGGCCGCCGCCAATCTGGGCGTGCAGGGTGTGCAGCTCTATGCCACCGGCGGCGAGACGCACTTTTCGAAATTGCGAGGCCCGGCCCTGGCCGACCTGCGGCTCATGCTGGCGGAACACAACCTGGAGATGGCGGCGGTCTGCGGCGACTTCGGCGGACACGGCTTTCAAGTCGCGGAGGCCAATGCCAGCCGCATCGAGGATTCCAAGCGCGTCGTGGAACTGGCCCTCGAACTGAATTGTCATGTGGTGACCACCCACATTGGCGTCCTGCCGGCGGACGCCCGCCACCCGCGGTATGTTGTCATGGCCAGAGCGTGCGCGTCGCTGGCGCAATTTGCCGCGTCGCAGGGGGCGATTTTTGCCATTGAAACCGGTCCTGAACCCGCGATCGTGCTGCGAAGTTTTCTCGATGACATCGGCATTCCCAAGGGATTGGGCGTGAATTTCGATCCCGCCAACCTGGTCATGGTGTGCCGCGAGGATATCCCCGCCGCCGTGCAGACGCTTGCCCCGTATATTGTGCATACACATGCCAAGGACGGTGTGAACCGCAAACCGGTGGACGCCGAGAAACTTTACGGAACCTTCGCAGGCGATAAAATCGACGGCTTCTGCTGGAAGGATTACATCCAGGAACTGCCGCTGGGGAAGGGGAACGTTCCCTTCGATGCCTATCTGTCGGCATTGCGGCAGGCGGGTTATCACGGCTATCTCACGATCGAGCGCGAAGCGGGCGACAACCCGTACCAGGACATTGACGGCGCGGTGTCGTTCCTGAGAGAAGCCATGGCAAAAGAGAACAAGGAAATCGCGAAATGAAGATCGGTGTCAGTTCCTACAGTTACAGCCGCCTTGTCAAAACCGGGGCGTTGCCGCAGATCGACGTGATCCAAAAGGCGAAGGAGACGGGGTTCGATGTGATCGAATTCAGCACCATCGCCGTGCCGCAGGGAAAAACCCTGCCGGCCTTTGCCGCCGAATTGCGGGCGGAGGCGGAACGCGTCGGCATCCCCATTGCCAATTACACGATCGGCGCCGATTTTCTTTCGGGGTCCGGCGGCGACCTGAAGGTCGAGATTGCGCGGGTCAAGCGCGAGGTCGATGTCGCCCGGATTCTGGGCGTGCCGGGCATGCGGCATGATGCCACGGGCGGTTTTCCGGCGGGGCAGATCGGGCCGAAGGACTTTTCGGCGGCGTTGCACCGGCTGGCGGAAGGGTGTCGGGCGGTGACGGAATATGCCGCCACCCTGGGGATCAGAACCATGGTGGAAAACCACGGTTTCTTCTGTCAGGACAGCGAGCGCGTGGAGCGGCTGGTCAATGCCGTGGCGCATCCGAATTTTGGCGTACTGGTCGACATGGGGAATTTTGCCTGCGCGGATGAGGACCCCGGCGCGGCGATCGGACGCCTGGTGCGTTATGCGTTTCATGCCCACGCGAAGGATTTCCATTTGCGGTCCGGCGCGCTCTTCCCTCCTGGCGAGGGTTGGTTTGTCAGCCGCGGCGGAAATTTTCTGCGCGGCGCCATCATCGGGCACGGCGACATCCCGGTGGGGCAGTGCATCCGCATCCTGAAAAAGGCCGGGTATGACGGCGTTCTTTCCGTCGAGTTCGAAGGAATGGAGGATGCGCTGACCGGGATCCGGATCGGCCTCGACAACTTGCGCCGTCTCGTGGCTGCCGTTTGACGCAGGGCGAGGTTGTGCCAGGCAACTCGGACACGCGCAGGCGTCGCGGAACTCCGCACTCCAGCAGCGCAAACTGGAGGGGCGAGCTCTGCGAGCCCTTGATCATTCCAGGTTCCAATGGGCGAACGGACCGATCGCAATCATTTAGTCGCTGCCGCCGGTGTGACGCGGTAGGCGATGTCGCGCGCAAAAGCCGGCACGGCGAGCAACAGTTGTCCGTCGGATGCGCGCACGTCCGCGCGTTTGGAAATCTGGCCGGTAGTGGTATCCACAAAATCGACGCGGTAGGTACCGTCCTGAAAATTCCCAATCACGGCCTGCAACCGGTTGATGGTCCGATTCGAGCCGTCGTCCTCGTTCTCCAGCGGCACGCGCTGGCTGAAGGCCGCCGGGACGTAGATCCAGCCGACGGCATGGGTGCCGGAAGACATGCCAATCACCTGGAGACGACTGGCGGCGACACCATCCGCGGCGCCATCGAGATGCAGCGCGGGATTGGCGGGCTTCATCTCCGGATTGCGCGGATCCATGCCGTGCCAGAAGCGGGCGATGGCGTTGTACTCGCCGTAGAGGTTGTGCTCCTCGATCACTTGCCACCACCAGAAGAGCGGCGTGCCACCCAGCGGAATGGCCGTCGAGGACCAGAGCGCGGCGTGCAGTTCGCGCTTGAGATGTTCCGCCCCGGCCGCCATGGGCGATCCGCCGAACTCGGTGACCAGGATCGGCTTGTCGAAGGCATTGTTGAAGCGGGCGGTGGCCTGGAGCAACGAGACGATCTGCGACGGCTGCGCATTGTGGTAGGCGTCGACGGCGCAGGCGTCGAGCTCGGGTATCTTGCATAACTCGGGGTTCTCGAACGTGTAGTCAGTGGAGATGTGCGTCATGACCAGATGGCGGTTCGGGTCTTCCGCGTGGAAATAGGAGCCGATCATGCGGTGCCACTCCACGACGCGCGGGTCGAAGTCCGTGCGCTGGGTGCTTTCATGGCCGGTGAGGTTCACTTCGCTGAACAGTTCCCAGGCGAAGATCGAGGAGTCCCATCCCCAGCGGGCGATGTAGTAGCGGTACAATTGGCGCTGCATTTCGATCGCATGCTTGTCGTCGAAGAAATCGATGGCCTGGCGCAGCCATCCGTCGCGGGCGGCATTGTAGGGATTGTCCTCCCATTCGGCATCCACCCACGAACTGACGCGCCCATGGTTGTTGAGGACGAGATTCACGCGCAACCGGTGCTGCCGAGCCAGTTCCAGCACGCGGTCGAGTTCCCAGGCATTGGCAAGATGATAGTCGCCGCTGCCGTGGTAGCCGGGAACGGCATCGCTCCACTCCAGACCCAGCGACCAGGCGCAGGACCAGATTTCCACGAGGTTCTCCTGCGCCGCCTCCATCTCCCGGAAGAAGCGTTCGTAGGCCAGTGGGCTCTCCGGGTGGCGGAACTTCCATGGAAATTTGTCGTCCATGCGGCTGTCATATGCCGAACGGACGTTATGCCCGATGGGATAGAAGCAATCGCCATTGTCGAAGTCGAAGTACCGCCGGTCAACGGGCGACACGCGCACAAAGCGGGGCCCGTCGGCCGGGGTGGCGGTAAAGGCGCCGTCTTTCCATTCGGCCTGTCCATGCGGGTCGCGCACGCGGAGTGTGTAGCGGTAGGCGCCCGGCGTCCGTGGGCAGAAGCGTACGCGCCACTCGGGGCGTCCCTGCGGCTGGGGCGCGGTCTGCATTTCGTCGCGCAGCCGGTAGAACCCCTGGTAGTAAAAACCGTTGACCGGCACTGGATGCCCTTCCGGCGTCGTGAAAATGGCGGAGACATCGACCTGCGCCGGGTCGAACGGGTTGTCGTAGCGGTCCGGCAGGTCAAATGCCGCCTCGAAAAGACCGAAGCAGGGAACTTCGGCGGCGGATGGACGCACACGCGCGAAGGCCGGCGGTGAAGGAGGGTCTTCCGGCACCAGCGCTGCCGACAGCAGAACGCAGGAACCGGTGAATGGCGCCTTTCCGAAAATGCGCAGCCCCACGGCCTTCGGATTCAGTTTCACGCGGTGATGCCAGGCGGCGGCATGGTCCACCGGTTGCCACGACGGCGTACCGGATGCCAGCGAGACTTCCATGGCGTTGGTGATTCCGGGGACCAGCGGGCGATCCTGCAGGGACTGGTACCAGCGGCCGTCGCGATCAATGAGAAAAAGCATGGTTTGGGCGTCGGCCGGGGCATTCGCCGGCCAGAAAATGCGGTACTGCAATGCCTTGGCGTGCAGCCAATCCGACGCCTCCGGCGGACGCAGAACCCAACTGTTTTCGCCCGGCAACAGCACGGTGACCGTGCGCGGAGCGGGTTCGGCAAAGCGGCCGATGCCCGGGGCGATGTGCAGCGGAATCGTGGCGGCGCGCGCGAGCGATGTCACCATGGCGGTGGCGAAAAGGATGGCGGCTCCAGCACGACACGGGTGGACTTGGATGTGCAATAGGCTCATTACGTGTTCTTGGCTTACTTGTTTTGTTCCAAGTGTGTCCGGGTCCGCGTCGTAGCCGCGGACCTACCCATCGCACAAGTACGTCCGGGGCTACGACCCGGACGTCGGCAAGTCGCCACAGCATCCTCAACCCAACTGATCCCTGCAATAACCATGCCACCAGGAAAATGAATTTCGCGGCACGCGAAATTCACAGGTAGCGGCGTTCCACGCGTGTGCCGATAGAACAGATGATCTCGTACGGGTGCGTTCCCTTGAGGTTCGCCCAGTCTTCGACCGAGACCGCCAGCGGCCCCTCGCCGCCCAGACAGACCACCTCGTCGCCTACGACGGCGTCCGGCATTTGATCGAGCGCCACGGTGGTATAATCCATGGAGATACGGCCGAGCACGGGGCAGGGGATGCCGCGGATCAGGACAGAACCGCGGTTGGAGATCGCGAGCGGCAGGCCGTCCGCATAGCCCGCCGAAATGGTTCCCACGGGCGTTTCGCGCGCCAGTCGGTGCGTGAGCCCATATCCGATGGCGGTGCCCGCAGGCAGGCGCCGTACGGACGTCAGGCGCGTCTTGAGCGTCAGCACCGGGCGCAATTGCAACACGCGGCGCCCCTCGGTGTCGAAGGAGCCGTGCAGATTGATGCCAGTGCGGACGAGGTTGAAGGGCGACCGGGCGGTGTGCGGAAAGTTGTTGATGGCATCGCTGTTGGCCATGTGCCGCAGGGGAAGCGAGATGCCCGCGGCCGTCAGGTCGTTGAGCAGGGAGAGAAAGCCGTCGATCTGGTGTTGCGTGTATGTCTCGCCGGTGCGGTAGGCCATGGGGAAGTGGGAGTAGATTCCCTCCGCTTCGATGTTCGGCAACCGCACCGCGTGGCGGATCACGTCCAGCGCGTCGGGCAGCAGGATGCCCAGACGGCCCATGCCGGTGTCGATCTTGAAATGGACTTTCACGCGCCGGTTCTGGCGTTCGCCCTCGGCCTGGATCAGCTTGGCGGTCGGCAGGTCGGTCACGGGGAGCACGACGCCCGTGGCGACCATGGAGGGCAGTTCCTCGGGCAGGATGCTGCCGAGGATCTGCACCGGCAACCCCAGCGGGATCAGCGACAATGCCTCGTAGGGTTCGGCGACGCCGAACCGCTCGACACCGGCCTTGGCCAATGCGGTGGCAATGGGATACGCGCCGAGACCATAGGCGTTGGCTTTGAGTATGGCCATCACGCGCGCCGGCGCCACGGCGTCGGCGAGCTTGCGGTAGTTGGCGCACAGGGTGGAGAGGTTGACTTCAACCCAGACACGGCGGGGAGGCGGTGTGATATTCATGGTTTGGTTTTTCAAATGGCACGATCATACCGCACCCACCTGCGCACCGCAACGGGGGGCAGGCTCCATTGTTGCCAGGCGTCAGCAAGGTGGGTCTCGCCGCTGGTTGCTTTGATGCAGCGTCTCGCCGCTGCCACCTTGCTGACAACGTGTAACTGACCCATTACTGCTGCGCCTGCGTTGATGTTGGCTAAATTCCATGATTCATGTTAACGTTTTTCAATTCATGAAGGAGAACCCGATGCCCGTTTACCGTCTGCCCGTTCTTGTTTCCTCCTTGCTCCTGTGTGGCGGCGCTGGGGCGGCTGCCGAGTCCGCCGCGCCACAGATCTTTCACATCCCGCATCTGGCGCGGGCGCAGGTGAACGCCGATCCAGCCGCGTGGGGAGAGGCCGGCTTCCGTGTGGAGGTGATGCCGGACAAGGACGGCGTGGTGCGTCCCGCCGATGCGTTCGATCCGCGGTTTCGTTTGGCGTGGAACGAAGAGGGGCTGCTGCTGTCGATGCGTGTGCAGGACAGCGTGATTGCGGAAGATCCGTCGCTGGATTCGCTTTACCAGCACGACTCGGTCGAATTTTTTCTGGCTGCGGAGCCGGGGGCCGCCGAATCCTACCAGGTGACGATCGCCCCAGGCGCAGACCCGAAGTTTCCGCAGTCGCGCTTCCACTTTGCCGGCCGCCGCACGCCCGTGCCGCTGGCGGATCTGAAGCTTTCGCTGGCGAGCCGGAAGCTTCCCGGAGGCTATCTTGTCGAAGCGCTGCTCCCCTGGCGCAACCTCGGGCGCGCCGGCGCCAAGGTCGGCGACCGCCTGGGATTGCAGGTGATGGTCAACGACTTCGGGCATGGCCCGCTTTTCAACGCCCTCTGGTTCCCGGCATCCGACGCCAGCCGCAACACCCGCTCGATGCACTGGGTTGAACTCGCCGATCGTGCCGATCCTCCTGACGGCCTTGGCGTCTGGGGGAGTTATGACGCGTTGCGGTGCGCGCAATTCGGCTGTGTGGCCTGCGCCGCCGCGGTCGGCGGGCGCTTCACGATTGTCGCCGGCAACAAGGTCTTTGGGGAAGCCACGCTGGCGTCGTGCGATGGACGCGCCGCCGCCGGGATTACGCTGCCGTTGCCGGCGCCAGGCCAGCCGTTTCCGCCTTTTGATTTGTGTCTGGACGGACGCGTGTTGCGGACGGTGACGCTGCCGGATGCCGACGTGCTGCGGATGCGCCAGTTCCTGTTCGAGGATTTTTCCTTCGACGCCTTTTGCTTCACCAGTGACGCATTTCCGCGCGGCGATTTCGCCAATCCCGACCGGGTCGAGAAGCTGATCGGTCCGTACACGCTGCGCTTCACCTATTTCGACGCGAACGGCTGTCCGGTGGTCAGCGCCGAAAAAACGGGACGCTATGGGGCCGTGGTGGAGATTACGCATGGCGCCGGACGTCCCAGCCGCCGGTTTTACACGCTCTACCGGCTTCCGTCCGACGTGGCTTTGCCGCGCGAACTTTTGCCACGCGCAATTATCCGGGTCAGTTCGCGCATGCCCCGGCCGTTGCGTCCGGATTCGCCGCATACGCTTACGGTGGCGGTGCACGCCGATCCGGCGCTGCTGGAGACGGACGCCGCAGATCTTGACCGGCATGCAGCGGATCTCAACGACTTCGCCACCTTGCGCCTGTTGGACGGCCTGGTTCGCGAGCCGGCAGGCGCCGTGCTGCTGGCCGGGATGCACGACCTCGCGCACACGTCCGGCATGGAACCGGGGGCTTCGGCCGACGATTCCTTGGTCCTTGCCGATCGGCGCTGGTGGGTTGATTTCAAGCGCCGGTATTACAACACGGAGCAGTTGTTCCCACGCCCCTTCCTGCCGCCGCAGCGCGTGGAGGGGCTTTCCGCGCCTGTTTTGCGTGCCGGCACGCTGGCCGAGGCCGGCGTGCAGGAGGACATCGTCGCCAGGCTGAACGAGGTTTGCGAGGCTTGGGCACGGGAAGGCGGCGTCGGGTTCAGTCTCGTGGTGGCCCGGCACGGGGTCATTGTGCTCGACCGCGGTTTTGGCACGTGGAACGGCGCACCGGTGACGCCTGCCACCCGCTGCAACATTGCCTCGACCACGAAGTTTCTTTCCTCCTGTTTGATGCTGCAGGCCGTGCATCAGGGATTTGTGAAACTGGACGGCACGGTAGAGCAATACCTGCCGGCGTGGCGCGATGTGCCGGTCAAGCGCCGGATGACGGTACACGAGCTCTACGACCAGACATCCGGCTTTCCGGATCACTGGAACGACGAGATGAACGACATGGAGGAGCTTGCGGCGGATTACTACCCCTTGCTGGCGATCGGCAAGCGGGTGGTCTATCAGGGCACGGGCCATGCGCTGGGCGGCAAGATTCTGGAATATCTCGCCCGGGAATCGCTGCCTTCGATCTTTCGGAAATACCTGTTCGAGCCGCTTGGCTGTCGCGCCAGCGAAAGCGCCAGCAGCGCGGCTGGCGCAATCAGCACGGCAGGGGACCTGGCCAAAGTGGGGCAGATGATGTGCAACGGCGGCGCCTATGGCAACCTGCGCTTCTGCACGCCGGAAGTGGTGCGTCAGCTTTCATCCGCGCCGGAAAAGCAGCGACTGGGTCCGGATAAGACCATTCGCTGGGGCATGGGCATCAAGGTGTACGACAGCGATGGCTTCAGTTCGGAGGCCTTCGGCCACCCCGGCGCCAGCGGGGCGTTTCTGTATGTAGACCCGAAGTATGACCTCGTGCTCGCCATGGCGCGCAACGACGAGGGGCAGGATTATCTCGAGTGGCGGCGCAAGATGGTTGCCACGATTCTCGCGGGCGTCCGCTGAATGCGCCGCTTGACGTCGCAGAGTTCCGCCCTGGTCTCCATTTGGCATCATTGCGTGTTTCTCGATCTCGCATTTTGGAGGGCGGAGCTCTGCGACGTCAAGCGGGCAAGGGGGAGACGGTGCGTTCGCAGACTGACCGGTCGTCCTTAGCCGTAGATTTGCGCCACGTGCGCGTGATTGACGGCGCGTCCGGGGGACGGTATCTTCCTCTGCGTTTCCGGCAACCAAACTGCAAGGAGTAGGCACTGAAATGAGCGAGATGAAAGCGGATATCGGCCTGGTTGGTCTTGCCGTAATGGGCGAGAACCTGGTGTTGAACATGGAGAGCAAGGGTTTCACCGTGGCGTGCTTCAACCGCACGGTCGAGAAGGTGGACGCGTTTGTGGTGAACGGCCGCGGCAAGGGGAAGAAGTTCATCGCCTGCCACTCGGTCCAGGAACTGGCTGCGAGCCTCAAGGCGCCGCGGCGTATCATGATGATGGTCAAGGCCGGCAAGGCCGTGGACGAGACCATCGATTCGATCGTCCCGTTCCTTTCGCCCGGCGACATCCTGATCGACGGCGGAAACAGCCACTATCCGGACACGATTCGCCGCACCCGGGCACTGGCCGCCAAGGGGCTGCGCTTCATCGGCACGGGCGTCTCGGGCGGCGAGGAAGGCGCGCTCAAGGGACCGGCCATCATGCCCGGCGGCGATGCGTCCGCGTGGCCGTTCGTGAAGGATATTTTCCAGGCCATCTCCGCCAAGGTGGATGACGGTACGCCGTGTTGCGCGTGGATGGGAAGCGATGGCGCCGGCCATTTTGTGAAGATGGTGCATAACGGCATCGAGTACGGCGACATGCAGCTCATCTGCGAAGCCTACGACATCCTGTCGCGCGGCCTTGGCATGACTGCCCCCGAGATTCAGAAGGTCTTTGCCGAGTGGAGCAAGGGCGAACTCAGCAGTTACCTCATCGACATCACGGCCGACATCCTTGGCAAGACCGACGACTTGGGCACGGGCCAGCCGGTGGTGGACCTGATCCTCGATACTGCCGGCCAGAAGGGGACCGGCAAGTGGACCTCGCAGGCCGGCCTTGACCTTGGTGTCGGCTGCCCGCAGATCGCCGAGGCGGTCTTTGCGCGCTGCCTCTCCGCGATCAAGGACGAGCGCGTGGCGGCATCCAAGAAGCTGCGCGGCCCACGGGGCAAGTTCAAGGGCGACCGCACGGTCTTCCTGGCGCAGTTGCAGGCGGCGGTGTACGCGGCCAAGATCTGCTCCTACGCGCAGGGGTACCAACTGCTGCGTGCCGCGGCGGCGGAGTACAAGTGGGATCTCCATTACGGCGAGATCGCGCTGGTCTGGCGCAACGGCTGCATCATCCGCGCGCAGTTCCTCGGCAAGATCAAGGAGGCGTTCGACGCCAAACCCAAACTGGCCAACCTGCTGCTCGATCCGTACTTCAAGAAGATCGTCGGCAAGTCGCAGAGCGCGTGGCGCACGGTGATCAAAAAGGCGGTTGGCTTGGGTATCCCGGTGCCGGCCATGGGCACGGCGCTCAACTACTACGATTCCTACCGCAGCGCCCGCCTGCCGGCCAACCTGCTGCAGGCGCAGCGCGACTACTTCGGCGCGCACACCTACGAGCGCCTGGACAAGCCGCGCGGCCAGTTCTTCCACTACATCTGGACCGAGAGCGGCGGCACGACCTCCGCATCCACCTACACGGTGTAGGAATTTAGAAGCTGTGAAATAATTCTTTCGCGCCACGGGGTGGCGCTCCCACAACTGGATAGGTGTTCGATTGTGGGCGCGCCGCCCATGGTCTTTTCCTGAAACGCGACTTTGGCAGTTATTATTACGAAGAACACGAAGCCCTCGCGAAGGCTGGCCGATGCGGTGGGCAAAACAGTCGAATTTATTGGACTTCGTGACCTTCGTGGTGAGATTGTTTTGCTGCTTCAGGAAAAGACCCTGGGGCGCCGCCTTGTGGCGCGATTGCATTCTCGACGGACACGCAATGGTTATGGCAGACTAAATCAATACGTGTCCACTGTCGTCGTGGTGGCGCCATCGGGCACTAGTATTGGAGGTGCGGGATGAACAAGGTTGCACGTCGGATTCTCAAGACACTGCTTGTCGTGGTCGTGGTGCTGTTCGTTCTGGTCGTGGGGATCATGCTCTTCCTTGGCCCCATCATCAAGACCGCGGCCGAGAAGATCGGCCCCGTGGTACTGGGCGTGCCGGTGAAGGTGGAGAAGGTTTCGGTCAATGTGTTCAACGGCAGCTTTGGCTTGAAGGGGCTGCGCGTCGACAACCTGCCCGGCTACTCATCCGATCCGCTGGTGGCACTGGGCGAACTGCGCGTCGCCGTCAACGTGTCGTCGCTTTTCGGCAAGGACGCGATCGAGGTCAAAGAGATCACCATTCTTGACCCCAAGTTTTCCTACGAAGTGGTCAAGAGCGTCAGCAACGTCGATGCCCTGATGGCGCATATGCAGAAGCAAGCGCCCGCCGGCGAACCGGCGGCTGAACCTGCGAAGACCGGGACGGCCAAAAAGGAAACGCCGGTTGCGGCGCAGAAGGAAGCGCGAAAGGTGATCATCGATCATTTCGAATGCCGCAGCGGCGAGGTGTCGTTTCGCGCGGGGATGACATTCGGCAAGGCCATCAAGATTCCGTTGCCGCCGGTTGTGGCGAACGACATCGGCCGCAAGAGCGGCGGCACCACAACCGCCGATGCGATCCAGAAGATGTTCGGCGAGATCGCCAACGGCGTGGGCAAGGCCGTGATCGGTGTGGCCGGCGCCGTCGGCGATGTCGGCAAGACGGCGCTCGGCGGCGTCCAGGATGCGGGGAGCGCGGTCAAGGATGCGGGCAAGGGTGCAGTGGACAAGATCAAGGGGCTGTTCTAGGAGAGTGGCGGCTGCGCCGCGTCATTGGTCATTCGTCATTGGGGGGAGGCGTACGACGGATGCTGATCGGCGCCACAATCTACGAGTGATAAGTCTCCCCAATGACCAATGACTATCACCTTCAAACGCCTTCATCCCGGCGCCATTCTCCCACAATACGCCCATCCCGGCGACGCGGGGATGGATCTCTGTGCCTGCGAGGCGTGTGAGATCGCACCCGGCACACATCTGCTGGTCCGGACCGGTCTGGTCATGCAACTCCCATCGGGCACCGAAGCGCAGGTGCGCCCGCGCAGCGGCCTGGCGCTGAAACATGGCATCACGCTGCTCAATACACCCGGCACGATCGACGAAGGGTACCGCGGCGAAATCGGCGTGATCGTGATCAACCACGGCCGCGATCCCTTCCGCATCACCCCCGGCATGCGCATCGCGCAGATGGTCATTGCGCCTGTCCTGCGCGTGACGGTCGAGGAGGTCGGGGAGGTCTCGTCCACGGCGCGCGGCGTCGGCGGCTTTGGTTCGACCGGCACTACAGGAACGCAATCATGACACCACGCGAACGCATCTTGGCGACGTTTCGGCATCAGGTCCCCGACCGCACGCCGACGGATGGATGGTTTCACGACGAGGTCGTGCGCCGCTTGAAACGGCATTACGGCACGGAAAACTGGGACGATGTCCTGCGCGAGCTGGGCATCGCGGGGTGGGGCGCGCGGGGACCGGAAATGGTCGTGCCGGATTTTGCCGCCAAGGCCGAAACCCGCACCTACCAGGGGATGACTCGCACCGGCATCTGGCGCGACGAGCGCACCTATGCCACCGCCCTCGGCGTGACCCATCGGATCGGCGACCAAGGCTGGTACGAGGAATGGGTTGGCGGGCCGTTGATGGATGCGGATGGCGCCGACCTGAAGGTGCTGGATGACGCGCCGCTTCCTTCGATTGCCAACATCGTGGAAGCACCGGACTATGCCGCCCAGGTGCAGGCGCTCAAGGCCAGGGGGCTGTTCGTGTCGGCCGGCATTCCCAATCCGTACAAGACGGCCTGGGAATTGCGCGGCATGGACAATATCCTGGCCGACTACCTGATCAACCGCGATTTTATCGAGGCGCTCTACGACAGGCTCTATGCGTACTACACCGACTATGCGCTGCGCGCCGTGCGCGCCGGCGTGGACATGATCACGGTCACGGGCGACATCGCCATGCAGGACCGCATCATCATGGGGCCGGACACCTGGCGCGAGGTGGACAAGCCGCGCATGGCGAAATTCATCGCCGCCTGCCGCCGCATGAACCCGGAAGTCTTCCTGTTCATCCATTCGGATGGCAACGTGATGGATCTGATGGACGATCTCGTGGAGATCGGATTCAACGTGATCAATCCGATTCAGCCGGAGTGCATGGATCCGGTGGAGGTCAAGCGGCGCTGGGGCGCCCGCATGACGATCCACGGCGGCGTCAGCCTGCAGCGCACGCTGCCCAACGGCACCGTGGCGGAAGTGCGCGCCGAGATCGAACATCTCATCCGCACCTGCGGGTACAACGGCGGGCTGGTGGTCTTCCCGTCCAACGTGATCCAGCCGGACACGCCGACCGAGAATATCATTGCCTGCTACCATGCGGCGCGCGATTTCGACGTGGCCAGCCTCGGCGGCCGGCCGGGGCAAGGAATAGGGCAGCCGAATTGATCAATCGCGCCACGGGGTGGCGCTCCCACAGATACGAGAACACCTATATATTGTAGGAGCGCCACCCCGTGGCGCGACGCGATTGATCATCGTCTTGTAACTGCTTGCCTTCCGCGGCACAGTGCGAGGATAATATCTGACTGTGAAACAACGCCGAATCAGGCTGCCTGCCGGCTGGCAGGCGAGGAGACGCTTGTTGAAACCGTTACTGATCGTGATTTCCGCTCCGTCCGGCGCCGGCAAGACCACGCTGTGCGAGCGCCTGCTGCAGTTCTATCCCGAAATCACCTATTCCATCTCCTGCACGACGCGCGAGCCGCGCGGCGTCGAGGAAGACGGCGAGGATTACTATTTTCTCACGAAGCAGGATTTTGCGCGGCACGTAGCCGCCGGCGAGTTCCTGGAACATGCCACGGTGCATGGGTTCGAATACGGCACGCTCAAGGAGCCGGTCTATGCGGCGTTTTCCGAGGGGCATTGCGTGCTGATGGACATCGATGTGGAAGGGGCGGCGCAAGTCCGGGCGCATGTCGCCACGCTGCCGCCCGACGATCCGATGCGCGCCGGGTTCGTGGATATTTTCATTCGACCGCCGTCAATCGAGGCGCTGCACGAGCGTCTGGAAGCGCGCGGCGAGGACGACGAAGCCACGATTGCGCGACGCCTGCGCAACGCCGAAAAGGAACTCGACCGCGCCAATGAGTTTCGCTACCACGTGGTGAACGACGATCTGGAGATCGCGTACCGGGCGTTGTGCGGAATTATTGAGAGCGCGAGCGGAATGCGGTAGTTCCAGGCTTGGATGAGTCTTGGTAATCAAGGAATTCAGAATTCAGGATTCAGAATCCTGAATTCCTGCAATCGGGCAGGAGCATGTATGAGCACAAGAAAGGCGACAGAAATCGTTCTCGGCGTCACAGGCTCCATTGCGGCCTACAAGGCGGCGGAACTCGCGCGGCTGATGATTAAGGCCGGTTGGGGCGTCTCCGTGGTCATGACGAAAGACGCCACGCGTTTCGTCGGCGAACTGACCTTCCAGACGCTTTCACGCCGGCCTGTGGTTGTGGACATGTTCGCGGCGCCGGAGGAGTGGGCGCCGGGACACATCTCCATGTCGGATCGCGCCTCCGTACTGGTGATCGCTCCCTGCACGGCCAACGTGATTGCCAAGCTGGCGTACGGCCTGGCGGACGACATGCTCACGGCCACGGCGCTGGCCTGCCCCGCGCCGCTGATTGTGGCGCCGGCCATGAACTGCCACATGTGGGATCATCCCGCCACCCAGGCGAATGTCGCGATCCTGCGGAAACGCGGCGTCACCATTGCGGAAGTCGGTACGGGCGACCTCGCCTGCGGCTACGAAGGGCAGGGGCGGATGGCGGAACCGGCCCGGATCGTGGAACTGATCGCGGGCGTGCTGCATCGATAATCGAAATTTAACCGGTGGCGCCTCCTGGGGTGCGGGCGTCCCGCCCGCATTGGGCGTGTAACAACGGACGAGACGTCCGCGCTCCCAGGGAAAACGAAGCGAAATTTCAGGTTGTTTCCGCGGAACCGGCTCGCATGCCGGGCATGGAATTGATAATATCAAACGGTTGGCAAATGACATGTCGGCGTATGCCGTCAGTTGGAAAGGTAGATGCTCGATGAAAACCTGCACACGTCTCGTAACCATCCTGCTGTTGTCCGCCACCTCGGTTTTTGCGGCGACGCCGGAAAAATCAGTGAAATGGTTTGACGATTTTGCCGCTGCCCAAGCTGCCGCCAAGAAGGAAGGTCGGCCCATCCTGGCCAACTTTACCGGATCGGACTGGTGTCCGTGGTGCATGAAGCTGGAGAAGGAAATTCTCGGGCAGAAGGTCTTTCTGGACTACGCCAGCGCCAATCTGGTTCTTTTCATTGCCGATTTCCCGAATGGCAAGAAACTGCCTGCCAAGGTTGTCAAACAGAACAAGGACTTGCAGGCGAAGTATGGGATCAAGGGGTATCCAACGGTGTTGCTGCTGGATGCCGATGGCAAGGTGCTAGCGCAGACAGGCTATCAGGAGGGGGGCGCGGCGCCATACGTCGAGAACGTAAAGGCCTTGCTGGAAAAATCCGGATGGAAGCCATCGGTGGCGACCAACCAGACGGCGAAGGCAGTCGCGCCGGCGGCGAAGTGATCGCGCTGCGCCGGCATGCGATCCCTTGGTCCGCGTCGTAGCCGCGGACCTGCTGCGCGACCGGTACATCCGGGGCTACGACCCGGACGCGACCCCATGAACACACAACTCTCCAACAATGTCCGCTGGGTCGGGTATGTCGATTGGTCGGTGCGTGATTTTCACGGCTACCGCACCGAACGCGGCTCGACGTATAACGCCTACCTGGTGTCCGGCCAGAAACACGCGCTGATCGACACGGTCAAGGCGCCGTATGCGGCCGATCTGCTGGCGCATGTCCGCGCCCTTCTGCCGCTGGAGCAGCTCGATTACATCGTTTGCAACCACGCGGAACCCGACCACGCCGGTGGGCTGGAGCAGGTCGTGAAAGCCTGTCCGAACGCCACGGTGGTCTGCAACAAGAAGTGCGCCGAGGCGCTGCGGCTGCATTTCGACACTTCCGCATGGAAGTTCCAGATCGTTGCGGAAGGCGAGAAACTGGATCTGGGCGGGCGCACGCTGCAGTTTTTCGACACGCCCATGGTGCACTGGCCGGAGTCCATGGCCACGTATCTGGTCGAGGAGCAGATCCTTTTCTCCATGGACGCCTTTGGCCAGCACTACGCCACGTCGGGGCGCTTCGACGACGAGGAGCCGCTGGACGTGGTGATGGCGGAGGCGAAGACGTATTACGCCAACATCGTGATGCCGTACGGCCGCCCGGTGGCTGCCGCCCTGGCGAAACTGGGGGCGTTGCCGCTGAAGATGATTGCGCCCAGTCATGGCGTGATCTGGCGGTCCCATATCGGCACGATTGTGGCAGCATACCAGGATTGGATGGTCTGCAAGTCCGCGCGCAAGGTCGTCATCGTGTACGCCTCCATGTGGAACAGCACGCGCGTCATGGCGCAGGCCATTGCCAGTGGCGCGCTGGAATCGAGCGTGGACGTGCGTTTGATCGATCTCGACACCGTGCATGACACGGAGGTCGTCACTGAGGCGCTGGACTGCGCCTGCCTGGCGATCGGTTCTCCCACGCTCAACCAGGGGATCATGCCGCGCATGGCTTCGGCGCTGACGTACCTGCGCGGGCTGCGGCCAACCGGAAAGACGGGGATGGCGTTCGGCTCGTATGGCTGGGCGGCGCGCGGTTGCGACGAACTGGTGCAGTATCTCCAGGCCATGCAGGTTGCGTCGCTCTGCGAGCCGATCACCTGCCGGTTCCGGCCGGACGCCGCCACGCTGGAGAAGTGCCGCGAGGCCGGCCGGTTGCTGGCGCGCAAGGCGATGGAGAAGTAAGGACGATTACGAATTTTACACAACAAAAGGAAACAACCATGATCAGCGAAAAGATGGCGAAGGAAATCAATGCCCAGATCAACCGCGAGTTCTATTCGGCCTACCTGTACCTGGCCATGTCGGCCGATGCCATGAACAAGGGGTTCAAGGGTGCGGCCTCGTGGTTTGCCGTGCAGTTCAAGGAAGAGCAGGGGCACGCGCTCAAGTTTATGAAGTACCTGCAGGACCAGAACGCAAAGGTGGAACTGGCAGCCATCGATGCGCCAAAAAAGGAATGGAAAGACCTGTTGGACATGTTCCAGAACACGCTGGCGCATGAAAAGACCGTCACTGCCAATATCAACAAGTTGATGGCGCTGGCCGTGGCGGAGAAGGATTTCGCCACCCAGGGCGCGTTGCAGTGG
>Ga0073936_10003840_pt1 | contig 21197 bp, 18 predicted proteins | sample AliMusrvi5mmetaG_FD_87041 | JGI IMG/M metagenome (GOLD analysis project Ga0073936, IMG submission 87041) | Freshwater lake bacterial and archeal communities from Alinen Mustajarvi, Finland, to study Microbial Dark Matter (Phase II) - Alinen... | ecosystem: Environmental > Aquatic > Freshwater >... | reverse complement strand
GGCAAATCTTGGAGAGCGATCAGATCAAATTGGTACCATCATTGGAACAATCGAAGATATTGCCGACCAGACAAATCTACTCGCTCTGAATGCAGCGATTGAAGCGGCGCGGGCGGGTGAACAAGGCAGAGGTTTTGCTGTTGTAGCTGACGAAGTTCGTGTTTTGTCGGAAAGAACAACAAGAGCTACGAGAGAAATTAGTGAGATGATTAAAACGATCCAGCGAGAAACAAAAAGCGCGGTATCCGCCATGGAGCAAGGAGTCCACCAGGTTGAATCAGGCACAAGTGAAGCGGAAAAATCCGGTGCTGCTCTTCAGGATATTCTTCAGCAGGTCAACGATGTTGCAATGCAGGTAAACCAAATAGCCACCGCAGCGGAAGAGCAGACAGCAACTACCAGTGAGATATCAAACAACATGCATCAAATAAAAAATGTGGTTCACCAGACATCCTATGGCGCACATGCATCTGCTAAAGCTTCAACAGTGCTGCATGACAATGCAAAAGAGCTTCAGAGACTGGTCCATAAATTTAAACTTTAAACAAGAAGATCCGAATGTCTGGAGCTGACTGCCTGCATCGTCATCAATGCCTGGTTGCGCAGGCACGATCAATAGTGGTGTGACTGAGTCTGGAGATGTGACATTTGACAATTTGAAGGTGAATCACGATTGGAGAAATTCTTGCCAGTTGCCGCGAACTCCCCAAAGTATCTCCCGTAGCAGCCGTAGTTTATGCGGATGCGATTACCATTCTTCTTAATCACGTAAATGACCAACTCGAAGCCAACCCAAAAATAAAGGGACTGATTGGGCGGAATCCTCTTGAAATGATGCGTAACAATCACCGCAATCACGCTACGTTCATGTCTACTGTATTCAAACTCAACTCATTTGAGCTTATGGCGCGTACGGTGCCGTGGGTGTACCGGGCATACCACGCCAAGGGTTTTTCGTACGATTATTTTCTGGCCGAGCTTGTCGCTTGGCAGATAGCCATCCATAAAAACCTTCACAATGACGATCAAAAATCAGAAATCCTGGCCGCATATAAATGGTTGGTTCAGCATCACGAAGGGATAATCAAGCTTTCTCAGTCAGGAGAAGGACTTTCCTTTTCCGTGCTACATGAAACGAATGAAATGCAATGGATATTTCTGTCACTGCTTCTTCACGGAGATACGCAGGGATGTCTCAAGCTGGTCGATCAATCAATTCAAACCGCCGTTGATCTGAAACATTTTTATCTTGATGTGATCTGGCCGGCAATGTACCGAATAGGGCAACTTTGGGAATCCAACCAGATTTCTGTTGCAGAGGAACATCTGGCAACAGCTATAGTTGGACGTGTCATGGCAGCCCTTTATCCTCGATTTGCCGTTTTCGAGATAACCAAGGGGAAGGCTATAGTCTCTGCCGGGCCGAATGAATTTCATGAGGTTGGTGCGCGGATGGTCGCCGACTTCATGGAGATGGATGGTTGGGATGTCACTTTTCTTGGGACAAATACTCCGGCAAGTGATCTTATGGATATTCTCAAACGACGCAGACCCTTAGTTGTTGCTTTATCCGTTGCAACCGTATTCAACCTTGATAGTGCAAGGCAGATCATTCAGATGATCAGGGAAGATCAGGAAACCAGAGGCATTAAGGTCATGGTCGGAGGGTTTGCATTTAACGAGATGTCCCACCTGTGGCAAACAATTGGTGCTGACGGATATGCTGCCGACTCTGAAATCGCGCTTCAAGTAACAAGGGAGTGGTGGATAGCGGAGAATAGCGCCCATGCTTAAACAAGAATTGGAAAGAAATTGCAATAAGATCGAATCCTATCTGGCCAAGTCGAATGGTGTTGGCGTTGCTCAATTGGACGTAAACCTTAACATCCTTGATTGCAACAGTGGCTTCATTCGTTTGTTCAATCTACGGGAACACCCTGCCGGAGAGCAGCTGAACGATTATCTTGAATTGGATGCAAAAGATATACGGTGTGACGAGGAACTCAAGATTCCGTGCAGCCGCAAAACCGGTATTAACGCAGTCAATAATTGCTACCTTCTTCAAACCGACAATGGATATTTGTTGTTCTGTGAACGCCTGTTTCTGACCGAGAGCTTTGCGCTTGAGCAGGTGGGTAAAATGAACAATGACCTGATTAATCTGCAACGTGAATCGGTCAAGAAAAACAACCAACTTGAAAAACTTCAGCATGAACTTGATATGTACGTCGCAGAGCTTGAAGCTACTCTGGAGGTTTTGGTTAAAGAGCGAACTGCAGACTTCGTTGAACTGACAGAACAACTCGAAGAAAAAGTTCGAGAAAGAACCGCAGAGTTGTCAGAAGCCAATGTAAAACTCTTGAGTGAGATTATCGAACGATCGAGGACCGAAGATGAGTTGATAAATATATCCCAGCGTCTCCAGTTGGCAACCACCTCGGCAGGCCTTGGGGTCTGGGACTGGAATATCAAGGATAACGTTATGGTCTGGGAAGACCAGATGATGGCACTCTATGGGCATACCCCACAGACGTTTCCAGGTGGAATAGATGCCTGGCAGCAAGGCCTGCATCCTGACGATCGACGGGCAGCATGGGAAACCTGTCAAGCATCTCTGCGAGGGGAAATTCCTTGGGACACTGAATTCCGCATAGTCCGCCCCGATGGTTCTGAACGCTGGATAAAGGCAAACGGCCTTGTCTTCTGGGATCCGGACGGTACGCCAATCAGGATGCTCGGAATAAACCGTGACATTACCAAGCGCAAACTGGCGGAGATAGAGCTTCAACAGTCAAAGGCGATGCTTCAGGCAGCCATGGATTGCAGTCCTGCCGGTATTGCCATTGCTAATGCGCCAGATGGCAAACTGCGCTATGTGAATGATGCGGGATTGTTGATTCGTGGTGGTGATCGACAAAGCGTAGTCAATGGAGTAGGTGTTGATCAGTATGTGGCAAGCTGGAAAATCCTGGATCTGGATGGCAGACCTTTGCGCACCGATGAAGCGCCTTTGGCACGGGCGGTTATGTTCGGAGAAACAAACAGCCGGGAATGTATCATCCGCCGCTCGGAAGGTGATGACCATATAGTGTTGGCAAATGCCGCCCCAATCAAGGATGAATCCGGCAACGTTACTTCAGGGATAGTCGTCTTCACCGATATAACCGAGCGCAGGAAGGCCGACGAAGAGAAAATTAAACTTGAAAGTCAACTCTACCAGGCCCAAAAAATGGAATCGGTTGGACGATTGGCGGGAGGTGTTGCCCACGATTTCAACAACCTGCTGACGGTGATCCTTGGAGGTGCGTACCTTGCGCTCAGTGAATTGGAACCAGGTCAACCGCTTCATGAATACGTAACCCAGATTAAAAAAGCGGGCGAAAAATCTGCTGAACTCACCCAACAATTGCTGGCCTTTGCCCGGAAGCAAACTATTGAACCAAAGATACTGGATCTTAACGATACGGTATCAGGCATGCTCAAGATGTTGCAACGACTGATCGGCGAGAATACTCAACTAACGTGGCAGCCTGCGAATAACCTCTGGCCGGTCAAAGCAGACCCTTCTCAGATAGATCAGATCCTGGCCAACCTCTGCGTTAATGCCCGTGATTCAATCACAGACATCGGCGCCATTACTATCCGGACGGGTAACAGTGTTGTTGATGATGGATACCGGGCTGAACACATTGATGTTGTCCCTGGCGAGTATGTGCAGATTTCCGTGTGCGACACCGGCTGCGGCATGGACAAAGAAACTCTTGCCCATATTTTTGAACCATTTTTTACGACCAAAGGCCCCGGTGAGGGAACCGGTCTGGGGTTGGCAACAGTATATGGCGCTGCCAAACAGAATAACGGCTTTGTCAACGTCCATAGTGAACCTGGAATTGGTACAACCTTCTCGATCTATCTGCCCAGGTATGTCGGAGATACCGGTCAGAAGGTAGTAAAAAACCCGATGCAACAGACTCCAAGAGGTCTGGAGGCCATTTTGCTTGTGGAAGATGAACCTGCCATTCTGAATATGGTAACGATGTTGCTTCAAAAGCAGGGCTATACCGTGCTGGCGGCAAACAGTCCGGGTGAGGCGACACGTCTGGTCAGTGAACATACCGGGGAAATCGATCTTCTTATTACCGACGTCATCATGCCGGAGATGAACGGCAAGGATCTGGCACACAACCTTATGTCACGTAATCCAAAACTCAAGTGCTTGTACATGTCAGGATATACCGCTGATGCAATCTCACAACACGGTGTTCTTGAAGAGGGGGTGCATTTCATCCATAAACCATTCTCATTGCCAGTCCTGGCGGTTAAAGTGAGAAAAGTACTTGATGGTAATTGACATAACAACCGAAAGTGTCTGCATGTTTTTCTTGTAGCGAACTTGAATTAACGGAGCGTATGTCAAACCTTTGCCAGAATTTTCAATAGATGCGGCACCATCTGTTTCTTGCGGGACATGACGTTTTTCAGTTCGTACAGGTGCGGTTCCAGCTGCGGATACTCCATGACATGGGCGATGCGGGTATGCCCCTCCACCAGGAAAAGTGTCGTTTCGGTGGTGATGTCGGTTACCATCAGCCCGGCGATGAAAAGGCTGTCGCGCCGTTTGACCTCTGCCAGGGCGTTCAGTAATCCCTCCTTCATGCTGTAAAACTCGTCGAAACCGATTACCTCCACCTGCCCGAGGCCGATACTGTATTTTTCATTGGTAAAGAGCTTGAAGTCGGCAGATACCACCTTGTCAACCGAACCATAATTTTTAAGGGAACTACTGGCGGCAAAAATATCCCGGCCGAAATTGACGGCGGAAAGTCCCGATCGTTCTTCCAGCCAGGCGGCCATCTCATGATCGGCAGCGGTGGTCGTGGGCGATTTGAGGATGACGGTGTCTGACAGGATCCCGGCCAGCAGCAGTGCGGCAATCTGCCGGTCAGGCTCCACGTTGCTTTCAACGTAGCGTCGTGCCACCAGGGTGCAGGTGCTGCCTACCGGAGAGGTGATAAAGGAGATCGGACTGTTTGAATGACTGTTGCCGAGTTTGTGATGGTCGATGACTTCGACTATTTCTACCAGTTCGGCTCCCGGTACCGCCTGCCCGAGTTCGTTGTGATCCATCAGAATAAGCCGGTAGGGGAGGGGGGCCAAGAGAGACGACTTGGTGGCGACGCCCGCCAGCGTGCCATCCCCTTCCAATGCCAGCACGGCTGAAACGTTGCTGTCAAGCAGTTTCCGGCGCAGGACGGTAAGAGATTTATCCACTTCTATTTCGGCAAATTCCGCTTCGGCAAGGCAGATGGCTGGCGTGGATAGCCGCGCCAGCCACGCGGCCGTGGCGGTGTCGTGGGGGGTCAGCAGTACCGTGACCCCCTGCTTGTGAGCGTGCTCTGCCAGACCTTCTTCCAGTTGATGTCCGCCGGTTACCACCAACAGTCGCACACCCCGTTCAATCGCGGCCAGTTGGATCGTACGGCGATTACCGGTCATGATCAGAAGTGTGCGGGGATCGAAACCATCGATCCGGCTGCTGAACGATTCCTCCAGCATTGCTCCGATGAACAGGTTCAGCGTAATCGGGGCGTCGTCGCAGCAGTCACTTTCAAAATGACCGCCAAGGGTCCGGGCCAGGTTCGGCAGTGTCGTCGTAACCTGCCGGATCTTGTCATGGCAGGGGAGGAGATAACTTTCCGACAGCCGCAACAGCGAGAGCATGCCGCATGGCCTGTTGTCGCCGTCGATTACCGGCAGCACCCGGACGCCGCTTTTATTGAACAGTTCCAGCGCTTCGTAGGCGGAAGCGTGGCGATCGATAGTCACCGGTTGACGTTTGAGGGTGTCGCGTACCTTGGGGTGGACATCTGCCAGAAAAAGCGGGTCGGGAATTGCGAGCCGATCCAGAATATAACGGGTCTGGGGGTTGGGAGCGCCTGCCATGGCCGCGATGAAGGTACTGTCTCCGAGCCGCTTTTTCAGCGCGGCATAGCCGATGGCCGAGGCAATCGAATCGGTATCCGGGTTGCGGTGGCCGATTACATAGGTAGTTTTGATCATAATGATTCTCTCTTAACGGATCTTTTAATACAAAAGAATAATTTGTTTACCGCAAAGACGCAAAGGACGCAAAGAAATTCAAATTCTGATGAGGACAAAAAAAGTTCGATAAGATGGCAGATCAGATATTTTTTTGTTTTTACTTTGCGGTCTTTGCGTTTTTGCGGTTCAAATGCTTCCCTGTTTCAGTTATTTTTCCAATCCCTGCTGCGGGCGGCTGCCTGATGGCTTTCTACTTCGCCCAGAATTTCCATGTAGGTAGCGTAACGTTCGGCCCGGATACGTCCCTGTTCGACCAGCATCAGTACGGCACATCCCGGTTCGGTCCGGTGGCGGCAGTTGCGGAACTTGCAGGCGACATCGTGGTGATCTTCAAAACCGGGGAAGTATTCGGCCAGCTCTTCTACCGTGCTGTCAACCAGTCCGAAATCGCGAAAACCGGGGGTGTCCACCAACTCGCCGCCACCCGACAGGGAGTGCAGCGTGGAGACGGTAGTGGTGTGCCGACCCATGCTCTTGTAGTCGCTGACGCTGCCAACTTTAAGATCAATATTCGGGCAGAGCACGTTCAGCAGGGAGCTTTTGCCGACACCGGTCGTGCCGACAAAGGCGCCACGATGCCCCTGACTGAAATACTCCTCCAGCGGGTCAAAGCCACTCCGCAAGGCGGCGCTGATCGGAAAGATCGGCACCGAACTGCCATATACTCCGGTTAGTTCGGCCAGCAGCTCTTGAGTGCCGTCAAGATCGCATTTGTTGACCACGACAAACGGTTGTAACCCTGCCGAACGTGCGGCAACGATGGCCCGGTCGAGGAAACCGCCCGGTGACTGCGGTGCGACCACGATACCGAGGACATCCAGATTTGCGGCAACCAGATGGATTCCTCCCCTGGCGTCACGCCGCTGCAGTTCGGTCCGGCGCGGCAAGCGTTTCAATACCTCTCCGGTAACAATGACAGTGTCCCCGACCACATGCCCGGAGTTGCGCTTGACCCGCACCATTCTGCGCGAGCCGTTATCAAACAAAACTTCCACGGAAATGCCGTGGTGCGCAACTATCAAGCCGTTAGGCGTAAAACTGTTCATGGGGGACGGTCCGCTTTTTCTAATGAATTGTTCCGGCAAAGGGCGACCGGACATTGACAGCTGACAATAATCTAGCATACAAACGTACAAAAACATAGCACAGGCGGGAGAATGAGCCCATACTACGGGAACAGTAAACTTTGCCGTATCACAGGAATCACATAATGACCGCAAACACACATCCGTTTCAACGACTTACCCCCGACCTGGTCATGGACGCCATAGAAAGCCAGGGATACCAGTGTGATCGTCGGGTGTTTGCACTCAACAGTTACGAGAACCGTGTCTACCAGGTTGGCATCGATGAACGGCAACCGTTGATCGCCAAGTTCTACCGTCCGGACCGGTGGAGCGTACCGCAGATTCAGGAGGAACATGACTTCTGCTTCGAACTGGTCGAGCATGAACTGCCCGTCGTAGCCCCGCTCAGGACTCCGGACGGGGAATCACTGTTGCAGTTTGATGGTTTTCACTTTGCGCTGTATCCCCGGCAGGGGGGGCACGCTCCGGAGTTCGACAACCTCGACAATCTGAAAATACTGGGGCGGCTGCTGGGACGGATTCATGGCGCCGGCGCGGTTACGCCGTTTGAGCATCGCCCGACGCTGGACCGGCAGAGTTTTGGCACCAACAGCGTGCGCCTGATTGAAGAACGTTTTATCCCCGACGAGTACCGGGCCAGTTATAGCGCGGTAACCGGGCAGTTGTTGGAGGCCATTGACAACATCATTGCCGAGGTCGGACCGGTTCGTACCATTCGTACCCATGGGGACTGTCATGCCGGTAATATTCTCTGGCGCGACAATGCCCCCCATTTTGTCGACTTTGATGATGCCCGCATGGCGCCCGCCGTGCAGGATCACTGGATGATGTTTTCGGGAGAACGTCCGCGGCAGTTGGCCCAGCTGGATTCATTGCTGGAAGGGTACCGGGAGTTCAATGATTTCGATCCTCGTGAATTGCGCCTGATTGAGCCGCTTCGCACCTTGCGCATGCTCCACTACAGTGCCTGGTTGGCCCGGCGCTGGCAGGATCCGCTCTTTCCACACACATTCTTCTGGTTTAACACGACCCGTTACTGGGGGGAACATATCCTGGAACTCCGGGAACAGTTGGCCGCATTGAACGAACCGGCCCTTGAAGTGTCATAGGCAGCGGGGTGTTTACAGCAACGCGGTATTGACTAATAACGATATTAGTGTCAAATAGAGTGCGCAGCATACAATAAAACCATATATCGTAAAGGAGTCCAGAATGGCCAGAGCATCAGCCCGCCACATCCTCGTGGCAACAAAAGAGGCATGTGAAGCGTTGAAAACAAAGATTGAAGCAGGCGAAGATTTTGCCGTGTGTGCCCGCGAGAATTCCACGTGCCCTTCCGGCAGGGATGGCGGAAATCTGGGTGAATTCGGGCCGGGACAGATGGTAAAAGAATTCGATACCGTTGTGTTTTCCGGAGAGGTTGGTAAGGTTCTCGGACCGGTACAGACCCAGTTTGGCTATCATTTGATCGAAGTAACCAAACGTACGGCATAAGTCCCTCAGTCAAAGGATCGGGTGTTATGAAGTTACTGGATGGAAAAATCTGTGCCGAAAGTCTGGTCACGGATATATCCCGGCGGGTGGCCGGGTATGTCGACTCAGGGTTACGCAAGCCGCACATGACCGTAATTCTGGTCGGTGAACATGCTCCCAGCGAATCATACGTAAAATCGAAGATCAAATCATGCGAAAGCGCCGGATTTGAAAGCGCCCTGCTTCGGTTTCCGGAGAGTATTTCCGAGTACGACCTGCTGGCAAAGATTGGTGAAATTAATGCCGACCCTGCGACCGACGGCTTGATCGTGCAGCTGCCGGTGCCGAAGCATATCAATCCGCAGAACATTATCAATGCAATTGATCCGCAGAAGGACATTGACGGCTTCCATCCAACCAACTTTGGCAAGATGACCCTGGGGCAGAAGGCATTCAGGCCGGCAACCGCCTATGGTATCTGCAAACTGCTTCAGTTTTATGAAATACCGGTCAAAGGGAAGCATTGTGTCGTCATCGGCCGGTCAAATATTGTCGGTAAACCGATTTCGATCATGCTGTCCAACGATTTTGAAATCGGTAACGCCACGGTCACCCTTACCCATATTGAAACTCCCCGTGAACTGCTGGTAGATGAAACCCGGCGGGCCGATATTATTGTTGTCGCGGTAGGAATTCCCGGTTTTGTTACCGAAGATATGGTCAAAGAGGGGGTTGTCATGATCGATGTCGGTATCAATCGTCTTGACAACGGTAAAATTGTCGGTGATGTGGATTTCGAGAATGTCAGCAAAAAATGTTCATGGATTACGCCGGTACCCGGCGGGGTCGGAAGAATGACCGTGGCGGCGCTGATGATTAATACCTTGATGGCGTATCAGAATAATTACGATCTGGTCTGATTCGACCGAACATGACGCTATCAACAAAAAAAACGGCCACATGGCCGTTTTTTTTGTTGGGGGTTGTCGTAAATTACAGGAGTCTCGGCCTGGATACGCCGGAAAACCAATATTACTGAATGCTTACCAGTTCAATCTCAAAGGTTACATCTTCACCGGCCAGAGAGTGGTTGGCATCAAAGGTAACGTGATCTTCCGTGGCTTCGAGAACGACAACCTCAAGCTCCTCGTCGTCTTCGTTGGAGAGACTTAACTCGTCGCCGACTTCCGGAACGAGATCTTCCGGCAGTTCGCTCCGTGGTACGGTGAACACCTTTTCTTTGTCATACTCGCCAAATGCGTCGGCTGCAGCTATTTTGACGGTTTTCTTCTCGCCCGGCGCCATGCCGACAATTGCTGCGTCAATCTGGGGGAAGAGAATTTCTTCTCCCAGGACAAACGTCATCGGACCGCTTTCGTGACCACCGCAGCCGCATTCATCATCTTCGCAACCGTCATCGCAGCATTCTTCGTCGCCGCATTCCATGTCTTCAAGAGTTGAGTCAAATACCGTTCCATCGTCAAGTTTTCCGGTGAAATTGATTGTTACCGTGTTCCCTTTTTCTGCCTGTGCCATTGGATTACCTTTCATTTCTAAAATTAATCTACGGATTTACGTAAAAAAGTGGGGATATCATATTGATCTTCATCGTCTTCGATAAAAGAGATTGCCGGACGAATTCTCGTGACATTCTCAGTCCTTTCGCGATCACGCTGAAAGGTTGGCCGGTCGAGAGATGCGGCACTGATGATATGTTTGTCTGCCAGCGGCAGGCTGTTTCTACGGAAGTCACGACCTTTCTCGACATCAAACCGATCACCGAAACCGGTGGCAATGACCGTGACCTTTATGTTGTCACCCATTTCGTCATCACGAACAACACCGATCTTGATGTTGGCTTCTTCATGTACTTTCTCATGTACGATGCGGTTGACGGTGTTGTAATCGTCCATGGTCATGGAGCCGGAGCCGGTGATGTTAACCAGTACACCCTTGGCGCCCGAGATGTCATTGTCTTCCAGAAGCGGGCTGGAGATGGCGTTATTAACCGCATCTGACGCGCGATTGTCGCCGCTCCCCATGCCGATGCCCATCATGGCCATACCACGAACACTCATGACCGTCTTAACATCGGCAAAGTCAAGGTTCATAAGGCCGGTGGAGGTGATCAGCTCGGAAATCCCCTGCACTGCCTGACGAAGCACGTCGTCGGAAGGTTTGAACGCATCAAAAAGGGACATGTTTTTACTGGCCAGGCTTATAAGGCGATCATTCGGGATGATGATCAGTGAGTCTACATGTTTCTTCAGGTCTGCAATTCCCTGCTCGGCAAGAATGGAACGTGCCTTCCCCTCGTAGGTGAACGGTTTGGTAACGACGCCGACGGTTAAAACGCCGGTTTCACGAGCTGCTTCGGCAATAACCGGCGCTGCGCCGGTACCGGTGCCTCCCCCCATGCCTGCGGCGATGAAAACCAGATCAGCTCCCTTGATCGCTTCCGCCAATTGCTCTTTATTTTCAAGAGCGGCAGCGGTGCCGACCTCCGGTTTTGAACCGGCCCCAAGACCTTTGGTCAGTTCCCGACCAAGTTGCAGCTTGACCGGCGCTTTGGAAGTGCGCAGAGCCTGAGCGTCCGTATTGGCAACAATAAAATCAACTTTATGTATGGAACTGGATATCATTGTATTGACGGCATTTCCGCCGCCGCCACCGACTCCTATTACTTTAATAACGGCGCTTTGTTCAATAGTTTCATCAAATTCAAACATGCGTTTCCCCCTCTATTTTGTGACTGTGATTCTAAAATGAGTGACCGGAATGTAACCTCAAATCGGCCAAGAATCAAAGGAAAAAAAAATATATTTTGCGAATAAAAAGGTGTCTTTAAAAATCAAAGTGTTAGCGGGGTACGTGCGCTGAAGCTGGGTTCGGTGCTGATGGCATAAATGAACAGACCGCTTGTCCCGGAAGAGATAAACGGTCTGAATCTGCATTTACAACTATGAGGCAAGCTTAGAAAAATTCACGGAACCAACTCTTCATTCTGCCGAAGACAGATCCAAACAGGTTCGCTTCCGGCTTGCCGGTCGGGAATTCTCTTGAACCTGAGTTGCGGCTTCCGTAAACCACAAGGCCGACACCCGTGGCATAGACGGGAGATTTCACGACATCGGTCAACCCGCCGATTTTTTGCGGGAGTCCGCGCCGTACCGGCAGGTTGAAAATCTGTTCGGCCAGTTCGGGAATTCCCTCAAGGATGCTGGACCCGCCGGTGATAACAACACCTGATGCAATTGAATCTTCCAGTCCGGACTTGATGATTTCGCGATTGACGAGTGAGAAGATCTCCTCCATGCGCGGACCAAGGATTTCGCATAATACATTACGTGAGAGTTCACGTGGTTTGCGACCGCCAACGCTCGGTACCTCGATCTTGTCCTCCTTGCCAACCAGCGACGCCAGACAACAGCCGTATTTCTGCTTGATTTTCTCGGCTTCGGCAAACGGGGTGCGGAGCCCTACGGCAATGTCGTTCGTAAGTTGATTGCCTCCCAGCGAGATAACCGATGTGTATTTGATCGCTCCATCGGCAAAAATGGCAATATCGGTTGTTCCACCGCCAATATCAACCATGCAGACACCAAGCTCTTTTTCATCATCGGAAAGAACCGCATGGGATGACGCCAGCTGTTCGAGTACGATATCGGCGACATCCAGTCCGGCCCGATTGCATGACTTGACGATGTTCTGGGCACTGGCCACGGCACCGGTGACGATATGCACCTTGGCTTCCAGTCTGACGCCGCTCATGCCGAGCGGTTCGCGGATGCCGTCCTGTTCGTCAATGATAAATTCCTGCGGCAGAATATGGAGTACTTCGCGATCCATCGGGATATTTATTGCTTTGGCGGCGTCGATAACCCGCCGTACATCTTCCTGAGAAACCTCACGATTCTTGATGGCGATAACACCGTTGGAGTTAAGTCCTTTGATGTGGCCGCCGGCGATACCGGCATAAACAGACTTGATTTCACAGCCTGCCATCAGCTCAGCTTCTTCAATCGCTTTTCTGATGGCGCCAACGGTACTCTCAATATTAATGACGACACCTTTGCGCAGACCGCTCGAAGGGCTTGTCCCGATGCCGACGATATCGATACCTTCTTCCGTGAGATTGCCGACGATTGCGCAAATCTTGGTGGTGCCGATGTCGAGGCCGACGATCAGATTATCCCGTTTTGTTGCTGACATACCGCTCCCCCCTGCTAAAAAAATTAAATGTTAAATCAACTTTTCTTTACGATTATTTTGTCGTTGTAGTCGAGATCGATATAGTGAATTGACGGCAGTTGAACCACTAAATCCCGGTAGATGCGGGCAAGCCGCTCTACTTTTGCGGAAAAATCCTCCGAACCTACCTTGACCGGAAGTGCGCCGGCTGCGGTGAAGAGGGTAAAACCGTACCCCTTATCGTAATGAATCTCCGATACATCCGCAAGGATAAATGCACCTTTTTCATGTAATATCTTCAGAAGAAGGCAGGTGGATTCGAGTGCTTCCCTGGTCCCCTTCGGATCATTACCCAGTTCTTCTTCGCTGAAGCCGGTGACAACCGGAAAATCGAGTTTGTCTCCCTGGGTAAGTACCTTGAAGACATTCCCCTTTTTGTCGAGATAGTAGATAAAACCCATGTTGACGATTGCTACCGGTTCGCGTTCGGTAACGGCGATTGAAATTGCATCGGGGAAATAGCGGTTAATATGGACCGTTTCCACCCAGGGGTTCAGCAGGATGTGCTCTCCCATGCGTTTCAGATTCATGCGGAGCAGATTTTTCCCCGGTTCCACACCGGCTAACCCGAGGATCTCATCACGGGTCATGTGTTTGGTGCTAGAGACCTCAATCGATTTGAGAGAGAACAGGGTAACTGTAGTGACGGATCGATAACAGCCATAAAGGATGCCGCTCACCAGCACAACCGCCGCAAGCCCGGTGGCAACTATTTTCAGCGGACGCAGATACTTCTTGAGATCAAGCGGTGTGCGCTTGATTTTGACTTTGTTGGGCGCCACCTTTTTGAGCTGGCGAGATGATTTTGCGTAGTCCCGCACCGGTTACTGTACCTTTATCGAGAGTGCTGCTGATTCAATGATCCGCGAAACAAGGGCTTCAAACGACAATCCTGCCCCTTTTGCCGCGATTTCCGGCAGAAGCGAGAGGGCGGTCATTCCCGGCAGTGTGTTAACTTCAAGTACATAGCAGTCGCCGTTGGATGTCACCAGCAGATCTACCCGGCTGTACCCTCTGCAGCCAAGAGCGTGATGGGCTGCCAGGCCGGTCTGCTCGGCTTTTTTGTACAGTGCCGGTTCCAGCCGTGCCGGAAATACATGTTCCGCCATGCCGTCGGTATATTTTGCTTCGAAGTCGTAGAATTCATTCTTAGGAACAATCTCGATGGCTCCGATCGGCGTATCGTCCAGAATGCCGATCTGCACCTCCTGCCCCTTGATATATTGCTCAACCAGAATTTCGTCATCATAGTGAAAAGCCAGTTCAAGAGCTGCCGCCAATTGGCTTTCCTCCTTGACAATCGATACTCCCACCGAGGAGCCTTCCTGTACCGGTTTGACCACCAGCGGCAGACCGAACGGGAGATCGGTCAGTTTCACGGTTTCACTGAGCCGGTAACAACGGAAGGGAGCGGTCAGGATTCCGCCGGCTAGAAATGCCTGCTTGCTGTACAGTTTGTGCATTGCCAGAGCGCTGGCGAGGACACCTGATCCGGTGTAGGGGATTTGGAGCAGTTCCAGCATTCCCTGCACACAACCATCTTCGCCGTAACGGCCATGCAGGGCGATGAAGGCGACATCGATTGCTTCCCGTTTCAGTACGTCGGCCAGATCACGTCCGACATCGATTGCTACGGCGTTGTACCCTTGCGCCATGAGCGCCTGGTGAACGGCGGTTCCGCTCTTCAGAGAAATCTCCCGTTCGGCCGAAAGGCCACCGAACAGTACGCCGATTTTTTTTGATTTCATCATGCCGGATACCTTTCCAAGCCGTGCCCGAACAAAAGAGGGAGGTTAAATCTGACCCACTATACGCACTTCTTCCTCAAGTGTCACGCCGGATGTTGCATGTACCGCATTTTTTACGATCTTTGCCAGATCGAGGAAATTTTGGCACGTTGCGCCTCCGATGTTGACGAGAAAATTGCTATGCACTTCGGATACCTGTGCGGCGCCAACCTTTACGCCGCGCATGCCGGCGCTGTCGATAAATCGCCAGGCGGCCTGCTCTTGCGGGTTTTTGAAGAACGAACCGGCGCTTGGATAGCCGACGTTATGTTTCGTCCGGCGCAATTCCAGATCATTGCGGATTTGTTCTTCGGTATGGTGTGGTTCGCACTCTTCAAGAGAAAATGTTGCAGCCAGTACGATATCGCCAACTTCAAGTTTCAGGTGCCGGTAGCCGTAATCAAGCTCGTCAATTCTGACCTCATGGACGTTGCCGTTGCGCAGCAGCGTCAGGTGATCGGTCCGTTCGAGGATTCCCTTGCCATACGCGCCGGCGTTCATCTTGATTGCTCCGCCGATGGTGCCGGGAATGCCGGAGATAAATCCGATCCCCCCCAATCCTTTCCCCTGGGCAAACCGTACCAGAGCCAGATTCTCAACTCCCGCCTCTGCTTTAATCATCGAGCCGTCGATGGCTGTGATGTGGTTGAACTTTTCCAGAGAGATGACCGCCCCTCGAATACCTTTGTCCCGAACCAGCAGATTGTATCCCCTGCCGATCATCAGCCAAGGGATATTACTCTCTTCCAGCCATGACAGCAGCGAGGTGAGATCGTCCGTGTCTTCCGGAATTGCGTACAGGTCGGCCGGCCCTCCAACCTTAAGCGAGGTGTGGAGCTGCATCGGTTCGCCCAGCAGCAGCCTTCCGCGAAATGGTATAGGGAGGTCCTCGTAGCGGCAACTCATGCATTGCTCCTATACGGTGCTCTGTAACAGTTGTACCAACGCTTCCCCCTGCTGCCAGATGTTGCCGGCGCCAAGGGTAATGACGATATCGTCTTTCCGGACGATTCCGGCCAGGTGCCCGGGGAGCAGTTCGCGATTGGCGATCCAGGTCACATCTTTCTGGCCGTGGCGGCCGATCTCGGCGGCAAGCCGCTCGGCAGTGGCGCCGTCGATAGGCTGTTCACCCGCAGCATATACGTCGGTCAGGACCAGCACATCCGCATCGTAGAAAGCGGTCACAAATTCGTTGAACAGTTCATGGGTGCGGGTATAGCGATGTGGCTGGAAGGCGGCCACGATGCGTCGCTCCGGCCATCCCTGCCGAGCTGCCGCAAGGGTTGCCCTGATTTCCGCCGGGTGGTGTCCGTAGTCGTCCACGACCATGATCCCCTTTGGTTCCCCCTTGACGGTGAAGCGCCGACCTACGCCACTGAATGAGGCAAATCCTTCCTGAATGGCGGTAAACGGCACGTCAAGTTCCAGAGCCACGGCGATACAGGCCATGGCATTCAGAACATTGTGCGGTCCCGGCATCGGAAAAGATATCTCGCCGAGCCGGTATCCTTTAAAGTGGGCGACAAACGTTGTCTGAAAACCGTCATGCCTGACATGAGTGGCGCGGATATCGGCCTGGGCCGAGAGGCCGTAGGTCATGTACCTTTTTTTAACCCGGGGCAGGACTTCGCGGATATTCTTGTCGTCAAGGCAGAGGACGGCCATGCCGTAAAAGGGAACTTTGTTGATAAATTCGACGAACGTGTCTTTGATCTCTTCGATACCGGAATAATGATCGAGATGGTCGGCGTCGATATTGGTTACTACGGCAATGGTCGGCGACAGGAGCAGAAACGAACCGTCCGATTCGTCAGCTTCGGCAAGCAGAAACTTTCCCTGGCCTATCTGGGCGTTGGTGCCGATGGCGTTCAGCTTGCCGCCGATGACAATCGTCGGATCGATGCCGGCGTGTCCGAGAATAGCGGCGGCCATCGAGGTAGTGGTGGTTTTTCCGTGAGTCCCGGCGATGGCGATGCCGTATTTCATCCGCATCAGCTCGGCCAGCATTTCCGCGCGCGGAATGACCGGTACATGCAGTCTCTTGGCTTCGATCACTTCAGGGTTGTCGTCGTGAACGGCGGAGGAGATTACCACGACATCAACATCCTTCAGGTTTTCTGCCATGTGTCCGATGCCGATTTCGGCGCCGAGTGAGGTCAAACGTTCGGTGATGTCCGACCCGCGCAGGTCGGAACCTGATACCTTGTAGCCAAGGTTGAGCAGCACTTCCGCGATTCCGCTCATACCGATTCCGCCGATGCCGACGAAGTGAATTTTATCTATTTTCCCGTACATTCGGTATCCTCTTGTTTCAGTAGGTGTGTGTCATTTCATCGACAATAATCCGGGCAGCATCCAGTCGTGCCAGACTGAAAGCCAGTTCTCCGGTGCGGCGGACAAGGTCCGGGTCTTCAGAAAGCGTCCGGATGGTCCCGGCCAGAGTTTCCCCGGATAATTCCCGTTCCAGCATCATGAAGCAGGCGTCTTTCTTGAGCAGTGCCTCGGCGTTACGGCGCTGGTGATCATCCACTGCGTGCGGAAACGGGATGAACAGGCATGTTTTACCGCATGCAGTGACTTCGGCGATGGTGGTGGCGCCGGCCCGGCAGATTATCAGGTCAGCCTTGGCGTATTCTGCCGCCATGTCGCCGATAAACGGAGTTACCGTTGCTGTTACGTCTGCTGCCCGGTATGCCTCCGTGACTTCGGTACAATCTTTTTCACCGGTCTGATGGGTAATCAACAAGGCACCAAGGCCCTGCTTCAACAGCGGAAGCGCCTCGATCATAGCGATGTTGATGGCGTGGGCCCCCTGGCTGCCGCCGAAGATGAACAGATGAAAATTCTCCCCATCCCCCCTTTGACAAAGCGGGGTACCCGTCAGGGCGAGGGAATTTACCTTTCCGGTCATGTCAAGAATCTGCCGCCTCAGCGGGTTACCGGTCAGCAGGGTGGTTTTGGAAGGAAAATAGCGCGCCGATTCTTCCAGTGTGATAAATACCTTGTCGGCAAACCTGGCAAGCAGCCGGTTCGTCTGGCCTGGAATGGCGTTCTGCTCATGGATGAAACGGGGAATCTGCATGCCGCGGGCTGCCAGTACCATCGGTAGAGATGCGTAGCCTCCCACTCCAAGAACCATATCCGGGCGAAAGTTCTTCAGTATTTTTCTCGATTGGGCGTACCCATATACCATCATTGCGGCGCCTTTAAGCTGGCTGAGGGATCCCTTACCGCGGATTCCGGATGCCGAAATCAGCTCCAGTCGATAGCCGGCCGCCGGAACGGCCCGGGCTTCAATGCCCCGTTCGGTGCCGACAAACAACACTTCATTTGCCGGATCGCGAGAAAGAAATTCTTCGGCAACGGCAATGCCGGGGAAGAGATGGCCACCGGTGCCGCCACCGGCAATAATCAGTTTCATGGATCCTCCTTCAGGCTGATGGAGGATATCTTCAGTCCCGATGAAATGTTGAGCAGAATACCGACGGCAAACAGGCTGATCAACAGAGAACTGCCGCCGTAGCTGATAAAAGGGAGAGCCAGTCCCTTGGTCGGGAGCAGTCCGGTCACGACCCCCATGTTTACCGATGCCTCAATGCCGAATAATACGGCAATTCCCAGCGCCAGGAAACGTCCGAAGATGTCCGGAGCGGCAACGGCGATGCGCATGGCCCGCTGTACCAGCAGAAAAAACATCCCGATGATGACAATGACACCGATAAAGCCGAGCTCTTCGCCGACAACCGCCAGAATGAAGTCGGTATGAGCTTCCGGCAGATAGAAGAGTTTCTGCTTTCCTTCACCGAGCCCCTGGCCGAATACGCCCCCGGTGCCGAAAGCAAGCCATGACTGGATGATCTGAAAGCCGCTGTTCTGCGGGTCCTGCCATGGGTCGAGAAACGCCAGAATGCGCCGCTTGCGGTAGGCAACATTCATAACCAGAAAGTAGAGGAATGGCAGCGACATCAAAAAAATCGAAATAATATAGACAAGCCGTGTGCCGGCGGCAAAGAGCATGATGATGGCGACCGCCGCCAGAGTCAGGGCCGAGCCCATATCCGGCTGTTTGAGCAGAAGGGCCAGCATCACGAGCAGAATCAGCATGTATGACACAAATCCGGGGCCGAGTTGCTTGATTTTATCCTGTTTCCGGTCCAGTGAGTAGGCCATGTACATGATCAGGGCGATCTTGGCGATCTCGGAGGGCTGAAGATTGAAACCGGGGAGCCGTATCCAGCGCGATGCTCCGCCGGCGCTCCCTCCGATTCCCGGAATAAGTACCAGTACCAGCAGCACGATGCATCCGAGCAGCACCGGAACCGCCATCTTACGCCAGAATTGGTAGTTGATCCGCATCGTTCCCAACATGATGCCAAAGCCGAGCAGAGCGAATATCCCCTGCCGTTTGAAGAAGAAGAAACCATCGTGAAAGCGTTTGGCAGCCATGACGGAAGATGCCGAATATACCATGACAACCCCGAAACAGGTGAGCGCAATGGCCATCAGCATGATCACCAGATCATATTCTTCCAGCTTCTTGAACATTTAGAGTGCCTTTACCGCAGCTATAAATCTTTGAGCACGTTCCTCATAATCGCGGAACATGTCGAAACTTGAACAGGCGGGCGACATCAGTACCGTTCCGCCGGAAGCCGTTATCTCCGCGGAGATACTCACCGCATCCTCCAATGTTACTGCTCGGCGGGTGTCGGTTAATGTCCCGAGCTCCATATCCATTCGCTCCGCCGCTTCACCGATCAGTACCAAGTGTCGCACGCGCTCCTTTATCAGCGGTGCCAGCGGGGCATATGCCCCTCCCTTGTCCTTGCCGCCGGCTATGAGCGTAATATCAGTGAAGCTTTCAAGCGCTTTTTCCACGCTGCCGACATTGGTGGCTTTGCTGTCTTCATAGTAGCCGACACCGTTTACTTCACGGACAAACTCCATACGATGATGGAGCGCTTCAAAACAGAGAATGGTTTCAAATGTTTCATCCGGACGACAGCCGAGCAGAAGCGCGCAGGCTACCGCAGCCATAATGTTTTCCAGATTGTGTACTCCCTGCAGCCGGATGGCGGCGGTAGGGAAACACTCCTCATGGCCGTCATGGCGATAGGTAATTACGCCATCTGTACAGAAAATTCCCTCCTCCAGCTCTATTTTTCTGCTGAAGGGGAACAGTGCGGCTTTGAGATTCTGCGCATGCTGCCAGACAAGCGGATCATCCCGGTTGACCACGGCAAAATCGTCTTCGGTCTGATTTTCAAAAATACGCAGTTTGGCGTTTATGTAGGCCTGGTAATCGGGGTAGCGGTCGAGATGGTCCTCGCTCAGATTCAACAGCGCCGCCACGGTCGGACGAAACGAGGTGATCCACTCCAGTTGGAACGAGCTGATTTCAGCAACGACCTGATCATATATCTCATGTGATTCCGCCAGTTCGATAAGCGGATTGCCGATGTTGCCGCCAACAAAGGTATGGTACCCATTGTGCTTGAAGATCGCGCCGAGGATGGTGGTAGTCGTTGTTTTGCCGTTGGTACCGGTGATTGCCGCTAACGGCGCATCGATAAACCGTGCAGCAAGCTCGATCTCGCTGATAATTTCACGTCCTGTACGGTGTGCCGCAACCAGTTGCGGCAGATCCATCGGCACGCCGGGAGAAACCACTATCAGGTCGCTGGTCAGGAAGGTTGCTTCGTCATGTCGTTCCAGCTGGCTGGTGATATCGTAGGCTGCCAGTTCTGCCAGTTGTACTGTAAGAGCCGATTCACTCCGCATGTCGGTGACGGTTACCCGTGCCCCTTTTGAGGCCAGAAAGCGGGCACAGGCGACGCCGGTTTTGGCGAGCCCGACGACGAGGACTTTTTTGTTTTTAAGCTCCATATAGTATTGCCTTAGAATCCGGTGTTATTTTCCTGTCAACGGTTTTATGGGGTGCCGGAACTGCTAATCCTGCTGCATCCGGCGATCAACTCAAATGGACCATTTATCCTGTGGATATAAGTAACGCACTTTATTCATTCTCTCCCAAACCCGATTGGCCGTTTTTTCTTCGATTCCGGCGGGGTCATCAATTGCCGGATGGCATCGAAAACCATCTTGAACTGGGAATCGTACTTCTTCTCCAGGTTTTCCAATTTCGCCGCCAGATCCTTGTGTGTTGAGATTATCTCACGGAGTTTGACAAAAGCTCTGACAACCTGGACACTCACTGCAACAGCAAGAGGCGTGTTCAGGACACTTGCGGCCATAATAGTGCCATGTTCGGTAAAGGCGTATGGCAGGTTTCGTGAGAATTTTAATTTTGAGAGGTGGTCGCAATTTGCGACCACCTCTATTTTTTCTGTTGAAGACAGTTGGAACATGAAATCTCCTGAATCGTTCTAATAGAGCGCTTGCCGTAAAAACCATTCTGGCCGACGTCCGGTATGAGTAGCGGCGTAGACCAGTCTGGTGAATATGGCTGGCAGGTCGAACCGGCGGTTGAATCGAT
>Ga0073936_10003838_pt1 | contig 21199 bp, 21 predicted proteins | sample AliMusrvi5mmetaG_FD_87041 | JGI IMG/M metagenome (GOLD analysis project Ga0073936, IMG submission 87041) | Freshwater lake bacterial and archeal communities from Alinen Mustajarvi, Finland, to study Microbial Dark Matter (Phase II) - Alinen... | ecosystem: Environmental > Aquatic > Freshwater >... | reverse complement strand
TTGGGTTGGTTCTCATTGTAAGCCCTCCAATTAATTTTGGTTATTCTGCTTACATTGTACCAACCCCTGAAATATCTTTACACAATTTTATTGTACGGTATCAAATGTCACTATGATGCACTGCTTAAGTAATTTAAAAATGTCACCGAAATTATGTTAATTTAATCCTTGGAATATTAATTAAAATCCAAGGAAGAAAGATTATGAATATGGAATCAAAAAAACAATATCTTTGTGAACTTCAAAAAGAGTATCTGAAAGCTGGCAAGAAAGAAAAAGGGGCGCTACTTTACGAAGCTGAAAAGCGCACCGGCCTTGATCGAAAGTATTTGACTCGCAAGTTGTCAGTCAAAACTCATTGGGACAAGCCAAAAAGATCAAAAACAACTAGGGCAAGACAATTTGGCAGTGATTTAATTATTCATTTAGTTAAGATTTGGGATATCTTTGATAAACCCTGCGGACAGAGGTTAGCTCCACTAATCGAAGAAGAACTTGAACATTTGCGCCAGTTTGGAGAAATATCTGTCGATAACGATCAGGCAGAGAAACTTCTGAAGATGTCGGCTAAAACTATTGATTTGCTTTTAATCCACGAAAAAGAAGTTAGACATCTAAATTTGAAGTATGAGAAAAAGAAAAATCCTCTGCTTTATCAACAAATTCCAACCAAAATGAGCAACAGCTGGGACAGGGACATTTTAGGGCAAATTCAAATTGACGGCGTAGAGCATTGTGGACAAACTACAGCCGGACAATACGCCAATACGATTTCTCACACCGATGTTTCTTCTCATTGGTGGGAAGGTGAAGCCGTTAGTGGCAAAGGACAGGCCAGAACATTGGAGGCGATTAAATTGGCTAGAGGTCGTTTCCCTTACGACTGGAATGAGATACATCCGGATAACGGTACTTCATTTATCAACTACTTTATCTATGATTATGCCAAATTGGAGAAACTTGAGTTTTCCAGAAGTCGACCGTACCGGAAAAATGATAATTGCTTTGTTGAACAAAAGAACAGTCAGAATGTTCGCAAGGTTGTCGGTCATGTCCGGTATGACACCGATCTTGAAATTGAGATTTTAAATGACTTGTACCGCAACGATCTACGACTTTACAAAAACTTCTTCCAACCGGTGATGCGGCTTGAATCCAAAGAAAGAAACAAAGGACATATCAGCCGAAAATATCAGAAAGCTAAAACTCCATACAAATGGCTGATGGATAGCAAGGAAACCCCAGACAAAGTCAAACAGAAATTGGAGGCGATTTATCTCACTCTGAATCCAGCCGAGCTGAAAAGAGTGATAGATCTAAAGCTTAGGAGATTAGCCAAAGTTTACCAAGCCAAACAGAGTTATAGGGAAGAAAATGGATTATCTGAACAGCCGGCTAAAGTGACATTTTCTATTTACCCAACAACCCCGGTAAAGTATCCTGTCTTAATTACTTGACTCAGGCAACTACAGTAACTGCTCACTGTCATTCCCGACTTGATCGGGAATCCAGAATAAAAGTAGCTGGATCCCCGGGTCATGGCTACGCCTGCCCGAGGATGACAATATAAGTGAGTGAGCAGTTACCAACTACAATTTCCTCTTAATTTCTTCCCACGTTATACCGGTGTAACGCTCGATCTCTTTCAGCAAATAGTAAAGTGTATCTTTCCGCATATTATCTTTAACTGTTAATATTTTCCCATTTTTTGGACATTCTACTTTGCAATGACTTCCTTTACCGCCAGTCATATTAACCGTAAAACCTAGTCTTTCGAGAGCTTTTAAGAATTTCGATCTATGTATTCCGTCTGGTAGTTCACTTAGAGATGGCATATTCTTGTTTATTTTTTTGTGATCCAATTCGATGAATACCGGCTTCTTTGGTATACGAAGAAGGAATTTCAAAAGCAGTCAATATTGCGTCCTCAACATTGCTTTCCAGATTTTTTTTTGTACCTTCGGTAATAATCGTCCCCCACTGAAAGTTAGTACTTCTTGCAACTATATGATCGCCCAAAACGAGATGTTCAAAACGAATTGGACCAAATTGTCTAAAATATTCTCTCGATTCATAAAGACCCCTCGGAACAATAGCGTTTCCGAGAGTGATTTTGATAATATAATCTTTGATTTGTTTTGTAATACTCATAACATGCCTTTATACCACATAAACAATCTATTTGGAAGTATTCGCATATTATTATACACTACACTGCAAAAATATGGAAATTGGAATGATAAAAATAGGAGCCCTCCGTGATTACGGCAGGACTCCATGATAGTTGAGATTTCCTCTCTGCAGATCCATAATCGAGCGACTAATCCGCTCGTTTAATGAATCCACATCGGCGAAATCAGCCGGATTGATCGGGCTACCGAAAGCAACGACCCAAAACTGAATCGGTCGTCTACGCAAATGTCCATTTGCGTTCTGGGATATGATAGAGACCGGAATGATTCTGGGATTGATTCCGCTCTTTTTGGCGATAAACGCAGCACCTCTTTGCGCCACCGGTTCTAATTCTCTTTTCTGCCGATGGCCGATGGCAAAAAGACCAACTAACTCACCGTTTTCCAACGCCTCAACCGCCTCCGACAGCGCCACCCTATCAGGGCTGCCTTTGCGAATCGGGATCGCCGCAATCAGACTCCAAAAAAAATTGACAAACTTGCGGATCCTGCCCCTAGAGCTAGCCAGGAATCTGATCCGTCTCTTCGTTGCGATGGCAATATAGCAGGGGTCCCATGACCCCCAATGTTTCGCCGCCAATATGGCCGGGCCTTCTCTGGGAATATTCTCCGATCCGATAATTGTGACTCTGGCAAGCCGCAAAAAGCAGAAACAGCGGAATATCGCCCAGGCAATGTGATATAGCACCATACACCTGCTTTCATCGAATAGGATTCTCTCTTTATATCAAATATCCGCTCCCATAGCAATGATTTAAGACAAAAAAGCGGCTGGAATTTCTCCAAGCCGCTTTTTTATATTCGTAATTTGTAATTAGAATAATTTGTAATCCCTTATTGTTGTGGCACGCCCTTCATCGTCAACCCGATGCGGCCTTTCATGGCATCGACTTCGGTCACCTTGACCGTGACGATTTGGCCGACTTTCAGGACATCGGAAACCCGTTCGATCCGATCCATTGAAATCTGAGAGATGTGAATCATACCGTCCATCTTCGGAGTGATTTGAAAGATGGCGCCAATCTCTTTGCCGGTCATCCGGTCTTTTTTTATCTCGATGATCGGTCCGGTTAAAATTTCGCCCGGTAGGATATCGCGGGTCATCATTTTGATAATAGCAATCGCCTTGGCACCGAGCTCCGGATCAATCGAAGAAACCATGACTGTGCCGTCGTCTTCGATGTCAATCGAAATATTTTCCTTGCCGCCGCAATCTTCCATAATTTTCTTAACATTTTTGCCGCCCGGTCCGATCAGTTCGCCGATTTTGTCCGGATTGATCTTGACCGCTTCAATTCTCGGGGCGTACTTGGACAGCTCTTTGCGTGGCTCGGGGATGACCTCAAGCATCGCTTCCATGATCTCCATCCGGCCAGTTTTGGCCTGTGCCAGAGTGTCCTTGATGATGTCAAAAGTCAGACCTTCGATCTTGGTATCCATCTGGATAGCGGTGACACCGTCCTTGGTACCGGCTACCTTGAAATCCATATCGCCAGCAAAATCTTCCAGCCCCTGCAGATCGGTCAAAATTTTGTAAACCGAAGCGTCGGCATTTGTGACCAAGCCCATGGCGATACCGGCAACCGGTTTTTTGATCGGGACACCGGCATCCATCAAAGCCAAGGTGGCGCCACAAGTGGCGGCCATTGAGCTCGAGCCGTTTGAGGACAATATTTCGGAAACTACTCTAATTGTATATGGGAAAGATTCGTCATCCGGAATCATCGGCTTTAGGGCCTTTTCGCCCAAATAGCCGTGACCGATTTCACGCCGTCCGGTACCACGAACCGGTCTGACCTCACCGGTTGAAAATGGCGGGAAATTGTAATGGTGCATAAATCTTTTGGTTGATTCGCCCTCCATCGTGTCGATCAGCTGTTCCATACCGGGGCTGGCCAAGGTTACAATGGTCAACGATTGAGTTTGACCGCGTGTAAAGAGGGCCGAGCCGTGTGGTCGAGGCAAGACGCCAACTTCGATCGCCAATGGTCGGATTTCAGTCATAGCCCGACCATCGGGACGGATCTCGCTCTCAAGGATCAGTTTACGAATTTCCTTTTCAACCACTTTGGAAAAAGCGCCTTTGATATCAATCTGTTTGTAAGTGCCTTCAAAAGTCGAGAGCGCTTCCGCTTCGTACTCTTTCAGTTTTACCTCTCTCGCCTCTTTATCCATCTCGGCAAGAGCGTCTTTGATTTTATCTGAAACCAGTTTGGAAATTTCGGCGTGGATTTCATTGGCTACTTCAGCATGTTCGACGATAGATTTTTCCTGGTCAGCCGCTATTTTGTGTTGAATTTCAATCGCCGCCTGCATCGCGCTGTGTCCAAATTGAATTGCTTCAAAAACTTTTTCCTCCGGCACTTCATTGGCTTCGGTTTCAATCATCATAATACGGCTGGCAGTGGCGGCAAAGGTCAAATTAAGATCGGATTTCTCCGCTTCCTCTTCTGACAAATTGACTTTGAATGCGCCGTCGACAAGACCGACCGAAATGGCGGCAATCGGCCCCTTATATGGAGCCGGTGTCTGCATTAGAGCGGCCGAAGCGGCGATGGTGCCGATAACGGAAATGTCGATTGAGCCGTCGTAAGAAAGAGCGGTCACGATAATCTGGACGTCATTTCTATAATTTTTCGGAAATAAGGGTCGGATCGGGCGGTCAATCTTGCGGCCATTTAGAACGGCTGAGTCAGAAGGACGACCCTCGCGCTTAATAAATCGGCTACCGGAAATCTTGCCGGCGGCATAAAATCTTTCTTCACACTCGACCATCAGAGGGAAAAAGTCTGCGCCCTCTTTTGGCTCCGGCGTGACGACTGCTGTCGCCAAAACAACCGTGTCCTTGTAACGAGCGGTGATCGAACCGCCGGCCAGTCCGGCCAGTTTCCCCGTCTCCAGAGTCAGTTTTTCCCCACCAAAATCCACTTCGTATGAACGAAGTTTAAAATCCAGTTTCTTAACCATTTGCACCTTTCTCCGAGAGCAATTTCCAATATCCAATTTTCAGTGCCCAACGAGCTGTTTGTCATTCCCGCGCAGGCGGGAATCCAGATTGGATCCCCGATCAGGTCGGGGATGACACAGGGACGGTTGGATGCTCGAAATCAGAAATTAGAAATACTAACTCGGAATTATTAATTTGTGTGTTCCAACAACGGATAGCAAATGTCCTAATGTCGAATAGCGAATATTAGCCATTGGCTATTAGGATAATTCGCTATCCATTGTTAAAATTTGTTATTTCTTCAAGCCCAGATCAGCGATGATTTTGCCATATTTTTCTTCGTCATTTTTGCGAAGATAATTTAGAAGTCGGCGTCTCTTTCCGACCATGATGAGCAAACCACGGCGGGAATCAAAATCTTTCTTGTGCTCCTTCAAATGTTTGGTCAGCTCGGAGATTTTTTTGGTCAAAATCGCTACCTGCACCTCGGTCGAGCCGGTATCATCCTTGTGTGTCTGATACTTTTTAATCAAATCGACTTTAGCACCGGCGGTCGCTTTGACCGATACGGACTCTTCTTTCACTTTTTTTACCACTTTTTTTCCTTTCAGCTGACAAGCAAAGCGTCAACAACGGATGGCTAATTTTCTAATGTCTAATATCTAATAAACATATTCGCTATCTGCTATTAGGACATTCGCTAGCCATTGCTGGTTTGGCCTTACGTCAGTTTCTCCCCTTGATTATTTGTTAATACCTTATTGTTATACCGTAAATATGCTCAAAATGCAACATTACGGTCGGTAACTGCTCACTCACTTATATTGTCATCCTCGGGCAGGCGTAGCCATGACCCGGGGATCCAGCTACTTTTATTCTGGATTCCCGATCAAGTCGGGAATGACAGTGAGCAGTTACTACGGTCGTTCTTCCCTAATTCATAATTCCAAATTCCTAATTCCCACTTGTTGGCGCTTGATTTGATTGAAAATCTTTTATCCGCTGAATAATCTCGGCCGAGGATTTTTCGAGTGAGGTATTTTTGAGCTGAAAAGCCGCCGCCATGCTATGACCGCCACCATCAAACAATTTGGCGATTTGAGCCACATCTTTTGTCCGCATGGTGGAACGGAGTGAGCCGTGAACGTCACCGTTTTTTTCCGAGAGTAATAGAGCAAATTCAACGCCGGAGGCGGTTTTGAGTAATTCATCAATAACGCCGGATGACTCCGGCTCGGCAGCATTGCACTCCAGATAGTCCTTTTTATAAAGCGCAGTCCATACAAAACGGAAATTTTGTTCGTCATGCAACTGTGACAGTGCCCGGCCCCAAAGCCGCAAAGTCGATAGCGGTTTGGTTTTGTAGATCCGTTTGATGATTTCCTGTTGGCGAGCACCGGAAGCGACCAGCTGGGCCGCCACGGTCAGAGATTTTGGCGTGGTATTGGTGTTTTGAAAAGAATTGGTATCAGTGATAATGCCGGTGAGTAAGGCTGTCGCCATTTCCTCGTCGATAAACTTCGAATCACCGGAAAGCGCCTCAATCAAAGAGACGAGAATTTCCGAGGTTGAAGTTGCAGTCAGATCAACCATATTTATTTTGCCAAAATTGTCATTACCGGCATGATGATCAATATTTACAACCGGAACTTCATAGAAAAGCTCGGCGTTTTTTTCATAGGGCAGACCAATTCTTTCCAGGTCGGTGCAATCAAGCACCACAACCGCCTCAAAATGAAAGCCGCCCTCTCCGGTCGAGAGCATCTCTTTGTTAAATTGTCCGCCGGAAGGAGTTATAACGATATCAAGTTTGTCGCCGTTATTTTTGTACATAATCCGCTCAGCTTTAACTGTCTTTGTATCAACGCTGATAACAAAATCACGACCGGTAGAGAAGTTTTGCGAAACTTCGCTGATTTTCGGCATATAATTGAAAGTGGCCGGCAAAACATCGTGGCAAACCGCCATCGCATCCTTGCCCATTTTTTTGAGTGCGCCGGAAAACGCCAAAATACTGCCGATTGCATCGCCATCGGGACTTTGGTGTGTCAGGAGCAAGATCTTCTGCTTGCTCTTGATCAGCTCGACAATTTGTTGTTTGGGAGACAGCTCCATAATTAACAATGGATGGCTAATTAACTAATAGCTAACGGCTAAACACGAATATTTGATATTCGCCATTAGGACATTTGCTATCCGTTGGTGGGTTGCGAAACAACCAAATATACCACTTGAGCGCCAAAAGTCAATCCTCCGGTGGCAATATGATATTTAAAATCTGATCTGTTCGTGCTATATTGTGATAAATGAATATTTAAAAAAGGAATCTTATGGCGGAACAAAAAAGATTGTACCGTTCGAAGACAAATCGAATCATCGCCGGTGTCTGCGGCGGTTTGGGCGAGTATCTTGGTATCGATCCGGTTCTGATACGTCTGGTTTTTGTCCTCCTGGCCATCGCCGGTGGTTGCGGCATACTATTATATATCATCGCCTGGATTATTATCCCCATAGAGGGCGCTGAGGCCTGTTGCGACAGAGGGGAAATGAAGGAAAATGTCAAAAAAGCGGCCGATGAGATGAAAGATAAGGCCGAAACTTTTGCCTCCGAAATCAAAAAAGCCGTTCATGAAAAAAATTGGCACGAACACGACCACAATCACGGCACCGGTCGGCTTGGCTGCGGTCTTTTGATCCTGGCGTTCGGCGCAGTTGCCCTGATTTCCAATATCATACATGTCAATCTCTGGCAAGATTTTTGGCCGATTGTCATCATTATTATCGGTTTAACCTTAATCATCCGAACGGGTCGAAAATGATTTTCCACGCTTCGCTTTTTGCTATTCGCTAATAATCAAAGGATTTGTAATGTATGCAGTCATCATGGCTTCCGGCCAAGGTTCGCGCCTCTGGCCACTCTCTAGAGCGGAGAAACCAAAACAATTTCACGCCATCATCGGCAAAAAAACCTTGATTCAGGAAACATTCGAACGACTATCACTAAAGTTCAAGCCGGAGCAAATTTTTGTGACGGTGACCCGCGCATATCGGGAAGAAGCCCAAAAACAATTACCGGAAGTACCGGAGGAAAACTTTATTGTTGAACCGTTTGCCAACGATACTTCAACCACGATTGGCTTTGCCGTAAAAATAATTGACGAGCGCGAAAAGAATGCCAAAGTCATTTTTGTCCCCTCTGACCATATCATCAACGACTCGAAAAAATTTATTGAGGCGACTGATTACGCCGAAAAAATTCTGGACGAATATCAAAATAATTTAATTTTGATCGGCATCAATCCAAATCGGCCCGACACTTCCTTGGGCTACATCCGAATGAGCAAACAAATTTCCAGCGACGATAATTTTTCCGTCTTCAAAGTAAAGCAATTTGTCGAGAAGCCCGATATTGCCACCGCTGAAAAGTATCTGGCCAGCTGGGAATATCTCTGGAACGCCGGTATGTTTGTTTTTGAGACCGGTCACATGCTTGATTTATACGGCAAATATTTACCAAAAACTCTAGGTTCTCTTGAAAAAATCGTGGCTAAATACGGTAACGGCAGTGCCAAGCAGATCACGGACGACGAATATAAATCGATTGAGCGGGTTTCCTTTGACTATGGAATTTCCGAAAAAACTCATGACCTCTTGGTCGTGCCGGCTGATTTTGGCTGGTCCGATGTCGGCAGTTGGGGCACTCTGCTCGAAGTTCTGCGAGCCAATTTTGGTTCGGAAATCGTCTCAAAGGGCAACCACATTTCGATTGATGATAAAAATGTCTTGGTCATGGCTGACAAAAAATTAATCGCCACTGTGGGCCTGAAAGACACAGTCGTTATCGATACACCCGACGCCATGCTGGTTTGCTCGGCCGACGCCTCGCAGAAGGTCAAAGATCTGATCGAGAAATTGAAGAATGAAGGAAAACACCTTTACCTGTAATTTTTAAAATTACAGGAAATTCTAAATACAAAACACTAAATTCTAAAAAATAAGGAACTTATGGAATTTGATCCGAGTATCTTTAAATCATATGACGTCAGGGGAATTTATCCCGAGACAATCGATGAAGAACTGGCTGAAAAAATCGGCATCGCCTTTGTCAATCATTTTAATTTGAAGAATGTGGCGGTCGGTCGTGACGGCAGAATTTCATCTCCCCAACTCTCCAAAGCGCTCATCCGCGGGATCACAAAAGCCGATGCCGACGTGACTGATGTTGGCGAAATCTGTTCCGATATGGTTTACTTTGCCTCTGGTAACTATGATTTCGACGGCGCCGCCATGGTCACCGCTTCACACAATCCGAGTCAGTACAACGGATTCAAATTTTGCCTCAAGGGCGCGGTGCCGGTCAGCGGCGACGATGGCATTTATGCTATCCGCGACCTGATTCAAAAGGATGAATTGAAAACTGTTGAAAAAATCGGCGTTGTTGTCGAGAAAAATATTTATGCCGATTATGTTAATAAATTACTTTCCCTGATTGATGTTAAAAAAATCAAACCTCTTAAAATCGTTGTTGATGCCGGCAACGGTATCGCCGGCAAAGTCATTACTGAAATTTTTAAATCCCTACCCTGCCAAATTGTGCCGTTATACTTCGAAATTGATGGCAATTTTCCCAATCATCAGCCCAGTCCGATAGAGGAGAAAAATCTAGTTGATCTCAAAGCTAAAGTCAGGGCAGAAAAAGCCGACCTCGGTCTTGCTTTTGACGGCGACGGCGATAGAGTATTCTTTATCGACGAAAAAGCCAACGGCGTCTCAGCCACCCTGATTGCCGCCATGGTTTCCGAACTAATGCTCGAGAAATTTCCCGGTTCGCGTATACTATATAATGTAAATGTCGGTTGGGTTGTCAAAGAAACGATTGAAAAGATGGGCGGCATTCCCTCAGTCACACCGGTTGGCCATTCACTGATTAAAGCCCAGATGCGCAAAGAGGATGGTTTGTTCGCTTCCGAGCACTCCGGCCACTATTTTTACCGCAATCTCTCATATGCCGATTCCGGTATGGTGACAACTCTGATTGTTCTAGAAATTATCTCCAAGGCGAACCAGTCGCTTTCAGAAATTGTGAAAAAGTACGATATTTATTCGCTCTCCGGTGAAATAAATACCGAAGTGGCTGATGCCAAGGCCAAAATTGCTGAGATAAAATCAAAATATTCCGATGGAAAAATTTCCGAGCTTGACGGTTTGGCGATTGAATATTCCGACTGGCATTTTACCCTTCGCTCGTCAAATACCGAGCCACTTCTGCGCTTAAATGTTGAGGCCAAAACAAAAGAAATAATGGAACAAAAACGCGACGAATTACTCGAATTGATCAGAAGTTGATTTTAATCTTTACACTTATCCAAATTTGTGCTAAAGTTTTTAAGTAGACCCCTCTCCTTTACAAGGAGAGGACGGGTGAGGTTAAATTAATTAGTAACCTCATCTAACTTCTTCTCTCGACTTCGCTCGAGACAGGCTCTTGTCAAGGAGAAGAACCATTAGAAATTAGTAATTAGAAATTTTAATCGTTATGCCCTTAATTAAATCCGCCAAAAAGGCTTTGCGACAAAGCATCGCCAACAAAGTTTTCAACGACGCCACCCGCGCCAAGGTTAAAAATGCCGTCAAAGGCACCCGCATCGCCGCCAAAACCGGCGCTTCAGATGCCGCCGCAAAATTGAGCGCCGCATACCGCGAGCTTGATCTTGCCGCCAAAAAACATGTTATTCACAAAAACAAGGCCGCCCGCCTCAAATCCCGCCTCTCCAAAGTTCTAAAAGATGTTGAAGCTACTCCGGTCAAGGCCAAAACAGCTAAACCAAAATTGGCCAAAAAGAAAACTGCCAAGAAGAAGTAATCAGGATAATCGGACTCATAAAAAATCCCCAGTCTTTAGACGGGGGATTTTTTGTATATGAACTGCCTAATAAAAAAAGGAGCGATTTTATCGCGACCGCGATGATTTGACACTTTTTTTGAAATGAATTAGATGAATTGATGCTTGACTATCCGCTTCGCGGCTTCCCCGCTTCTCTGCTTCTTTCAAATATCCTTCACCAATCTAAATCTCGGTATAACAATGGCGAGGGCGTGACCCAAAATGAATCTCTTGTCGACCGGTCCAAAATAGCGTGAGTCGTTTGAGTTTGGCCGATTGTCCCCCATTACAAAATATTTGTTCGCTCCAAGCTGCCAACTGCCGTCGTTGTCGGTAACGGTGCCGATGGGCAGGAACTCTTCATTTATGACCGTGTCATTGATTAAAACCTGTCCGTTGCTGACCGTCACTTTGTCCCCCGGCATGCCGATAATTCTTTTGACATATTTTTTATGTTCCGGATCACCCGGATAATTAATCACCACAACATTGTCGCGAACGAATTGGGGACTGAAAACCGCTCTCTGCCAGAGAAATGTTTCGCCGTTGTGAAAATTTGGCTCCATACTTTCGCCGTCGGTAATGCCAAGACTAAAAAGAAAAGTATTAACGATTGCCAATAATAAAATGGCGCCGATTATCCACTTGGCCAAATCAAAAACCATGCCGCCGGTCAGGACAAAGCGGTTGGTCACAACTAATCCGTCATCAGCTTCGGGCGTGACTAGCTGACCCGACTGTCCGAGCACATCGGTATTCAAATTTTGCGCAATCGCATCAATTTCCATAAGGTTTCCCAAGACCTACAAATTACAAATTGGACACGAATATACAAATAAATAGGAATTCCGGATTTGTATATTTGTAATTAGATTTGTAATTTGTAGAAAATATTATTTGAAGCCCGGCTCCCTGATTGCGGCCAAACTCCGGCCGACATATGAAACGATCGGGAAAAGAGTCAGGCAAAAATCGGACAGACCCAAGCTATCTTTGCCGGAGACAAACCAATCCGGTATGGCAAAATTTTGTTCCGAAAATCTCTTTGCCCAGGCTACTTCACAATCAAGGACAATGGCGTAGGGTAAATATTTTTCAAACAACCGGACGTTTTCATAGGAAAAAGGAATCTTCCCACGATCAGAAAGGAAGCGTTTGAAAGCAAGCCAATTTGAGAGAGCCTCCTGCCCCAAAACCGTTCGGAGCGGGATTTTTTGAGCCAGTACCATAATAATAATGGCGGAAACAATCATGCCGACCCAGAAAAATATGATAAAGGGCGGACTCTGGAATTTCCACAAACTCAAAAGTATTCCGGCGACACCGGCAAAAAAAGTGATGAGCCCGATAGTCAGATACTTCATATGCTGGCTCTGCGGGTTGACCCGAAAATAGCCAAGTCGTGTTGCCAAAACGTAGATACCGGAGGAAACCAGCGAAATCTTCTTGCTGTATAGATGCCTATTTATGCGCTCCTCAAAATCGGCCTGACCGGAAACCATACTTTTGCTAAAAATCTTTGAGAGCAATATTTTTTCGAAAGAGAGTAAGCGACGGTCAAATTTATTCTTAGAAAAAGCAAAATCACGTTCACGATCAAGGATGTAAATGTCACCGCGGATTGCCAAGTCGATAATAGTGGCGGCAATCTCGCGCGGCGTCACTTTTTGACGATACAAAATGCCAACGACAGCCGGCGGCAAAGCCATCGGCGGCTGGTCGCTATCTTCGGCCGGTTTTTCCACCTTCTGGCGACGGAATTCGTACATGATGAGCAAAATCATAAAAATAACGGTTAGAAGCGGTAGCGCCAAACCGGCCAGCGCCCACGAGTCCAAACTCAGTCCGCCCAAATAATTGGAAATCCGGGTCATAAGCGGTGGCTTGACTGTACCTTGCGGCATTTGAGCAATGACAGTCAGCGTCGCAGTACCGGCAACGTTGCTGGCGGTATAGCGGATTGTCCGCTCGTCAGATTGAGAGGAGGTCACCTCCGAATTGCTATGGATGACAAGCAACTCGTAGTTTGTCAAAGCGGCGACCGGTTGTGGCAAACTCAAATTTATGGAGACCGAGTCGTAATAATTGCCTGTATTGTCCAAAAGTGGCAAACGGACTTCGTCAAAACCGGCGACCTGATTGACGCGGGCGGCGATTTTTTTGCCGTCAACCGAGATACTGCCGTCCTTGTTGACAGTCATATCGACATTAAGATCGGAATTGTAACTTGGCGGAGAATAGCTCGATTGATCCGCCTTATAGACCTTCGTATTGCTATAGACAAAAATTGCCACCGCGAAAATCGCCGCGAAAAAGAACAGCTTCCGCCAGTAAAAACCCAAGACCGGGCCGACCCTTTTGTGACTTTTTTCTACAGCCAAACAAACCCTCCTCTTAAAACAGCTAGAAGCAATCAGTGAAGGGACACTTATCTATAAATAATTATATCACCGTCGACAAAAATCTACCACTGCCCGAAAAAGCGCCATTTTCGGCTCGATCCGGCCGGTTTTTATCTCGATATCGAGCTTGCCAAGATTGCGATAGCCTGTGTATATTTTGTTGAGATCAAAACGGCGAAAGAGCGGCAAAGTTTTCGAGACGACAAAAGGATTCAGCTTCGTTTCGCTTGCAATTTTTGACGAGGGCTCGCCTGTCAAATCGGAGAGAATTATCATCGTCCGAAATTGATAAACAATCAGATTAAATAAGCGCAATTCCTCTTCACCGTTCTTCAATAAATTTTCCATCGATGTCAGGGCTGTTTTGGTGTCCTGCCGAACTAGCGCGTCGTTTAGAGCAAAGGCCTTTATCTCAAGATCCGCCTCGACATTATTTTCGACCAGATTATCGTCGATTTCTTTCTTGTCCAATGAAACAGCCAAAAAATAAAGCTTGGATATTTCATTTTCCAGCCGCCACAAATCGCCGCCGACATATAAAATCAGCTTTGATTTGGCCACAGGTGTTATTTTAATCTCGCCAAGTCCGGCTATTTTCTGATCAATCCAAGCGGACAATTTCGCTCCGTAAAGCGGCCCGAAATAGAAAGCGGTTTTCTCCTTGGGCATTTTTTTGAAGAGCGATTCTCTTTTGTCCGGCATGACAGTGTCAACGAACAAAACGACATTTTCCTTCAAGATTTTTTCGAGTGTTTTCGAGATTTCGGCGCGGATTTCTTTGTTTGGATTTTGAAAAATATTTTTGATGATAATCAGCCGTTTGTCGCCCAGAAAGGGCAAGGAATTGACAGAGTTCCAATATTTTTCATAGGTGATTTTTTCACCCTCCAGTTCGGTCAGATTGAAATCGGAGTTCTTTTCGACAAAAGCCCGCCTGAATTCGGCGGTTTTTTTGACGATCGAATATGAATCCTCACCGTAAAAAAAGTAATGCATAAGCAAGTCAGCAAATAAGCTGATAAGCAAGTAAGCCACTATTATAGTTACTTACTAGCTTACAAGCTGACTAGCTGATAAGCTGGCGTTATTTAGCTTTTGCCCAATTCTCCCCAATCCCGACCTCGACCGTCATAGGCACGCAAAGTTTGATTACCTGCTCCATTGTATCTTTGATCAATTTGCCAACCCCCTCCGCATCTTTCTCCGGCGCTTCCACCACCAGCTCATCATGAACGGTTAGAAGCAATCTGGGTTTCGTTGACTCGTTAACTTGTTGACTCGTTGACTTGTCTCCACGAATCAACGAATTAACGGATCCACGGATTAACTTGTGATTCAGCTCAATCATCGCAAGCTTCAAAATCTCGGCCGCCGTTCCCTGCACCGGCATATTGATCGCCATCCGCTCTTCGCTTTCGGCTATAAATCTGATGTGAGAATTGATATTGGGCAGATAGCGTCTTGTACCGAGCAATGTCTCGACATAGCCCTCTGAATGAGCCAGGTCGATCATTTCGTTAACATAATCTTTGATTCCGATATGGACATCAAAATAATTTCTGATGTATTCACCGGCTTCTTCGACACTAATCCCCAGTGTTTGCGAAAGTCCGTACGGAGTTTGACCGTAAACGATGCCAAAATTGACTGCCTTGGCCTTGCGTCGTTGTTCGGACGTCACCTTGCTCTGCTCAATATGAAAGATTTCGGCAGCCGTACGGGCATGAATATCTTCACCATTTTTAAAAGCTTGAATCATGGCTTTGTCTTGAGCTAAACAGGCGACGACTCGAAGCTCAATCTGAGAATAATCGGCTGAAACTAATTTCATCCCTTTTTCGGCCACAAAGGTGGCTCGGATGTCTTCGCCGTAAGTGCCGCGAATCGGAATATTCTGCAAATTTGGCTCAGATGAAGTCAGCCGTCCGGTCGAGGTCTCGAGACTATATGTGGTGTGCAATCGACTGTTCTCGTCAACCAAGAGCGGCAGAGGTTTCAGATATGTCGAAATCAATTTCGCCAGTTCGCGGTGCTCCAAAATCGGAGCGATGATTTTGTGCTTATCGGCAATCTTTTGGAGCTCATGCGCCGCCGTTGAAATTCCCGTCTTGGTTTTTTTAAGATCGTCTGTCGGCAATTTCAGGTCTTTGAATAGAACATCGGCCATCTGGCTCGGACTGGCCACATTGAACTTTCTTCCGGCCAATTTTTGGATTTCTTCTTCTAGTTTCGTAATTTTGATACTTAATTTTTTATCCAGCTTCTGCAAAACCGCCACATCAATTTTGATGCCATTTTTTTCCATCTGACGCAAAACCGGCTTGACTTGCTTGTCAATCTCCTCCGCCGTGATATGTGGAATTTTCAGTCCTAATTTTTCCGCTCGCTCTAATATTTCATTCATCGATATTCAGTTCTCCCCTCCTTTTGAAGGAGGGGTAAGGGGTGGTTTATAAACTCTTCATTATTTTCTCAATCGCCCCATTAATATTCCTTATTATTTCTAAATTTGTGAATCTAATAATTTTGATACCATAGTTTGCAATGAAAATTTCTCGCTTCGAATCATACCTCTTCGCCTGTTCATTGTAATGCGTATCACCGTCAATCTCAATGGCCAACTTTTTTTCAGGGCGATAGAAATCAACTATATATTTTCCAACACTATATTGACGACGAAATTTTAGCCCAAGTAGTTGTTTTGCTTTGATTCTTTGCCAGAGAATCACTTCGGGCAATGGCATATTTTGACGCAATGATTGACGAATTATTTTCGTATCATTTTTGTTGAATATCTTGTTTTCTTCAGTCGCCATAACCCCCACCCTACCTCCCCCTCAAAGGGGGAGGAGCCAATCAATCCCCCAAAATATTCTGATGCCCGGCTCATCCGGGCCGTAAAACTTTAATTCAATCATGTCTTTGAAATCGCTAACGATGAAACCGATTCCAAGTGCAATGAGATAAATGCCCCACCATTGACGATAAAAAATTATGCCAACGAGAACAGCGATTACGCCGTAAATCCAGTGGTGGGGCGTATTTAATTGTCCGCCCAAAACATGGCTGATCCGCCCAATGGCGTAACTTACAATCGCAATCGCAATAAAAATGAACGTCTCTTTAACCATTTTTTAAAGTAGTTTTAATTGATTATCAGCCTTCTTGTGTTCCGCCGCCTGTTTCGTTTTTAATTCCTCACTCTTTTCGATCCCGAATCTTTTGAGTAAAGAATGGAATTGCATTTCCTCAAAAAACGCTCTGACTTTATCTTTATCGTAGTCCCCAAATCGGCACTTTTCAAGGTCAAAATCGATTGGCACATCTTTGCGGATGGTGGCAAGTCGTTGCGATAAAAATGCCTGATCCTTATTTTCGATTAATAACCCGACAATCCGTGGCTTGATGCCTAATTGTTCACATTTAGATTTGAAATTTGAATCATTGGAAATTGATTGAAAATTGGAAATTGAAAATTGGAAATTCTTCTCCAAAGATTCATATAGTTTCTCTAAAGTATCAAACTTAATAATCAAATCGGTTGCTGTTTTGTTACCGATCCCCGGCACACCGGGAATGTTGTCGGATGGATCGCCGGCCAAGGCTTTGAGATCGATGAAATCAGTCGGATCGAGATTCCAGAGAGTTCTTATGACGGTCGAATTGATAATTTGCGCCTCGGATAAGCCATGCTTCAAATCATAAATCTCAATGTTGTCATCGACCAGTTGGAAGGCGTCCTTGTCGCCGGTCACAATATAAACATGAATTGGGAATTTTGAATTTTGAATATTGGAATTTGTTTCGAGTTTAGAGTTTTGAATTTCGAACTTACTTGAGATTGTCCCAATCACATCATCCGCCTCAAATCCTTCCATTTCGTATATTGGAATATTTAGAGAATCTAATAACTCCCGCACCCGCGGGATTTGGTCATACAATTCTTGATCGGCTTTAACCCGATGGGCTTTGTACTCGGCATATTCGGCCAGCCGAAATGTATTTTTGGAAACATCAAAAGAGGCGGCAATAAAATCCGGTTTCAAATCCTCAATCACCTTTATTAATGTCGTGGTGTAGCCGTAAACGACATTGGTCAGCTCGCCTTTGCGCGTCGCCATTGTTTTGGGCAGAGCATGATAGGCACGGTGAATGATGGCATTTGAATCAATCAACACTAATTTTTTCTTATCATCTTTCATATAGTTTGTTGTTATTTTATTCTCTGCTTTCCCGCTGCTCCTTGCCCCGCCTTGTAACTCAGGCGGGGTGGAATTCTCCGCTTCTTTCCCTTTTCCTCATAGCCAAATCATATCCCAATAACTAGCAAATTAAAAGATTCATCCCTTTTATATATCAAACTAGATTGATGTAATGAGGGAGATAATCAAAAAAAGTGGCGACGGTCTGGGTATCCAGTCCGTCGCCCTGTTCGTTCACATACCTATTCCGTAGCATCTGGCCGCAATTGAGGGTTAATGTCAAAAACGTGCTTTTGCCCTTTTTGACATATCTTCGTCTGAGCCCTTGAATCTCTGGGTTAGGGTTCTCTGCGCTTCCCAACTTTTCAATCAGTGCCTTTTGCTCTGCTCTGATCTTCTCGATGATAGCTGCCTGATTCATGTTGGGGTAAAGAGATAGCCAGAAGTCCAAAATCTCCTTACCAAGAAAAGCAGATTTGATTTTCATTGCCTGCTCGATAATCTCCTCCGGTGTTTTTACCTCCACGACAATCTCGCCGAGACCGTTCAGGCGCAAACGCGTTGTTACGGCCTGGTCAGCATAGTTCAAGGCGTGGCTGAGTGCCTTAACCAAACGCTGGCAAAATGTCTCAGGCTGGTAGCTATAGCCCTGCATGCCTATCTCTGCCAGATTTTTCATCCGCTGGCCACAGAAATAACCGGCAGTTGACTGGATTTCTTCCGGTGTCACGTCAAGCAATTTCGCCGCCTCAACTAGCTTAGCCGTTAGCGGGCAGACGCAATGAGTGATTTGGTCAGAATTTGCCTTTCCACACATCGATTGTAAATCCGAAGTCGTCAGATGATCAGACACCGGTTGTGAAATTAGCTGTCCCACTGTCGTCCCTGCCGGAAAATTTACTAGTTTGTCCAGCATTGTCGGCCGTTGCCCTGGTCTCTGCCCAAAAAGCAGATAATTCGTAATCCAATTCTTCATTGTGCGTAGTTCTCCTTTCACGAAAACCTGTCTACTTATATATAACGGCACGCGCCTCCTTTGTCAAATCAGATTCATCCCTTATAATATCAAACTAGATTGATGTAGTGAGGGAGACAATCAAAGTTGAGAAATATCTTGTTCACAAAAGCACTTTTTACTGATACAATGAAGGAGATTTCACGCCAAGGAGGTGAACCATCAATGAAAAAGTGTGGCCAATGCACTGCGGAAAATCCGCTCTGCACATTAGAATCGCTTGCTCAAGACCTGAGCAAGCCAGCGCCAATAGATGAAATGCAGATGGTGCAGAACACCGATGGGAGCTACTGACCGCTAACCGCTAATGAGGAAAGCGAGATCGGAATTATGCCTCTGCCGCAATTTCGAGGGCGAACCAAAGGAACGTTTGCTCTCCATGGCACCGCATCACGTTGCCCTTTCAAATTGGTAATCGCCTGAGCTTGCGGTGTCACACGTCCGCATCCTTCCCAACCCCGCCGGATTGCACCCCCGTAGCAGTCCGGCTTATTTTTATTCACAAATTCCCTTCTTCGTGGTATGTTGTAGAGGAATTATCAATAATAATGTGTCATCTCGAGCGAAGTCGAGAGATCTTATAAGATTTCTCCACCCCCGACTGGAATGTCGGGGAGTCGAAATGACAATTGGAAAATATATGTCTTTAAAAATAGCAATCATTGGTCTGCCAAATGTTGGGAAGAGCACTCTTTTCAACGCTTTGGTCAAAGGTTCGCACGCCGAAGCGGCCAATTACCCCTTCTGCACCATCGAGCCAAATGTCGGTATTGTCGAAGTTCCGGATGAACGGCTGGCACCTTTGGCTGAGATTTCAAAATCAGCCAAAATTATCCCTGCTGTGGTTGAATTTGTTGATATCGCCGGTCTTGTTCGTGGAGCGTCTAAAGGCGAGGGGCTGGGCAATAAATTTCTAGCCAATATCCGCGAATGCGAAGCCATCGCTATGGTCGTCCGTTTTTTTGCCGATGAAAATGTCGCCCATGTTTCGGGGAAGATCGATCCGCTTGATGATATTTCAACCATTGAAACCGAGTTACAGTTAGCCGATATCGCCACCGTCGATAAAAGATTATTTTCAATCGAGAAAGAGCTCAAAGCCGGAAGTAAGGAATCAAAATATATTCACTCTGGCCTACAAAAAATCAAAGATAAATTGTACGCCGGCCACAATGCTCGCGAGGCCGATCTGGATGAAAAAGAAACGGAATATTTGAAAGGGCTGGGACTGATGACGCAAAAGCCCCTGTTGCTGATTGCTAACTGCTCAGAGGAACAGTTAACTGGTGAATCCGCTAACCAGTTAATTCGTCGAAACGAGTCAACGAGTCAACGAATCAACGAGTCAACTTTTATCCCCATTTCCGCCCGTCTTGAAGCGGAATTAAACGAATTGTCGCCAAATGAACAGCGCGAATACCTTGACTCTCTAAGTATAAAGGAAACCGGCTTGAACCGGCTGATAAAGGAGGCTTACAAAACACTTGGCCTTATCACCTACCTTACCTCCGGCGAAAAGGAAACTCGGGCTTGGACCATCCACGAAGGTTGGACCGCTCCGCAGGCTGCCGGCGTCATCCACGGCGATTTTGAAAAAGGTTTCATCGCCGCCGAGATTGTGCCCTGGGCCGATTTTTACGCCCAAGGTGGCTGGACCGGCGCCAAAACTCACGGCCTCGTCCGAACAGAAGGCAAAACCTACATCGTCAAAGACGGAGATGTTGTGATTTTTCGATTCAATGTTTGATGATTAAACGGCTAAACAGATGAATTTACGAGGCAAAATTTGGCAAAAAGAGATTGAGACCAGGGATTTCATTTTTCACAATATTACCCCCTATGACGGTGATGAAAATTTTTTAGTTGGGCCGAGCGCAAAAACCAAAAAACTTTGGAAGAAATGCCAAGAATTGATCAGAAAAGAGCGCCAATCGGTCGGTGGTATTCTCGATATCGATACTGAAACAATCTCTACCATCACATCGCACCGACCGGGCTATATCGACAAATCTCTGGAAACTATTTTCGGTTTGCAGACCGATCAAGCCCTAAAGCGTGCCGTCAAACCGTTTGGTGGCATCAGAGTCGTCGAAAGCGCCTGCGCCGAATATGGCAAAAAGGTCAGCCCCAACATTCTCGAGCTCTGCACAAAATACCGCAAAACCCATAACGACGGCGTCTTTGACGCCTACACTCCCGAGATCCGTCAATTACGCTCACTCGGTGTTCTGACCGGACTGCCGGACAATTACGCTCGCGGCCGGATCATCGGCGATTATCGGCGAGTCGCTCTTTATGGTATTGATCGTTTAGTTGAGCAAAAAGAGTCCGACAAACTCAATCTCAAAGGTCCGATGACCGATGAAATTATCCGCCTGCGTGAGGAAATTTCCGAGCAAATCAGAGCACTCAAAATGATGCAGGAAATGGCTCAAAGTTACGGCTTTGACATATCCAAACCGGCAAAGACGGCACAAGAAGCAATCCAGTGGACGTATTTCGGCTATCTGGCCGCGCTCAAAGAACACGACGGCGCCGCCATGAGTCTCGGCAACGT
>Ga0073936_10003834_pt1 | contig 21205 bp, 15 predicted proteins | sample AliMusrvi5mmetaG_FD_87041 | JGI IMG/M metagenome (GOLD analysis project Ga0073936, IMG submission 87041) | Freshwater lake bacterial and archeal communities from Alinen Mustajarvi, Finland, to study Microbial Dark Matter (Phase II) - Alinen... | ecosystem: Environmental > Aquatic > Freshwater >... | reverse complement strand
ATGATATATTAGTCATTAATTAGATTTATATCATTTAATGTATGAAATATAATACAAATATAGTCATACTTAAACAAATTGGTGCCGTTTCCATATAATTTTCCTTTTTTCGTAAAATATACTCACTCGATCCAAATCACCGAATTATTGGTATTGTATTCATTTTGCTCATAGAGGGTGTTGTCAGGATCGAGGATACAGGTGCAATCAAGGATAAATTTATAGGTATATTTCCCAGGTTGCAGACAGAGGAGGAAATCCATTTTATTCGCAATAATCTTTTCTACAATGCCCACCTCACCAGTAATTCCGTTGGATAAATTCCCCTCCCCCGTTTTTACATTGAAGTCTGGAGAAAGGGTATTCGATTGAAATGTTGGAATCGGGTAATTTAGCAGGTAAATAGCTTTGCTTGCATTTAATTCAGCATGAAATGCACTTAAAGATGAGCTAAGTGGCAAAATGAAAATAACCAACAGGATGGTAAGGTTAAGCTGTTGGATTAGGAGTGGTCTCATTGGCTGAATTTTGGACTAGATTAATCATTAAAAGATAATCTCCAGTTTGGTCTTACAATTATGACAAAGATTCTGCCGTTTCTGATCAACATCTTCAAGGTAGGTACTCGATCGCATCACGCAGATTGGGTTATCGCAATGGATTAAGCCAAAGGTGTGCCCCAATTCGTGGATCACCTCTTTTTTGGTCCGATCGAGCAGGATTTGTTCATCTTTAGGCATTCCATACCGTTCATTACTCAGCCGATAAATAGAAGCAATACCACTCTTACCGTTTAAATAGGCCTGGCCAAAAATATAGGTAAGGATTGGGATAAACAGGTCAACATTAAATAATCCCAAAATTTTGTTCGATTCCGGAAAAGTCATCGAGTCGACAATTGATATCAGCGTGTTTCCATTATATTGTCTTCGTGCCGGATCGTAATATTCCCCCAGTTCAATACGTCCTTCCCTGATATTTACAGTAAAGTCAAATTCTGCCTGTACCGCTTTGGCGATTTGTTCCAGAAAATCTTGCTCAAAAAACCCAAATGATATTAAGGTAATGTTTGGCAGACTCATTATGAAAGCTTATTGATCCAAAGGTTTAAGATCGTATTTCCTGATTTTAGCGTAAAGCGTCACCCGGTCCACCTTCAACGCTTTTGCAGCCCGCGAAATATTCCAGCTGTATTTATGGAGTATTTGAAGAATAAATGCTTTTTCAAAATCATCGAGACTCTCCGTAGAACTATTCACCATTGTTTTCTCCAAGGGAAGGTCTTTGAGAGTAATCCGTTTCCCGTCGCCAACCACGATGGCCCGCTCAATCATATTTTCAAGCTCCCGGATATTTCCCGGGTAATTAAATTCCTGCAATCTTTTCAAGGCTGAGATGTCGATCGAGGCGGGTGGCTTGTTCATCGAAGTGCAATACTTTTTGATGAAATAATCTACCAGCAAAGGGATGTCTGCGATCCGGTCGCGCAGTGGCGGGATATGAATGTTGACCACGTTGAGCCGGTAATAAAGATCCTCCCGGAAGGTCCCCTGTTCAACCATGCTCTTTAAATCTTTATTGGTGGCGCAGATAACCCTGAAATCGGAGCTGATCTCTTTGTTCCCACCTACCCGGATAAAGGTTTTCGATTCCAAAACCCGGAGGAGTTCCACCTGCATTTTGGAGGAGATGGTGGCAATCTCGTCCAGAAAGATTGAGCCGCTGTCGGCCATTTCGAATCTCCCTTTGCGATTGTACATAGCTCCTGTAAATGCCCCTTTTTCGTGACCAAATAGTTCGCTTTCGAGCAGACTCTCGGTTAAGGCACCGCAATGAACGCTTACAAACGGGAAGAACCGGCGTGGTGAGTTGGCGTGAATTGCCCGGGCAACGAGTTCCTTACCGGTTCCGCTTTCACCCGTGAGAATAACCGAAGAGTTGGTTTGTGCCACACTTTCAACTTCGCGAAGCAGGTCTTTCATTGCTTCGCTGGAACCTATCAGATCTTCGACATTCTCAAGGGTTATTACTTTTTTACGGAGATTCTCATTTTCGTCTTCGAGTGAAATTTGCCTGGTGGCATTCCGGATCAAATGGGTTAAATCATCGGGATCGAAAGGCTTGGTTACATAATCATAGGCACCATCCTTTAAAGCCTTAACTGCTGTGTCAACTGTGGCAAAGGCGGTCATCACGATCACGATGGAATCGGGTTTTATCGATTTTATCCTTCGGAGCATTTCGAGTCCGTCCATTCCAGGCATTTTAATATCAGCCAGGATGATGTCAAATTGATCAGATTCCAGTAGCGTTAAGGCTTTTTTTGCATTTTCGGCGCATTCAACTCGATAACCGTCTTCTATAAACCAGTTGTACAACGAATCCCTTACAGACTCTTCATCGTCAACGATTAAAATTGAAATTTTTTTTGCCATCCCCAAATTCTTTAGTTTTTAATCAATGGTAATGTTACCGAAAGAGTCGTTCCGCTACCGGGTTCTGACTTTACCTGGATTTTCCCTTTATGGTTTTGTATAATTCCATGAACAATGGCTAGTCCCAACCCTATTCCACTTGCATTTGTTTTTGTAGAGAAGAATGGTTCGAAGATATGAGGGATATCTGTTGGATTGATACCCTGTCCGTTATCGATGATTTCAAAGATGATTGAGTCTTCATCCCCGTTTTTTGTTTTAATCAGAATCTCTCCATTTTCCACGACCGCTTCAGAGGCATTTACAAGGAGTGCAACACAGGCCTGCTTGATTTGATTGGGATTGCAATAGATATAGTCTGAAATTGCTGAAAATTCTGTTTTAAAGCTGATATTGGCAATTTTTATCGGATGAGACATCAATTCATAAGTTTCCTGAAGGATCTCATGCAAATGTCTGGGCTCAAAATCGTTCTGGTCTTTTCTTGAAAAATCAAGTAATCCTTTAACGATGTCTCCGCAACGTTTAGTCTCATTTTCAATAAGTTTCAGATGTTTGAGCATCGATTCCCGCTTTGTGGCATATAATTCGGGATTACTTACCTGTTTATACAGTAACTTGGCATATATGAGTATTCCGGAAAGGGGGTTATTGATCTCATGAGCTACTGAAGAGGATAATTTCCCCAGTGATGCGAGACGTTCCACATGAATTAATTCGTGCTGTGCGGCTCCCAATTCTTCTGACTTCTTCTGAACTTTATATTCAAGTTGTTGCGACCAGTTTTCTAACTCAATGGTTGCCGTATGAAGGTTGTCGAGCATATCATTAAATGCCTGTGAGACCACCCTCATATCATCCAGCTGATTGGGTTTAATCTCGATTCGCGTACTCTTATCACCATTTGCAACGGCTATGCTTACATTGACCAATGCATTTAAGGGGTCTTTAATTTTCTTTCGTGTGAAGAATAGTAAGACGAGTGAAAACAAGGCGGTTGCCAGGATGGCCAGCAGGAAAAATTCGGTTGACGATTTTTTAATAGCAGCATCCTGTGTCTCAAGGGGAATTTTAATTACGAGGGATCCAAGTAAAACATCCGATTCGTTATGTGCATGGCAGGAACTAACGGAGCACGATTTTTCATTTAAGATTGGCGATTTAATCAGTAAATGCCTGCTTCCATTATCATTCACATTCATCTCGCAGTCGCTGTTGACATTAATTATTTTATAGGATTTCTCCTTCTGCGAGAACATCGTTTTAATATTGGGATGACAACCTTTACAATTTGGATCGCTGTGTTTTTTGACTGACTCTGTTGAGAAGGATGAGTAAACGAGTTCTTCGTCGCTGTCGTACATATTTACCTCATCGATGCCGGGAAGTGTATTTATAATATCGAGGGTATTGCGCAAAGAGCTCTTGTCATTCTCAAGCATTGAATGGTATAAGGCACCTTCAACAATTGATCCAATGTTGTTTCCGCTTTGGCGAATGATTGTATTAATGTATTGCTCATTCACCGATTTAAAAATAAGGGTGAAGGATACAAAGAGAAACACGGAGAGCCAGGCGATTATTAATACAACCCGGCCATAAATGGACGACCTGAATTTGACGTAATTATGAAGAATAACATTACGCGAATTATTCGGCTGCTTCTTTTTGAAAAACATCTGTTTATCGGTGTTGGCAGGAACTGCTAATTCCCTGCAAATTACAAAAAAAACTGTTGCGTTGACAACAGTTTTTAAATTTATTTATCAGTATATTATTTCGGACTTAGGATCGGATTTTATTAAAGAGACAGGAACTCTTTTTCGAAATCGTGCCAGATTGAATCCGATAAAGGAGCTAACGTATGATCACAAAGTTCCCCACCGTCCTGCAAAATAACAATTGACGATTCGGTGGAATTATTTCCAAGTGAAACAGCCAGGAAATCTTTGACCCGATCAAGTTCCCTCGCCGACCATTGTGTGGCTTGCTCTGCAAAAAGACATTCCTGTACTTCAGCCGACCAGTTTGTAGGTTTAATTTTGTAGATCCATCCATTACCATACGGATCGTTGTTCAATATGGCAGGATTCTGTGAAAGGATTGTGTTTACACCCATTATTTTTCCTGAGACCGGTGATATTATTTTCAGGAGCTTGCCATCCTGAATCAGCTCTATAAATAAATCACCCTTGTTAATCATTTCCCCGTTATTTTTTGAGAAAAGGCATTTGACCTCTCCTGTAAGGTGGAGAAGCAGGTCGTCTAATCCAACTTTGGCAATTCCCGACTTCTCCATAAACATCCAGGTGTGGTTTTTGCCATAAAACAGCCCCTGAGGAATTTTGAGCACATTGAAAGAGAGGTTGCTGAATACTTTTCGCAGCCTTGTCGTAATTGCTGATTCTTTACCTAGAATCATCCAGAAAGGGATCATGAGTAAAAGGAAAGTTATTACAACCAGGTATTCAATTCCTTTCGTAGCAAAAATGTCTGTATAACTAAATCCGTCCATTTTATTTGTTTTTGTGTAATCTCCTTTAACAAAGATTACTGGTTAATTTATTCATTTTCTTTTACCCATGAAGGGGAGTCTCTTAAGACCGGCATACGGGTGATTACCCATCGGAATATCCATATTTCAGTAAATATTACTGCCAGAGTAACTGTGAATTCCATCCAGGAGGGGACATACCGGATTGCCATCTCCCATTTAAATCCGATAACAGTAACATTGAGTCTGTTCAGAATTACCCCGATCATGGTCATTATGGCGGCTACCCGGGTAAGTGTAGTATTGAAGGTCCGGTAACTGATTATAAAAAGGATCATAGGAACCAATACAAATCCTAACATTTCGAGCAGATACCAATATCCCATTCCGGTGTTTAGCAAGCCCCAGTGTTGCTCATGGATAAATACCAGTAACTGGAGGAAAAAGTATGCAAACATGGCCCCTGCACAAATTTTGGACAGTTTATTTATAATTCCCTTTTGGGCCTGGTGGTTTTTTTCACTGATCTGACCCGAAAATACCTTGTGGCTGATTGAGCCTTCAAAGATTACCATCGAAAGTCCTGCGAAAGTACTTGAGACAAAAAACATGATAGGAATGAATTCGGAATACCAGAGGGGATGGATCTTTCCCTTTGCCATCAGAAATAGAGCTCCCAGTCCTGACTGGTGTAACGTTGAAAGGGTGATTCCGAAAATTACTGCAGCGAGGGTCATCCCGGAAAGAATTTTGCGTGCACGGCGGGCTCCCAGCCACTCTGCAATTGCAGGCGAAAACTCGATTAATTCAGCAACCATATAGAGTAAAAAGTGCCAGGCAACCAGAAATAACACTGAACTGGTTCCAAAACTGTTTCCGATTACCGGATTAATCACATGCCATGGTCTTCCCAGGTCAAGAAGAAGTGCGCCTGCATAAAAGACATACGCCAGAAAGCCGTTCAAAACAGTAACTCTGACAATGGAGTGATAATTTTTCAGATTCAGGATATATACCATGAAAGTGATCACATAGGCACCTCCTGCGAAGGCAACACCCGTTACTACATCAAACCCAATCCACAGACCCCAGGGGGTATCCTGTGTGAGGTTTGTTATCGAGCCAATCCCCTTCATAAAACGGATAACAATTAGTACGACACCCAGCAGAATGATTGGGATCGAGATTATATTGAATGGGGTTAGAAATTTTCCTCTTGGTTTCATCTCACTAAGCAGAAATCTCCACGTAGATTGACGCTCCGTAATTGTCAATGTTTCTGCATTAGTTTTCATTTTCTTCCTCCTGATTTAGGTGATTGTTCTTTGTTGCCTGATGAATACCTAACAATAAGGTCGGAACCAGTACAAAGACCGAAGGGACACTGTAAAGGAACCCTTTTGTAAGTTCGGGATAGGATGATTGCTGAATCGCTGTATTCATCCCAAGCTGTTCAAAAGGAACGGGGGAGAGGTAGAGCCATCCGGTACCGCCTGCTTCGTGTTCGCCGTAAATATGGTCGATATACAGGTCTGGTTTTTCATAAATTCTTCGGCGGGCTTCCTTTATAAGATCCCTTCGTTTTCCATACTTCAAAGCATCATTGGGACAATTAAAGACACAGGCCGGGCTCTTTTCTGTTTTCATCCTTTCGGCGCACATATCGCACTTTTGAATTTTTGGATTTGCACTGTGATATTCAAATTTTGGACTGTCGAATGGGCATGAAACCATGCAATAACGGCACCCCATACATTTATCTCCATCCCAGGTTACCGGACCCGATTTGGTTTTGTGCATTGCTTTTGTCAGGCAGGCGGCAGCGCAGGCAGGTTCGTTACAATGCATACATTGCCGTTTAATAAACACCTCTCCTTTATCGGTTTGGAAAGTGTTGACCACTGTATTGCAGGTTTCGTCTGTTTTACGTACGGCTGCGACTTTATCAATCGGTTCAGGTAATTTGTGTGCCGCAGCGCATTCATATTCACAGGTCCGGCATCCTACGCAACGTGTAGAATCATAAAGTACTCCATGAAACTCCTCATCACTCTCTGTAGTCTTTGAGGCAGCATGTGAACTTTCTCCGATTGCAAGGGTTATTCCCGTAACCCCCAACAGCTTCAAAAAGCTTCTTCGTCTTAATCCCATGATATTTGTTTTTCAGGTTAAAAGGTTGATTCAAATATTTTTATTCACCGCGTAGGATCAATAAACTTAGTTTGAAAATCTTCCCAAACCTCTGGACTCAACTCAGCAAGTATACCATCACGCAGCACTCCACCATCCTGTAAAATGGTTACAAATGCAGGTACATGAACCCTGACGGCACTTGCAAAGAAATCTCTTAATCTGGAATATTCGGATGTTAACCAATTGGCATATTTTTCAGCCATATTCATAAACTGGATTTCCAGTGACCAGTTTGTCGGCTCGATTATATAAACCCATCCATCAGTAAATGGAGCGGCATTCAGAAGACCGGCATTAGTGATCAGGTTTTTATTTTGAGCAGAAATAGTCCCGGTTACTGGTGAATAGATATTCAGTTGTTTTCCTTTTTGGATTATAGTAACCAGATGTTCACCTTTTTTTATCTTCTCACCGCATTTTTTCATTTCGACGCGAGTCAGTGGTCCGGTGACATGTTGCATAAAGTCATCGATTCCCAGTTTTACCAAGCCATTCTTTTTCATGTATGCCCAGGTATGTGTTTTGTCGAAATAAAGCCCTTTGGGAATAACTGTAGCTGCCTGATTTATTACATTTAAGAGGTTGGCCGGAGTGGCATTTGCAACAACTCTTTTTTTGTTTTTTGAACGTCTAATGACCAGGTCGACCACCAGTGCTATTGCCAATAAAGCAAGAACAATTAGAAATTTAATCATTAAGATCGGATTTCTGGCGGTGCGGATTTCTGAATATGCTGAAGGTTCATTGATTTTACTCAATTGTGATTGTCTTTCGTTGGATACCAGATCGCTGTATCCACTGGTATTTAAATATTGTTGTCCATCGGTTAGAATCCAGTTGAGGAACGATATCTCTGCTTCATTTTTAGGCTTGGCTGAAGATACGGTATAGATCTTACCGGATAAGGATACCGGATATTTCCCGATCCATACGCCACGCGTGAACTCTTGCAGATTATCGTAAATCGCTTCTGAATAATCAATTTTACCGTTTTTATTTTTATCAATAGGGACAAGTTTAATGACTGAGCTATTCCCCTGATTAAGCTGATTTGATACATTGTTCAGTTTGCAAAATCCGATGCCGTAGGGATCGTTTTGAATTGCAGCAATCATATGTTGTTCTGTGGCCACAGGAATACCATTGAGTTTAAATTCTTTCAAACCCGCGAAACTGGCTATTCCGGAGGTTATAACAGGATCGTTGACAAAATAAAAATGAACAGGGTTTTTAGTGTTCCCGGTTGGATTCTCAATCAGGTTTGTCCAGTTTTGTTTCTCATTGGTCGTTAAAAGCCGGAGGAACCCATCGGTGGTGATCCCTTTTTTATCCAATTCATCCTTTAACGGATTGTTTCTATTCATGATTGGCACAATGATGTTCCTGCCTACCACCATATTCCATAATGGAGCATTCTTCATGGTGGAAAAAGATTCATCCCTGATAAAACCAAGACCCGGTTTGCTTTTAAGTATTGCGGATATATCCAATTCCCCGGTTGTTACCAACTCAATCTTTTCTGCCGGGTTTGTTTTACTGTATTCACTGATCCATTTGGCCGTCAGCGGATACAAATCTGGCGATGTAAATACATTTAATGAACCAACCTGCAAATGATTCCTTGTTGTTGCAGATTCTTTGCAGATTCCGGTGCTGTAGCAAAAGAGCATTATTGCTGCAATTAAAACGATCCTGGTTTTCATGGTATTTCCTTTTAATGTGACAAACAGAGGTATTCAATTATGGTGCCAAAGGAAAATAGCAGGCTTAAGTATCTGACATAGAATGCTATAATGCGTAGTGTGTTTATATAATATACATACAAAGTGTTGAATAAATCAACAATAATTAATTATTATGCGGTTAACAATCTGTATAATAGAATATTGGCAGCTATGTATGGGATCTATACAGGTGTTGAATAAATCAACACTTTATTCATTTGGTAGCTTCATTGTAAGGGGAAAGGGATGAATTTTCCGGGAATTGACCCTTTTTTAATAAAATGTGAATATTGACTGAACTATCTTGAACAGGATTCGTTTACTTACGTGTTAACAGATAAAATTCATGGGCTTTAGGTAGTCGTCTTAAAATGACAACTAATTAATTCATTCTCTAATTTAATTTCAGATGGAAAAAACAGAAAATGCACTAAACTGGTTTGAGATCGCAGTAAGCGATATTTCCAGGGCTAAGAAATTTTATGATATCGTTTTCGATATATCAACGGCGCAAGTTGAGATGATGGGTATGTCAATGGCTGTTTTTCCTGCGGATGATTCAGCCGGGAAAGTGTCGGGTGCATTGGTTCAGAGTGAGATGCATAAACCATCCTCCGAGGGAGCTGTAATTTATCTGAATGGGAATCCTGACCTTGAAGTACCACTGGGACGGGTTGCCGAGGCTGGCGGACAAGTAGCCATGGCTAAAACATTTGTGAATGAGCAGGTTGGGTATATGGCATTCTTTATTGATACCGAAGGGAATAAAGTTGGATTGCATTCCCACAAATAACTCCAACTCCTGAGAATAGACCACCCGGATTAGTGACAGATGAAATCACTAACCCGGTTGGTATTGAACTGTTTATTTTTAAGGATTTTTTATCTGAAAATTATTATGAATTCGAATCGTCTTCCTTCTTTTTCTTACCCTTTTTGTGCAGTCCAGTTGCCTTGAGCCACCCGTTTGTTATTAATTTTGCACCGGGCAATCCGGGATGGATTCCGTCAGGAGCCCAGTAACGGTCAGGCGCCCGTAGAATTGCCTTATCATAAATTGTCTGAACAGGGACATAGGTTGCATGGAATTCTTCAGCTAATGTTTTTGTCGCTTTACGATATTCATCAAACATCGGATACCACTGTTCGGGCTTGATTGCTCCTCCGCCTTTAAGCGTATAGGGTTCACAAATAATTAGTTGCACATTCGGCAACTTTTGTTTGGTATAATTAAGGAGTTCCCTGTAATCGGTCATAAATTTCTGGAGTGTTCCTTTATAACCACCACCCAGCGTATGCCAATAATCATTTACGCCAATCAGGATACTTAATACATCTGGCTTTAGTGCGATACAGTCTTCATCCCATCTCTCGCGCAACTGAAATACCTTGTTACCGCTGACGCCGCGATTGTAGATTGTTAGTTTCTTCTCTGCATATTTTTCCAACAGATGACCCGAAGCGAATAGGGCATATCCATGTCCAATGGCATCGGTGTTATTGGGCTCCTGATTTTTCCGGTCTCTTCCTGCATCGGTGATTGAATCACCCTGGAACAGGATGACTGCATTTTCTTTCAGTTGAATTTGAAGTCTTCCGGCATGTGATTTTTTCTTCTCCGCTCCGCTGATCCTGCCGGGTATTAGTAATGCCGCTGCCCCTGTAATTGTTGCAGCTTTTAAAAAGTCTCTTCTTGAATTTTTCATTGTATGAACTTCTTGAATTTCGAGTAATATGGCTATTATACTAAAAATGTTTTACAAAAAAATTTATTTCGGCAAATATCGATTAAAAGAATTTTTGAAAGAAGGGAAACGGATATTTTTTAGCTTGTCATTAAAGAAATAAATTTATTTAATTCCAGTTATTTTTCACCTGTGCTGCAAGAGCCGGATTTGCATCTTTTTCAGATTGTGGGATTGGCAGAAGTACATGGTAGGGTTTTACAGGTTGAATGCCAAGGGCAGCTTGTTTCTCTGTATTTATAGTATTCACCAGAGTTCCCCAACGGACTAGATCAAAAAATCTGGATTGTTCCCCAGCCAGTTCAATCTGACGTTCTCTTCTCAATATAGTCCTGGCATCAGGCTGATCTCCTAATGAATTATATTGAAAAGCGCCTGATCGTGCACGTACCTGATTTATCAGTGGTAGTGCTGAAGATACCTGGTTGCTTTCAATTAATGCTTCAGCCTGCATTAACAATACATCGGCATAGCGGATTACCTGCCCATTTATAGGACTTTCCGGTTCGCCATATGACATTGTATTTTCGTAGTATTCATATTTCCGCCAGGATACTTGTCCGTTATTTACCGTTACGCCATATTGAACCTTTCCTTCGGGGCAGTTTTCGCAATAGATAGAATCACCCCCAAAAGCTCCTGAAGCAGCGTAAAATGTTTTTGCTGCACGTGGGTCTGTATAGGTATTACCATTCGTGTCAGGATAGGTGAATGAATTTATTAAAGCATCTGAAACCAATACATTCCACCAGTCATTAAACCCGTATTCCATTGCGCGGTCGGAAACGGTGCATTTCCCGCCCCATGTTTCCTGACCCCCAAACATATAATAGGCATCACCAGTACCCCAGCCTTCCCAAGGGCCATTCATAACGGCAAAAAGTGTCTCTTTTGTTTTGATATCGTTAACAAACATATCATCAAGATCATTTGCCAATGCATAATCATAGGGAGCTGAATTTAACGTGGAAAGCAGATTAGCAGCTTCAACATATTTTTTTTCGTATAGGTAAACCTTTCCTAGCAATGCAACAGCTGCCCCTTTTGTAACGCGTCCATAATCAGCGTCAGGATAAGATAACGGCAGGTTATTTATTGCTTCAGATAGAGTCGATTCTATAGAGGTCCAGATTTGTGAAGCAGGAGTCCGCGTCGATTCTACAATATAATGATCCGATAATTTAGTTTTTAATGGAACGTCGCCATAACAGGTAACCAGCCAGAAATAGGCTAGAGAACGAAGGAATTGCGCCTCTCCGGTGATTCTTTTGTTTAAATCAATATCGGATGGGACAGTTGATTTCCAGGTTTGCAACTGATCAATCACAAAATTTGTCCTGAAGACCATTTTGAAACAGGAGTCGAATAGATAATTTAGTTCAGTAGTATTGGCATTATGAGTGTAAATTGGAAATTCGAGTAAACTGCCTTCTAACGGAAAATTTTTCTCAGCATCATTTCCCAGAAGGTCGAAGATGAAATAAAATTCCCTGCAATACATTCCGGTATATAATAGGGGTGTATACATTGCTGTTGAGGCTTCTTTAAATGCTTCTGCGCTGTTAAAGAATGTTGAGCCTATATAGCCGTTTTCGTTTTTTACATTTAAAACCTTTTCACTGCAATCAATGAATAAAAGAGATAGTAAGAGTGGAAATATGATTGTCTTTTTAATAGTTTTTTTATTAGAAATTAAGTTGTAAACCAATACGGTATGTAGTTGGATTAGGATGCTGTGTCATGTCAATTCCTCGCTGGAAAATGTAATTATTAGAGTCAGTTGGTGAACTGGATGAAATTTCGGGATCGTAGCCCTTATACTTAGTAAGGGTAAAAAGATTCTGAACCGCAATATAAACCCTTAGTTTTGTGAATGAACTATAAAACAAATTTTTAGGGAGTGTATATCCAAGGGCGATATTTTTCATTCTGAAGTATGCACCATTCTCAACATACCAGGTCGAAAAGAGCATATTGGTTCCTGAATTTTGTGCTGCAGCAGGCATATCGGTAACATCACCATCTTTTTTCCAGCGCCTTAGTACATCTGTTGTCTGATTGAATGAATTTGTCATCCCTTCAAACCAGTATTTATTTCCGTTAACTGCACTTACTCCCGCTATTCCCTGAAATTGCATCTGGAAATCAATATTTTTGTAATAAGCATTTATAACCCCACCGTATTGCCATTTAGGGGAGGGGTTTCCAATGTAGGTTCTGTCTTTGGCATCAATGTATCCATCACCACTCACATCCTTATAAATAAAATCTCCGGGTTTTAAACCGGTAATATATTCTGTGACTACGCCAGCTGTTTTTATTTTTGTTGCGGAATTCAAATGGTCAACTTCAGCTTGACTAACTGCTACGTGATCAACAATATAACCATAATAGGAAGCCAGCGGATTTCCAATGTCAGTGCGTGTCGAGTTCCCAATTCCGGGAATAAATTCACCATTGGAAATTGGATTGTTTCCTAAAGTCCCCAATGCAGTTACTTTATTTGTGCTATAAGTTAAATTCCCTGTAAAATTCCATTTAACCGGTCCTGAATCGTGAATGTATGAGACAGCTGACTCAAGACCGGTATTTTTCATGCTGGCAGCATTTACCATCAGCGTACCGTTTTGTCCCGGTAACCCTAACCCGGTAGTCAAAGGCAGTGTCGTATTTATCAACAAATCTTTGTTGTCTCTATGATAATAGTCAAAAGTGAAATTAAGTTTGTTCTTTAGGAACCCAATGTCAATACCAAGATCATATTGAGTTGTCTCTTCCCACTTCAGATTTGGATTGGCAATTGAATTCACTGTTGAACCAATTGAATAAGGAGTTCCATCACCAAAAGAGTAAACGATATTATTGGAACTTCCTTTCCATAGGTTTTGTGTCGTCAGGAAAGGTGCGATATTATCATTGCCAGTTTTGCCATAACTGCTTCTTAATTTAAGATTGGAAATAGAACTAATCGATTTCATAAATTCTTCTTCCGAAAGTGTCCATCCCAATCCAATGCCATAAAAAGTTCCCCAGCGATTATTCGCTCCAAATACACTTGAAGCATCACGGCGGGCGCTTACATTCAGAACATACCGCTCTTTATAGGTATATCCGGCCCGGCTAAAATAGGATAATCTGGATTTGCCGCTGTTAACAGAGGCCCCGGTTACTGAATTTGAGTTAGCCAATGCTACATTCTGAATTGAAGTGCTTGTATAATTAGACCCAGCCACAGCGATTGATCGATAATTATTTGACGGAGAATAGGTATTACCCAGTGTGGCGCTGATCAAATGATCTCCAAACTGCTTATTGTAATTAAAGAAATTCTCCAAAATCATACTATAATAATAGTTGTAGTTTTCGCTCATGTCGGCAGTTGTTTTAATGAAATTACCGCCATTGGAAGGATAATTGAAGTTAATGTCATGATAATTTCCGGAAGAAAGTCTGGTTTGGGATTTAACTGTTAATCCTGAGAAAATATCAGCTTCGGCATTTAGTTCAAGCTCGGAATCGAGGGATCTTGATTGATAATTGGTATTATGAACTGCATTCAGTGGATTGTTAGAATCCTGCAGGTCGCTGATCTTATCCGCCCGTGAATACCCCCCCAAATTTGTAGGGTCGAGAACCGGCAGGTAAGGAGGCATTCTTAGTGCATCATTGAAATTCGCTAATACACCTTTATTCACGTCATTTTTTATACGGAGGTTTTCTGAAAGGCGAACCTTTTTATTTAACAGCGACTGGTCTAATTTAAATCCGAAGGTGGCACGCTGGAAATCACGATCAATCACCGTAGACTCATGATTTTGATAACCTGCAGAAAAGGAATAGGTTGAATTTTCTCCTCCTCCGAATATGCGAACGTTATGATTATTAATTGTAGCATTTCTAAAGACCTCCTTTTGCCAGTCTGTCCGTGTAATCCGAACATCAGGTGTCTTTAATTTATCAGTTAGTGGCAGATTTGCTGCAGCCTGAACATCTGCTACTAAATCAACATCCTGAGTAGCATTCAGCATATTGTAACGCTTGCTTACAGAAGCAACACCAATAGATCCGTCATATTCTACCTGTATTTTTCCTTTTTTACCCCTTTTTGTTGTGATAATTACAACCCCGTTGGCGGCTGCAGAACCATAAATAGCCGTGGAGGAAGCATCTTTTAATACCGTTATGCTTTCCATGTCCTGAGCAGGAATCGAATTAATATTTCCACCCTGAATACCATCAATAACATAAAGGGGATCGGAGTTTGTAAATGATCCCACTCCTCGAATAATGATTCGTGCTCCTGCACCCGGATCACCACTGTTGTCAATTACCTGAACACCGGCCATCTTCCCTTGAAGGATTTGATTGGCATCAGTAACTGATAGCCCTACAATCTCCTTTTCAGAAATTTTGGCAATAGCACTTGCAACATTCCTTCGTGTTGAGGTCGAATAACCGATCGCAACAACCTCATTTATTCCAATCGTTTCGGATAAAAGGGTAACCAAAATAGCAGATTGATTATTAAGCTGAATCTCCTGAGACTTCATGCCGACAAAAGAGATTATAAGCGTTTTCGAGGAAGAGGGAAGGGTAATTGAGAATTTTCCGTCTGCATCACTGGCCGTCCCTTTGGTAGTCCCCTTGACAACTATGGTAGCACCAGGAACTGCGAAACCAGACTCATCGATTACTTTTCCACTTATTGATTTTTCCTGTGCGTAGGTTATTCCAACTGTTGATATTAAAAGTAATACCATACCCAGGAACCTTACTGACCATTTTCTTTTTCGCAAATAATTCGGATTGGTTGGTTTCATTCGTGTTTTAAATTAAATTATTATGAAATTAAATATTATTAACTTTTTATGCTGCATTAATATAAATGATATTAATGCAGGCCATAGAAGAACAGGCAAGAAGATTATTTTCTTGTTCCTAATTAATTTGTTGAAGGGTGAAAATAATAGGTCGTCTGATTATAATAGAAATGCAGATGGTTTTAGTATTGGATGACAGCGTTTCTGGCCGAACCAAATCCGTCAAATCAAAGGTAATATTTATGATATTAATCCAAAATATTATGCATTCAAATATTTATCTGGTTTTATTTTTCTGCTCTTAATTAAATGTCAAAGTTGGGGATATCCAAATAGTCACCACCTTTTAGAGCCGACTGATGGCCCACGATTCCCGGAGCGGTATAGGCTATGGCTTCATAAACATTCACTTTGGGCTGTCGGTTATGAATTAAGGAATCAATAAATTCGTGGGTGATAAATGAGTGAGACCCGTCGTGACCTGAGTTATGCCGCAATGGTTCCGGCAGAAGATCGGTCTCCCACCAGTTGTGCTGAGGATAGGATTCTGTAATATTTACTTTATGCTGGAATCCCGCATCATCTTTTCCTGTGCCATCTGCCTCTCTTACTATGGTATGATCCTTCCCCTCCTCTGTAGATGAAAAGAATGACATTTTGTCTCCCCTCCATTCGGCGCGTTCGGTATTTCTGAGTGCACCTTTCCAGTTTACCTCTACTCTGAAGGGTTTATCCTTATTGGTTTTAAAGAAGGCGGTCTCATTCCAGAACGGATTATTATACGGATTATTTTGCAGCAGCGGGCTTTTGTCACCCCACCCCAGGGCGCTTACTTTTGTCAGTCTTTCCTGAGTAATGCCTATCAAAAATGCGGTACAATGTGTTGGATAGAGCAGGGGAGGGAGACCATGACGCCAGGTTGGCTTCCCATCTTCAAACCACAGCGTTTCCAGGCCGGGATGGTTGTATTCTGCCGCCGCACTGAACATCTCTCCAAAGAGTCCTTCGTTATAAAATTTTCGTACCGAAATTGTATTTTGCCTGAAATAGCTTGTTTCGGCCATCATATAGGTAAGTCCTGTCGACCGGACTGTATCCCTTAAAAGATAGCACTCCTCAATAGTCATGGCTGCGGGAACTGCACAAAGTACATTTTTCCCGGCTTTGAGGGTCATTACCACATGACGCACATGATCGGGCGCAGGGGTTGCAATAAATACGGCGTCAATTTTGGGATCAAGTATCAGTTTTTCGAGTGATTCAAAACTCTTTGAACAGCCGTAAACTTTCATTAGGTTTTCTCGTCGGTCCTGACGCAAATCGCTAACTGCCTCAACAATGCAACCTGGATGTTCATGAAACTGGAAACCAGCACCAAAACGGCCACCAACAATTCCGATGCGGATTTTATGCGAGTTCGTTTTTCCTCCTGCAAGGGTTAAGTTTGGTGCCACGGCCAGTGATGCCATGCCGATTCCGGTATTAGCAATGAAACGTCTTCGATCAGAAGATTGATTGGATTTAATTTCCTGCATTTTTGGGAATAAATTGTGATTTGTCGCGTTAGCCTGGTTTTTATCATAATCAGATCAGGACAAATATACAAGAATTTTTGTTCAAGTATCATTTTTGATTGACGTGTTGGAGATCTGACAGCTAATCATACCAAGAATAATAATGCCATTGTTCATAAAAAATATTTCAGCAATATATAAAATTAATAACCGGAGTAGAACTATGAGACTACCCCGGTTAACAGAATTTGAACCTTTTTTAATTTTTGATCAAATTCTAATCTTGAAACTATAATTGAAGATTGGGTTTCTTAATCCACTTTGTGTATTGTATTAGATTACTTATGCAATAGTTTAATATCCAGTATTTTGTGTGATGTTTGGATTTGCTAGACTTTCGAATGCAGGGATAGGCCAGTAGCGTTCTCTTGATGCAAATGTGCACAATGTGGCTTGATTTAGAACTGACACAGGTAGGCTTGGTAAAATAGTCTGCATCAAATTCAGTCGTTGCATGTCATAATAGCGCATGCCACCCTCTTCGGCATATTCAGCCCGACGTTCATATTGAATAGCAAGACGAATATTGGCCTGGTCACTTGCTGTTGAAGCAGGCAGGAATCTTGTTCGAACTGCGTTAAGTGCTGCAAGAGCATCTGCCTGGCGCCCGGTTTCGTTCAGCGCTTCAGCATAGGTCAATAAAGCCTCAGGATAACGCATCAGAATAACATCTTGTGTAAGTATCTCTCCAACGGCAAGAGGTCTGGTATAAATAATAAAGTATGGGGTATATTTTTTCCATGCATAGCCTGTTGGATTTGTGCTCAGGAAATTTTTCGTTGGCTGATAAGCCATTGTATCTTGAGATTTTTTATTGGTAATGGTATAAGTCAGCCTGGCATCTCTGTTTAGGAATGGATTTGCTGCATTGTATTTAGGATTGGCACCTGTAGCATCATAGGGAGTCCCGTCATCAAACTGATAGAAATTAAACAGGTTAGGACGGGCACAGGTTGTCGTTGAAACCAAACCGCCCATGTACGGAAAAGCAAGAATTGAAGAGGTGCTGTAACGTGCACTTAGCATAACTTCATTGTTGCTTGTTGGAGCTAGCATGTCTGATTCTGCCGTATTTTTCAAATTATTTCCGTCAAAGAGTGATTTGAATTGCCTTTTGGTTACCAGACCAAAATTCTGATCTCCTGTCACTTTAAAATTGGCTTCAAATAAATTTATAATACCCGAAAAGTCAGGTGTTCCATAATCCATTAGCTTATATTTCATGGCTAACAGAGCAGCAGTTCCACTTACAAGATGCCCTGTACCATAATATGTTTTTGGAAGAACTTTTATGGCATTCATCAGGTCAGTGACCATTGAGTCCTTGATTACAACCCTCGAAGTCCGGGTTTGCTGTAAAAGCTGGGCTTTTGACCCGTTAGGCTGAAGGGTTAATACAGCATCACCAAAAATATTGGTAATAAAGAAATAATAATAAGCTCTTAGGACTTTTGCTTCTGCAATGTATTGAGCCTTTAATATGGGGTCAATCACATTTGTGGGAGCAATTGCGGCAACAAAATTATTTACCTTAACGATAGCTTCATAGGAATTGGAATACATGACATTGAGCTGACCAGTCATATTATTGTTAAGTGTGTTTTGAAGGAACATTGTAAATTGTCCGTCATCGGTGTATCCATCATCAGTTATGCCTGGAAATGTATTTAGTTCATAATATCCATTTCCAGTTACCAGGTATAATCCGGCATAACAAGCTGCCAGTCCGCTTTGGATGGTGGCATTATTTGTGTAGTAAGTGGCCGCCGGAACTACATTCAGAGGCTGAAGGTCCAGGAAGTTTTTGCATGACAAGGCACCAAATACTAACGTCAGTATGAGAATCGACTTAAAAATTATTTTTTTCATCGTAGTATTTATTAATTGCTAAATATTAGAACTTTAGGCTAACTCCCACAGAATAGATCTTGTTCTGCGGATACCGAAGGAACGTGTTATCAAATTCTCGGGCCGCTATACCGCTTGTGTAAGGACCTGTAGAACGTTCCGGATCACCCGGATAACTTGTGAAGGTTAACAAGTTATCTCCGGAGAAGTAAACCCTTAGCGCATTGATTCCATATTTTTGAAAGTTAAATGTGTAACCCACATTAATATTTTTCAGTCGAAGGTACGAGCCGTCAAAGAGGCTGAAGGTATTTCTTCCTAAATCATCTGCCTGAACGCCTGGAATATACCAGACGCCCGTTCCCAGGCTGCCAAAGTTCAGCATTGGCATTTTTGTGGAATGGTTCTCGGGTGTCCATCTGTCTCTCCACATGGTCGAAGGGGCAGCGGTATTGCCGCTAAACGGATCCCATCCAGCTCCTTCAATATATTGCTTAACTCCATAAACGCCATAAAAGAAACAGGAGATGTCAAACCCTTTCCAGGAGGCTGTTAAGTTCATACTTGATTCAAATTTTGGTGTTGCTCCCTGAATAATGGCCCGGTCACCATCTCTGTTTACTATTCCATTCGGACCACCAACACCCATTCCATGATTTAGTGGACTTGAAGGTCCATGAAGATCCTTAATAATCATTGTTCCTGCAGGAAGAGTATAAGTCGTTCCATTATAATTTACAACTTCGGATTGTTGGCGGATTCCGTCAAAGATGTTCAGGTAATAGGCACCGTATTCAATTCCCGGAGAATACATTTGCTTTCCCCAGGGACCGGGTGTTGGATAAGTTAACACCATATTCCTGTTGCCGTCTACCAGCCAGGTTATTCCATAATTTACATCGCCTGCATTCCCTTTGTAGTTAATGGTCCACTCTAAACCTTTGTTCTGCATGGAACCCTGGGCCGAAACCTGAGTTCCATAGCCCGAATAGTATGGAAGTTTGGCATCCGGGACTAAAATATTGACAATTTTCTTATGATAATAGTCAACACTAATGGTTAGCTTGTTTTTAAACAGGGAGATGTCAATACCTGCATTGGTAGAATAGGTTGTTTCCCATGTTAGGGTAGGGTCAATTAATGCCGGTGATGCAACACCCTGAGTAATACTTGTTTTATTAAATGCATATAGTGGCAGTGCCCCCCATGCTGAGCCGGGTATTGCAGTTGTTGACAAGGAATTCTGATAAAGATAATTGCTTCCGCCTACACCACTTTGATTACCTAATACACCGTACGAAGCACGTAACTTAAGGTCACTCATCCAATTAATTTCAGGCATAAAGGATTCTTTCAGCGGACGCCATGCCAACGAACCAGAAGGGAAGATTCCCCATCGTTTTGCCGGAGAAAACCGTGAGGAACCATCGGCACGGGCATTAATCTCCACTAAATATTTTTCCTTATAGTTGTAATTAACACGGCCAAAGAAAGACTCCAGGGCAAGTTCTGATGAATTTCCGGTTGTGAATTGATTAGTGTTATTTACACCAGCATCAATTTGCTGTGCCACCGACTGTAAGAAGTCCTGTCTTTGTGCAGAGAAAAAATTATTTCTCGTATATTCAGCCTGATAACCGCCCATGGCTGAAATATAATGGCTTCCAATTTGTTTGTGGAGGTTTAAGGTAGAGAAGAATACCGGATTAATCATTCTGCCATTAGAATCACTTGCTCCAAGGTTGCCCCCGACGCTACCCGCTTGTGCGTTTGGAGGCTGAGTACCATCCCAATAATAGGTCGATGTCAAAGCTGAGAATGAATGTTTTAAATCGTTGTCAATATTAAAGCCTCCCCTTGTTTCCCAGGTTAGCCAGTCGGTGAAGGATACCTTTAAAAATGCGGAGGTTTCCAGACGCAAATCCCTGTCTGTTGTTGGAGTATTGTATATTGTGGCAAACGGATTGGTACTTGGCGTTTCAATAGTAGGGAACGCCCTGGATACAAAATTTCCGTTGGGTAACCTTGGGCCATAAGTAGGTGCCTGGTTAATTGCCTGATTCATGATGTTTTCTGAATATCGTTGGTTGCCGTCCATGCCGGTTGAAACACTTCCACCAGCTCCACCCCGCTCACCGTACATCGCTCTGGCTGAGATGCCTATTTGAATTTTTTTGTTTAGTTTGGAAGTTAAATTCATTTGAAGCGTATATTTCTTATAATCAAACCCGGTCATTGTGCCCGGTTGATTGATAATACCCAGGGTGATATTGTGCGATGAGTTTTCATTACCACCGGTTATGCCAAGATTTATATTTTGGACTTTTGCTGGTCTGAATAAGGTATTTGCCCAATCGGTGTTAGGATGTGTT
>Ga0073936_10003829_pt1 | contig 21219 bp, 19 predicted proteins | sample AliMusrvi5mmetaG_FD_87041 | JGI IMG/M metagenome (GOLD analysis project Ga0073936, IMG submission 87041) | Freshwater lake bacterial and archeal communities from Alinen Mustajarvi, Finland, to study Microbial Dark Matter (Phase II) - Alinen... | ecosystem: Environmental > Aquatic > Freshwater >... | reverse complement strand
ATCTGGCCGACCTGGTGGATCCGCCCGGCACCGAGGCCGTCGGCGGCGTGCGCGAGCATCTGATGACGGTCAGCGACGGCCATATTTCCCTGCGCATCTATTCGCCGCTGGGCGAGCCGGCGCGCGTGTTGCCGGGCATCCTGTTCTTCCACGGCGGCGCGGCGCTCTTCCACGTCCTCATAACGGCCACGGCTTTGCCCGGCGGCAGCCAGCATTTCCAGGAAGCGGCGGGCGTGCCTGTCCAGAGGCATCAGGCGGCCTTGGCGGTAACCGAAACCAGCGAGTCCATCGCAGCGATGGTGTCGAAATTGTCCGGGGTCATGGCGCTTTGCGGAATCTCGATGTCGAACTCCGCTTCGACGGCCAGCATCAGGTTGACCATGTCCAGCGAGGTCAGGCCGGCATCGCGTAGATTGTCGGTCGAACCGGGAATGGTCGTCACCCCCCGCTTGAGCAGCATGCGGGATGCGATGGCGGTGATGCGGTCTTTGGCGGACATGAAGGCGCTCCTGAAGCCGCCAATCTAGCGGTCAGCGGTAAAGCATTGGTTTCCCGCAAAAGCCGTTAACCCTGTGGTTACCAAGATGACCCGAGTTCATCCTTGTTTCAGACTTAAATCTTATTCTGCCGCCTGATTTCCACAGAGCGCGCCATGCTGCAGACCGTCCAGACCGCCTCCGCAATTTCCCCCGCCGAAAACATCGCCGCCCGTGCCGCCCGCGCCGCCGAGGTCGCCGCCGCGCATGCCGGCGCCGTGGATGCGCAAAGCCGCTTCCCGCAGGAAGCGATGGATGCGCTGAAAGCCGAAAATCTTTTGGGCATCATGGTCCCCGCATCGCTGGGCGGCGAGGAAGCATCCGTCGCCGATGTGGTGGACGTCTGCTACACCCTGGGCCGCGCCTGTTCCTCCACCGGCATGATCTACGCCATGCACCAGGTGAAGGCGGCCTGTGTCGCCTATCACGGCATGGACAGTGCCTGGCATCGTGATTTCATGACCCGCATGGTGACGGACCAGCTGTTGCTGGCCTCCTCCACCACCGAAGGCAAAGGCGGCGGCAATGTCCGCTCGTCTGAAGCGGCGGTGGACCATGCCGATGGCCGCATCGTGCTGGTGCGCGACGCCAGTGTGATCTCCTATGGTGCCCAGGCCGATGCGGTGGTGACCACCGCGCGCCGCACCGCCGAGTCCGACGCCAGCGACCAGGTGCTGGTGGTGTTCGAGAAGAAGAATTATGCGCTGGAAGTCACTGGCGGCTGGGACACGCTGGGCATGCGCGGCACCTGCAGCTCCGGCTTTTCGCTGAAGGCGGTGGGCAGCCCCGACCAGATCCTGCCCCAGCCTTACGGCGCCATCCATGCCCAGACCATGGTACCTACGGCCCATCTGATGTGGTCCGCCAACTGGGCCGGCATAGCGGCCGGCGCGGTGGACCGGGCCAAGAAATTCATGCGCAAGGCCCAGCGGGCCGGCGCCCTGCCGCCCGGCGTGCCGCATTTCACCCAGGCGCTGGCCAATCTGCGCGCATTGCGCGCTCTGATCGCCGCGACCCTGAACCGTTATGAATCCATCGCCCATGATCCAAAGGCTCTGGGCAGCATCGATTTCCAGACCGCCATCAGCCTGTTGAAGGTCGATGCCTCGGAGATGGCGGTCACCACAGTGATGAACGCCATGCGCGCCACGGGCCTGTCCGGCTATCGCAATGATACCGACGTGTCGGTGGGCCGCGCGCTGCGGGATATCCTGTCCTCGCCGATCATGATCAACAATGACCGCATCCTGTCCAGCCTGACCAGCTCGACCATCCTGTCCGAAATTCCCACTTCCATCCGGGACTGACCATGAACATCGTCTCGCCGATTTCGCATGCCTGTTGCGAGCATCATTTCGAACCCGATCACCTGCACCCCCTGGTATCGCAGCTGTTCAAGCCGTCCGGCGTGGATGGCGTCTATGGCCGCACCGGCGCCTATGAAAGCGTGATCGAGGCTTTGGCGGCCCTGATCTCCCTCCACCGGCCCGAAAGCGCCGAAGTGTTCCGCTTCCCGCCGGTGATGCCGCGCGCGTCGCTGGAAAAGCAGGGCTATCTGCAAAGCTTCCCCAACCTGATCGGCGCCGTCTCCACTTTGGTGGGTACGGAACGCGAGATCGCCAAGTCGGCCGCCAAGCATGAAGCCGGCGGCGACTGGACCGAAGACCTCAAGCCCGCCGACCTGGTGCTGGCCCCGGCCGCCTGTTACCCCATCTATCCCATCGCCGCCGAGCGCGGCGTGGTGCCGGACGCAGGCTATGTCTTCGACGTCGCGGCCGACTGTTTCCGTCATGAGCCTTCGCGCCATGTCGACCGCTTCCAGAGCTTCCGCATGCGCGAATATGTCCGCATCGGCACACCGCTACAGATCCAGGAATTCCGCGAGCCCTGGATCGCGCGCGCCCAGGGCATCGCCGATGCCATCGGGCTGCCCTATACGGTCGATGTGGCCAACGATCCCTTCTTTGGCAGGGTCGGCACCATGATGGCCAGCCAGCAGCGCGCCGATGCGCTGAAATTCGAATTGCTGGTGCCCGTGCGTTCGAAAGAGTCGCCCACCGCCTGCATGAGCTTCAACTATCACAAGGAACATTTCGGCGAAGTCTGGGGCCTGCACAACGCCAAGGGCGAGGTGCTGCACACCGGCTGCGTCGCGTTCGGCATGGACCGCTTGGCAGTGGCGCTGTTCGTCACCCATGGCGCCCAGATCAGCGCCTGGCCGGCCAGCGTCCGCGAAGCCCTGAAGCTCTAGGCGGTATTTCCCGCGTCCACCGTCATGGTGGTGCCGGTGATGTTCCTGGCGGCCTCGCTCATCAGGAACGCAACAGCGGCGGCCACGTCTTCCACATCCACAAGCCGCTTCAAGGCGGCGCGGCCGGCGATCTTGGCGCGCTGATCATCGCTCATGCTGGCGGTCATCTCGGTATCCATGAAGCCGGGCGCCACGGCATTGACCGTCACGCCCACGCGGCCCACTTCGCGCGCCAGGCTGCGGGTAAAGCCCAGCATGGACGCCTTGGTGGCGCCATAGACCGACAAGCCGCTGTAACCGGTAAAGCCGATGATGGAGCTGATATTGACGATACGGCCGGCGCCGGCCGTCATCATGCTGCGCACCGCATACTTGGTCAGCACGATGGGCGATACCGTATTCAACGTCACCAGCCTGGCGATGTCGGAATTGTGCATGTTGGAGAGCAGGCCTTCGGTGCCCAGCGCGGCATTGTTGACCAGGCCGTAGAGCGGGCCATGTTCGGCCTTCAACTCCCGCACCAGTTCGGGGATGCCGTCCACATTGGCCAGATCGAATGGCACGAAATTCACCGCGCCCGAGTCGAATTCGGCGGTGGCCTTGGTCAGGTCATCGCTTTCCTTGCGGCCCAGCGCGAAGACACGATAGCCGTCCGTTGCCAGCTTGCGCGCAACCGCCAGGCCGACGCCACGGGTACCACCGCTGATGAGCACATTGCGCTTATCCATTGCGCCCCTCCTGAGAACGAGAGAGCTTTCCGCCCGCCGTCAGCTCCAGCGCCGGCACAAAGCGCAGCATGGCCGGGACCTTGAAGGCCGGCAGTTTTTCGCGGCAGGCCTCCAGGATGGCCTGCTTGAAAGTGGCGTTGTCGTTGGCGACATCGCTGAGCACCACGTCGGCGATAACGATGGCGCCGGTGATGGGGCTTTTGCGACCCGAAACGCGCGACATGCGCACGCCGGGATGGCGGTTGATCACCGCTTCCACTTCTTCCGGATTGATCTTGAGGCCGCCGACATTGATGATTCCGCCAGTGCGGCCCACGAAATAAAACCGCTCGCCCCGCTGCTCGATCATGTCGCCGGTATCCACCCAGCCATCCGTCATCAGCGCATCGGCGCCCCCGACATAGGTGCTGGCGGTGCGCGGCGAGCGGGCGTGGAGCGTGCCCCCGGCCAGTTTCATTTCGACCGCGCCGGGGCGGCCGATGAACGAGGCCGGAAAGCCTTCCAGCCCGTCAGTGACTTCAAAACCCACGCCGGCCTCGGTGGAGGCATAGGCATGGCCCATGGCGGCATCCGGAAAGCGGGCCTTCAGACTGTCCAGAATGGCCTGGTCTGCGATTTCGCCAGACAGGCGGACATAGCGCGGCGCGATGGCCGCATTGGCCGGGCTCATCAGGGCGCGGCGCCAGTGCGACGGCGTGCCAGTGAGATGGGTGACACGATGCTCGCCCAGTCGCGCCAGGAAATCGGCAACGTCTTCATGCGCGTCGGACAGGATCAACGCCGCATTACCCAGCAGGGCGCGCAGCAGAATCTGCAGGCCGCCGTAGCGGCGAATGTCATAGAACGTACCCCAGATAATATCGTCCTGCGTGGCGGGCTGGATCGCGCCGCTCAAGCCTTCCAATGTATGCGCCACCATCTTCGGGACACCGGTGGTACCCGACGTGAACAGCACCCATTCGGTCTTGTGTGACGGTTCGATCGGCTCGCCCGCATCCGGCAGGTGCAATTGTTCGAACCGCACACCATCCACGGCCAGTGCGGGATCATCACCCACCACGACAGTAATTCCGGCGCGTTCGATGACGGACTGCAAATGTTCAGGCTTCACGTCCGGCGGGGCGATGACGATGCGGGCGGCAACGCCGTCCAGCTCGATCAGGCCCAGAGCGGCGAACAACTGGTCGGAGGTGCGCAGAAGGACGTAGGCGCCGGACAGGTCGGCGTCCAGGCAGCGGCAATGGCCGCAAAGCTCGACCGACAACTCGCGCGACAGCAGGGTCGTCCCACCGCCGGCGATAGCGCCCCTCAGGGTCTCAGGCCGCGGCAGCATCTTGGTAGAACTTGATGAAATCGCCCATGGTGACGGGAAAATAGACGTCTTCCGACGCCGTGAACGGGTCCACCCCCAGCTGGTCTTCCAGCCGCGCCACGATGATAGCGAAGCACAGCGAATCCAGTCCCGATTCCAGCAGCACGGTGTCGTCGGTCAGGCCGGTCAGGATCTTTTCCTGCTCCCGCGCCACCTGTTCGAATTCGGCACGGACGATGGTCTCAACGCTCATGGCTGGCTTTCCGGGTTTCCGGCCCCAATCTAGCCCTGCGAGCTTTAACGTTCCGCTAATGGCAAACGCCGTATAAAGCCTTGGGAATAAGGGCCTTTTTCGCGCATGACCATCGACCCCCAGCAGGCCAGCCGCGTGCGCTGCCGCGCCATCGCCGAAAGCGATCTGGACGGGCTGGCGGACTTGCTGGCGCGGGGCTTCCCCCGCTCGACCAAGCGCTATTGGACCGATGGCTTTGCGCGCTGGAAAAACTTTCCGATCATCGAAGGCGTGCCGCGCTTCGGCTATGTGCTGGACGGCGGCTTCGGTCCGGTCGGTGTCATCCTGCTGATCTCGTCCAAACGCGGCGAGCAGATCATCTCCAACCTGTCCAGCTGGTATGTCGAACCGCAATGGCGCACCCATTCGACCTTGCTGATCTCGATGGCGACCAAGCTCAAGCATGTCACCTACCTGAATGCCTCGCCCGCGCCGCACACCTGGCGCACCCTGCAGGCGCAAAGCTTCAAGCCCTACAATTTTGGCCGCAGCATCGTGTTCGGCTTGCCCGGGCGCGGCACGGTCAGCGATTTCATTCCGGACGGCTTGCCCGAAGCCCAGCTGCTGCGCGATCACCGCGAACTGGGGATGACCGCGCTGGTGGTGGAACGCGATGGCATCGTCTCGCCCTTTGTGTTCAAGCCGCGCCGGCTGGACAAGCCGCCGGTGCCGGTAATGGACGTGATGTTCTGCCGGGGGCCGGAGGATTTCCGCCGCTGCCTGCCGGCGCTTTCCAGGCATTTCCTGCCGCGCAGCCTGGGCTTCCTGATTGACGGTGACATGCCGGGACCCTTGTCGCATTATGCGCAAGGCAAGGAGCCGCGTTACTTCAAGGGCCCGTATCGCCCGGTGCTGGGCGATCTCGCCTATACCGAGAAAGTCCTGTTCGGATGACCGTTCACGCCGAAGTCACCGCCCGCACCGCCGCCCAGGTGCTGGTCGATCAGTTGCGCATACAGGGCGTGACGCGCGTCTTCTGCGTACCGGGCGAATCCTATCTGCCGGTGCTGGACGCGCTGCATGACAGCGGTATCCAGGTGATTGTCTGCCGCAACGAAGGCGGAGCCTCCATGATGGCGGAAGCCTGGGGCAAGCAGACCGGGCGCCCGGGCATCTGCTTTGTCACCCGCGGTCCCGGCGCCACCAACGCCTCGGGCGGCATCCATATCGCCCAGCAGGATTCCACCCCCATGATCCTGTTCGTGGGTCAGGTGGAGCGCGAAAATCGCGGCCGCGACGCCTTCCAGGAAATGGATTACCGCGCCTTTTTTGGCGGCATGGCAAAATGGGCGGCCGAGATCAACGAACCTGACCGCATGGCCGAGATGGTCGCGCGCGCTTTCACCACCGCACTGGCCGGCCGCCAGGGCCCGGTGGTGCTGTCCCTGCCCCATGACATGCTGCCCTTGCCGTCCACCTCGCCCGATGCGCCGTTGGTGGAAGCGGTGGAAACTGCGCCCGGCGCTGAACGGATGGCCGCGCTGGAGGAATTGCTGGCGCAAAGCCAAAAGCCCATGCTGATCCTGGGCGGCGGACGCTGGACCGAAACCGCCTTGGCGCAGATCACGCGTTTTGCCGAACGCTTCGGCATCCCGGTCTGCACCTCGTTCCGCCGCGCCCATCATTTCCACCCGCTGCATCCCAACTACGCCGGCGATCTGGGACTTGGCGCCAATCCGAAACTGGTGGCGCGGGTGAAGGCCAGTGATCTTGTGATCGCGGCCGGTGCGCGGCTGAACGAGCTGACCTCGCAAGGCTACACGCTGTTCGACATTCCTGTGCCGAAAATGAAGCTGGTGCATGCCTATCCCGGCGCCGAGGAACTGGGACGGGTCTACACCCCGCATCTGGCGATCCATGCCGCCCCTACCGCTTTCGCCGCCGCGCTGGACGCGCTCAAACCACGCCGCGCCGCGCAGGATGTCAGCGCCGCACATCAGGAATACCTGGACTGGTCGGAAACGCCGTTGCCGCAACCGGGCGATGTGAACCTGTCGGAAATCATGGTGTGGCTGCGCGGCCATCTGGCCGACGATGCCATCCTGTGCAACGGCGCCGGCAATTATGCCGGCTGGATCCACCGCTTCTACCGCTTCCGAAAATTCAACACCCAGATCGGCACCATCTGCGGCTTCATGGGTTACGGCGTGCCGGCCGCCGTGGCGATGAAGAGCCTGTATCCCCAGCGCACCGTGCTGGCGGTGAATGGCGATGGCGACTTTCTGATGAACGGCCAGGAACTGGCCACCGCCATGCAGTACAAGCTGCCCATCATCTGCGTGGTGCTGGACAATTCCACCTTCGGCACCATCCGCATGCATCAGGAGCGGGAATATCCCGGTCGCGTCTCAGGCACCGATCTGGTCAATCCGGATTTCGCCGCCATGGCCAAAAGCTTCGGTGGTTTTGGCGCGTCGGTGAACAAGACCGCCGAATTCGCACCGGCTATTATTGCCGCCGAGAAATCCGGCCTGCCGTCGGTCATCCATGTGAAGTTCGACGCCGAAGGCATCACGCCCACGACCACGATCTCTGCAATTCGGGAAAAGGCCTTAAAGGCCTAGCGCCACCGGCAGGGCATCGCACACCGGCATGACGCGGATGCGTGCGGCGGCGACGCGGGTCAGCGCCCAATCCAGCATCTCGGGTGTCGAGCCATAGGGCGACGGCGAATCCGACACGTCATGGGTGTACAGGATCAGCCAGCCATTCTCATGCAGGGTGCGCTGGATTTCGGTCTCGATCCGCGCCTTGTCCCAGCACCGCGTTTCCAGCGAGACGGTGTTCAGCTGCGCCAGGTCGACGCGGCCGGCATTGATGCCAGGATGCACGCCGCGGACGCTCGCAAAGCGCGGCGCATAAAAACGCTTGGTGCGGGGCGACACCCGGCCATAGGGAAAGGCATAGCTGACCGGCGCATCGCCGCCCAGGAAGGGGCGCAGGAATTCCTTGTTGCGCTCGGCATCGGCGGCAAGTTCTTCGCTGGTGAGGGTCGGGGTCGGCTGATGGCCAAAGCCGTGACAGGCGATTTCATGCCCCGCCGCCGCCAGTTGGCGCAGGTCATCGCCATCATAGAACTGGGTTCCATCGACGGTGCGGCCGCAGAACCCGCCCGCCGTATAATAAGTGCCCCGCACCCCGTGTTTGGCCATGACCGGCCCCCCCTGGGTCCAGGCATTCTTGGGAAAATCGTCATAGCTGATGCTGGCCACCGGCCGGTGCCCTGCCAGACGGGCGGGCCGGACCGCCAGTTTGCGGGCCATCAGGCTGGTCAGCTTGGTTTTCAGGTGTTCGGACAGGCTCATAACCTTAGGTTTAGCCCCAAAAGCCTTAAGGCCCGGGAAACGCAAACTTCCTGAATTTGGTATCTTGCACGGCAAGGTACCGTGTGATAGACAATAGCGCATGACGGAATCACTGCAGATCCAACTGAAAAAGGCGTCCTGGAGATGTGCGTGCTGGCGCTGCTCTCCAAGGGCGACAACTACGCCTATGACATTGCCAGCCGCATGGCCGAGGCGGTGGGCATGGGCGAAGGCACCATCTATCCCCTGATGCGCCGGATGCAGAATGACGGGCTGGTCTCGACCTATCTGCAGGAATCCGGCAGCGGCCCGCCGCGCAAATATTACAAGCTCACCAAAAGCGGCGCCAACGCGTTGAAGTCACAGGTCTCCGAATGGATCGTGTTCGAGACCGCGGTGCGTAAAATCCTGGGAGACGCAACATGAACCGCGCACATTTCATGGCGCAACTTCGCGACGGCTTGTCGGGCCTGCATCACACCGACATCAGCGACATCCTGCGCGACTATGAAAGCCATTTCGCCGACGGCCTGGCCGACGGCCGCACCGAGGATGAAGTGGCTGCTGCCCTGGGCGAACCCGCGCGCCTGGCGCGCGAGTTGCGCGCCGAAGTGGGCTTCCGCCGCTGGGAAGAACATCGCAACCCCGGCAATTTCGTCGGCGTGGTGCTGGCTCTGCTGGGGCTGGCGACCATCGACTTCATCATCTTGCTGCCGCTGCTGTGCGGCCTGGCGGCGGTATTCTTCGGCCTCTCCGTCGCGTGTCTCGGCCTGGTGGTGGGCGGCTCGTTCCTGCTGTTCAACCTTTTGCCCTTCGGCTGGCATGGCGTGATGGGCAATGCCGCCATGCAACTGTTGATTTCGCTCGGCCTGATCAGCGGCGCCATCGGCGGCGGCGCGCTGCTCCTGCTGCTGATGGACGTGATCGCCAAGCTGCTCATCCGCTACGCCCGCCTGCACTTCCGCCTGTTCGACACTGCCAACAAGTCCATCTAGGAGGACATCATGGTTCACAAGCTCGCCATCGTCGCCGTTATCGGCCTGAGCGCCTCAGCGGTCTGCATGGGCGCCGCCGCCGCCATCGGCGGCAACGAGTTCGGCAAGGGCCTGGAGAATCTGGACCTGTCGTTCGGCGACCTGCCGCGCTGCGAAAACGGCGGCGGCTACCCCACCAGCCGCACCCTGGACTGGGACGGCAGCGACCATGCCGGTATCGCCATTCCCGGCCATGCCACCTATACGCCGGGCAGCGATGACCAGGTGCATGTCAGCGGCAATCCGGTCCTGGTCCCCCATGTCCGCGTGCGCGACGGCAGGGTCGAGCTGGATTGCCGCATGGGGTTCAACGGTGCGCGAGACCTGGAGGTCACCCTGCCCGGCCGGGAATTCAAGAAGTTCAGCATCGCCGGCAGCGGCAATTTGGTGCTGCAGAACCTCAACCAGCCGCGGGTGAAGCTGTCCATCGCCGGCAGCGGCAACATCAAGGCTGATGGCAAGGTCGAGCACACCGAGATTCATATCGCCGGTTCCGGCGATGTCGACACCACGCATGTGGAATCCCTGGTCTCAGAGGTGCACATCTCCGGCAGCGGCAACACCGACATCGCCCCGACCGAAGAAGCCGACATCCATGTCGCCGGCTCCGGCGACGTCAACCTGCATACCAACCCCAGGAAGCTGGAAACCCATATCGCCGGGTCGGGCCGCATTCACAATGTCGGGACGGGCGGCTGATATGCCTTCCAAAATAGCCATCGTCGCCATTATCGGCCTGACTGCCTCGGCGATCTTCATCGGCGCCGGCGCCGCTATCGGCGCGCGGGATTTCGGCAGCTTGGACCTTCCCTTCTTTAACGGGCCACGTTGCGCGAACATCGCGGGTGCCACCGCCACCAGCCGCGACATGGACTGGGACGGCAGCGATCATGCCGGCATCTCCATCAAGGCGACAGCCAACTATGCGCCCGGCAGCGGCGACGAAAAGGTGCATATCACCGGCGATCCGCAAGTGCTGGCGCATTTGCGCCTGCGCAACGGCATGATCGAAGAGGATTGCCATGGCTGGAACGAGCGCGACCGGGATGTGACCATCACCTTTCCCGGCCGGGCATTCGAGAGATTCGTCCTCGCCGGCACCGGCAAGATAAACTTGGACCGGCTGGACCAGCCGCATCTTGATATCAAGATGGCCGGCGTCGGCACCATCAAGGCCAGTGGCAAGGTGGAGGATCTGTCCATCGATATGGCGGGCGTCAGCAAGGCCGATTTCGGTCAGGTCAGCGGACGCAAGGCCAAGCTGCGGATGGCCGGCGTCAACACGGCCGACATCGCCCCCACCGAAGACGCCGACATCGCCATTTACGGGCCCAGCGAAGTCACCTTGCACAGCAATCCCCCGCACCTGGACACCAGCATCAACGGGCCCGGACGCATCCATAAGGTCAGTCCCTGAACTCGACAAAAGCGGCGTCTGGGCGTATTTCCCCGCCCATGCCCTCCAGCCTCCAGATCGGTGACGTGACCATTCCCGGCCGGGTGCTGACCGCGCCCATGACGGGGGTGTCCGACCTGCCGTTCCGGCGCATCGCCAGCCGGTGCGGTGCGCCCTATGTGGCGACCGAGATGGTGGCCTGTGACAGCTTTGCCCGCGGCCGTCCCGATGTGGTGCGCCGCGCCGCCATCGGCGACGGCTTGCCCTTGATGGTGATCCAGCTGGTCGGCCGCACCCCCGAATGGATCGCCAAGGGCGCGAAGCTGGCGGAAGAGGCCGGCGCCGACATCATCGACTTCAACATGGGCTGCCCGGCCAAAGAAGTGACCGGCGCGTTGTCCGGTTCGGCGCTGATGCGCGAACCCGAGCTTGCGGCGCGGCTGATCGAGGCGGCGGTGAACGCCACCGCGCGGCCGGTGACGTTGAAAATGCGGCTGGGCTGGGACGACAAGAGCCGCAACGCTCCCGAGATCGCGGCGCTGGCGCAGACCCTGGGCGTGAAAGCCATTACCGTGCATGGCCGCACCCGCAACCAGTTCTATGGCGGCAAGGCCGATTGGGCTGCGGTCGCCGACGTGAAGAAGGCCGTGTCCATTCCGGTGATCGTCAATGGCGACATCATCGATGCGGCCTCGGCCCGCGCCGCGCTGACGCAGTCGGGCGCCGATGCGGTGATGATCGGGCGAGGCACCTATGGCCGTCCCTGGATCGCCGCCGCGCTGGACAAAGCCCTGAATACAGATGGCGGGACGAACGAGCCCGACATTGCCTCCCGTTTGGGCATCGCGCTTGAACATTTTACAGACACGCTGCGCTTCTATGGAGATGCGCTGGGCCTCAAAGTCTTTCGCAAACATTTGGGATGGTATGTTGAGCAGGCGTTATATCCCGTCGATCCCGTCGATCGGCGGGCGACAAAGGCCCGCTTGTGTCAAATTGACAACGTAAACGGCGTAGAATCGGCATTGGTCGCACTTTGGTCCAATTCCGCCCTTCCAATTCTCGCAGCCGCACATATGTAAGGGCCCCGGCGGTCATGGCCGCCATGGGGGACCTTTTTTGTCTTGGGATGTCTGGGACGGCTTTGGCCGAACGTCATCCTGATCCGTGATTTCTTCGGGGGTATTGATGTCGCGTCGCTTTTTGCCGGCCCAGATCCTTGGTCTGTCCGCCCTTCTTGTTCTTGCCGGTTGCGGCCGTCCTCCGCAGCAGCAGATGCCCCCGCCTGCCGTGGGCTTCGTCACGATCGCCGAACAGCCGGTGGCGCTGACCGTCGAGCTGCCGGGCCGCACCCATCCCTTCGCCGTGTCCGAGATTCGCCCCCAGATCAACGGCATCGTGCTGAAGCGCCTGTTCGTGGAAGGCTCCACCGTCAGGGCGGGCCAGCCGCTCTACCAGATCGATCCGGCGCCCTATAAGGCCGCGTATGACAACACGCTGGCGACCCTGGCCTCCACCAAGGCCAAGGCGGAACGCTATCAGCGCCTGATGGCGGAAAACGCCATCGCGCCGCAGGATGCCGATGATGCCCGCGCCGCTTATCTGCAGGCCAAGGCCAATGCCGACAGCGCCCGCATCAACCTGAATTACACGCGCATCCTCTCGCCCATCACCGGGCGCATCGGCGCCTCCACCGTGACCGAAGGCGCGCTGGTGACGGCGCAGCAGGCGACGGCGCTCACCACCGTCTCGACCCTGGATCCCATCTATGTCGATGTGAACCAGTCCAGCGCCGAGCTGGTGGCGCTGAAGCGCGCCATCCAGGCCGGCACGACCAATTCGGGCGGAGATCTCACCGCCGAAGTCTCGCTCAAGCTGGATGACGGCAGCGCCTATCCGCTCAAGGGCCGGCTGCAATTCACCGATGTGACGGTGGATCCCGCCACCGGCGCGGTACAGCTGCGCGCCATCTTCCCCAATCCGGAAAACCTGTTGCTGCCGGGCCTGTATGTCCGCGCCACCATCAATCAGGGCGTGGACCCGCACGGCATCCTGGTGCCGCAGAACGCCATCGGCCACAACCAGAAGGGCGACCCCACCGCGCTGGTCATCGACAACAAGAACATCGCCCGCCTGCGCACCCTCAAGACCGGCCGCGCCATCGGCAACCAGTGGCAGATCGTGGAAGGCCTGAAAGCCGGTGACCGGCTGATTACCGAAGGCCTGGCCAAGGCGCTGCCCGACCTGCCGGTCAATCCCCAGCCGGCTGGCGCAGCCCCGGCGCAAGCCCCCAACCCGGCGGCCCACTAAATGAATCTCTCGCGCTTCTTCGTTGATCGCCCGGTTTTCGCCTGGGTGCTTGCCGTGGTCATCATGCTGGCCGGCGGCATCGCCGCCTTCAGCCTGCCGATCGAGCAATATCCCGCCATCGCCCCGCCATCGGTGGTGATCAACGCCACCTATCCCGGCGCGGACTCCGAAAGCTTGCAGAACTCCGTCACCCAGGTGATCGAGCAACAGCTGACGGGCCTGGACAATCTTCTGTATTTCTCGTCCCAGTCGAACGCCGACGGCACCGTGCTGATCACCGCCACCTTCGCGGCCGGCACCAATCCCGACATCGCCCAGGTGCAGGTGCAGAACAAGGTGCAGGCCGCCGTGCCGCTGCTGCCCACCGCCGTGCAGCAGCTGGGTGTCGTGGTCGCCAAGAATACGCCCAACTTCATTGTGGTGGTCGGCGTCTATGACGATACCGGCCGTTATACCAATGTCGACATTTCGGACTTCATCACGTCCAAGATGCAGGACCCGCTGAGCCGCGTGCCCGGCGTCGGCTCCACCCGCGTGTTCGGCGCCCAATACGCCATGCGCATCTGGCTGGACCCGTTCAGGCTGCACAATTTCAACCTGCAGCCTTCCGACGTCTATTCCGCCATCCAGACCCAGAACGTCCAGGTTTCGGCCGGCCAGATCGGCGCCCAGCCTGCCGTCCCTGGGGCTGCGATCAACGCCACCGTCACCGCCCAGTCGCGGCTGCAGACCCCCGAGCAATTCCGCAACATCATCCTCAAGACGTCGCCGTCGGGCGCGGTGGTGCGGCTGGCCGATGTCGCCCGTGTCGAGCTGGGGGCGGAAACCTATGCCATCGCCAGCCTGTTCAACGGCTATCCTGCCGCTGGTATTCCCATCAATTTGGCGCCGGGCGCCAATGCGCTCAAGACCGTGGATGCGGTCAAGGCCAAGGCCGACGAGCTGAAAGCCTCGCTGCCGCCGGGCATGAAACTGGTCTACCCGGTCGACAACACCACCTTCATCCGCCTGTCGATCCATGACGTGGTGGTGACCTTGATCGAAGCCATCGCCCTGGTGGTGCTGGTGATGTACATCTTCCTGCAGAACTGGCGCGCCACCCTGATCCCGGCCATTGCCGTGCCGGTGGTGCTGCTGGGCACCTTCGGGGTGCTGGCCATGTTCCATTATTCCATCAACACCCTGACTCTGTTCGCGCTGGTGCTGGTGATCGGCCTGCTGGTCGACGACGCCATCGTGGTGGTGGAAAATGTCGAGCGCATCATGCACGAGGAGCGGCTGTCGCCCCGCGACGCGACCCTCAAAAGCATGCAGGAAATCACCGGCGCCCTGATCGGCATCGGCCTGGTGCTGACGGCGGTGTTCCTGCCCATGGCCTTCTTCGGCGGCTCCACCGGCATCATCTACCGCCAGTTCTCCATCACCATCGTTTCGGCGATGTCGCTGTCGATCATGGTGGCGCTTGTGCTGTCGCCGTCGCTGTGCGCCACGCTGCTCAAGCCGGTGGAAGGCGAGGGCCATGTCAAGCATGGCCGCTTCTTCACCTGGTTCAACCGCAACTTCGACGCCTTCCGCGAATGGTATCAACATCGCACCCAGTGGTTCCTGCACCATGTCTGGACCACCATGATCGCCTTTGCCGGCATCGTGACGCTGCTGGTGGTGTTGTTCATCCGCCTGCCCACCGGCTTCCTTCCCGACGAAGACCAGGGCTTCATCTTCAATCTGATCACCCTGCCGGCCGGCACCACCCAACCCGCCACTCTGAAAGTGGCCAAGGGCGTGGCCGACTATTACCTGGACAAGGAAAAGAACAACGTCGACTTCGTGTTCGCCGTGGCCGGCTTCTCCTTTGCCGGATCGGGTCAGAATACCGGCATGGCCTTCACCCACCTGAAGGACTGGAGCGAGCGCAAGGGCGACAAGAACACGTCCGTCGCCATCTCACGGCGTGCCTTCATGAATTTCTTCCCGAACAAGGACGCGCAGATTTTCCCCATCGTGCCGCCTTCGGTGCAGGAACTGGGCAATGCCACCGGCTTTGACCTGGAGCTGGAAGACAGGGGCAATATCGGCCATACCGGCCTGATCGCAGCACGCAACCAGCTTCTGGGCCTGGCGGCGCGCGATCCCCTGCTGGCCCAGGTGCGGCCCAACAGCCTGGACGATACGCCCCAGCTGCATGTCGATATCGATCAGTCCAAGGCGAGCGCGTTGGGTGTGTCCTTGGCGGACATCAATTCGACTCTCAGCGCCGCCTGGGGTTCGACCTTCATCAACGACTTCATCGATCGCGGCCGCGTCAAGCGCGTCTATATGCAGGGCGATGCGTCCTATCGCATGACGCCGCAGGATCTGGACCGCTGGTATGTGCGCAGCGCCAACGGCACCATGGCGCCCTTCTCGTCCTTCGCCACCTCGCGCTGGACCATCGGACCGGCGTCATTGACGCGCTACAACGGCCTGCCCGCCATCGAGTTGCAGGGCCAGGGCGCACCCGGCATCTCCACCGGCACGGCGCTGAACCGGATGCGCGAACTGGCGCAGCAGCTGCCCAAGGAAATGGGCATCGAGGCGACCGGCCTGTCCTATCAGGAAGAGGCCAGCGGCAGCCAAGCCCCTGCCCTCTATGCCCTGTCGATCCTGGTGATCTATCTGTGCCTGGCGGCCTTGTATGAAAGCTGGGCGATCCCGCTGTCGGTGATGCTGGTGATCCCGCTGGGCGTGGTGGGCGCGCTGGCGCTGACCAGCCTGCGCGGGCTGTTCAACGACATCTATTTCCAGGTCGGCCTGCTGACCACCATCGGCCTGTCCGCCAAGAACGCCATTTTGATCGTGGAGTTCGCGGTGGATGCCGAGAAGAAAGGCGCCAGCGCCTTCGATGCCGCGATGGAAGCGGCACGGCTGCGCTTGCGTCCCATCCTGATGACCTCCATCGCCTTCATCGCCGGCGTCATGCCGCTGGCCCTGGCGCATGGCGCGGGCGCGGGCTCGCAGAACGCCATCGGCACCGGCGTGGTGGGCGGCATGATCACCGCCACCGTGCTGGCGATCTTCTTCGTGCCGGTGTTCTTCCAGCTGGTGAATACCAAGCTTCAGCACCACAAGTAGCTTCATCCGGCCCCCGCTGGCACAAGCCAGCCGGGGCCGGAGCAGTTGCCTGTTCCCAGCAGGACACGTCATACTTCCCCGAATTGACCGGGGGAAATGTGATGCGCCTGAAGACGATCCTCGCCCTTTCTGTCCTGCTGGCCGCGCCAGCTGCTGCACAGGATACAAGTACCCGCGATCACACCGTCACGGTGACGTCCACGGTGCCGGTGATCGCCGGCAAGAAATCCAGTCTCTATGTGCGCGAGCGGGCGCTGCCCGCGGTGCTGAAAAGCGGCGCCGGCGACAAGGTGGTGCTGTTCGTGCACGGCGCCGGCACCCCCGCCGAAGTCAGCTTCGATGTGCCCTACCAGGATTACAGCTGGATGGGATATCTGGCCGCTGCCGGCTATGACGTGTTCAGCGTCGACATGACCGGCTATGGCCGCTCGGCGCGGCCCAAACCGATGGCCGACAAGTGCAACCTGTCCCCTGAGCAGCAGAAGGGCTTCGGCGTCTCCTGCCTGCAGACCTATCCCGGCGCGCTGACCAACATCGAGTCGGACTGGAACGACCTTTCCGCGGCGGTGAATTACATCAAGAAGCTGCGCCATGTGGACAAGGTGAACCTGATCGCCTGGTCGCAAGGCGGCCCCCGCGCCGGCGGCTGGACCGCCAATCATCCGGACCAGGTCGCGCGGCTGGTGCTGCTGGCGCCCGCCTACAACCGCGCCACCAAGGCCGACGCACCGGCAGTACTGCCCGTGCCGGGCGCGGTGTTCAACACCCAGAGCCATGACGAGTTCACCGCCAACTGGGACCGCCAGGCGCCGTGCCCCGGACAGGTTGATCCGGCCGCAGCCGCCTCGGTCTGGTCGGAGATGCTGAAGTCCGATCCGGTCGGCGCAAGCTGGACCCCGGCGGTGCGCCGCGCCTCCATCGCGTCATCCGGTTGGGGCTGGACGCAGGAAAAAGTGAAGGCCATGACCACGCCCACCCTGATGGTCAGCGGCATCAACGACAAGCAGGTCAACCCGGAACGGGTACGCGACTTCTATGCCGATATCGGCAGCCCGCAGAAAGTCTTCATCGACCTGGGTTGTTCCTCCCACAATGCCATGTGGGAGAAGAACCACCTGATCCTGTTCAAGGCCTCGCTGGAATGGCTGGACAAGGGCACCGTGAACGGCGCCACCAACACCATGCTGAAGCTGGGCTACTAACCCGGCAGCTTGAACGCGATCAGTTCGGCCGGGAAACCCGGACCGCCGATGGTCAGCACAATGTGCTGGCGGCCGCCCAGCATGAAGGTCATCGGACATCCCGTCTGCGGCGCCGGCATATAGACCGCGCCGCGATCCTCGCCGGTCTTCTTGTCATAGGCGCGCAGCAGGGCGCCGCGCTTGCCGTTCGGCGTGGTGGCGAAGCCGGACTCGCCGCAGATCACCAGCGACTTGGTCACCGTGGGACCGATCAGACCGGGCCGGCCGGTGCGCGGGATCTTCAGCCCCTTCAGTGCCGGATGGTTCCGGATGTTGTCCGGGGTGTCGCCATGGGCGATCTGCCAGGCGATGTCGCCCTTCTCAAGATCGGTGGCGGTGATGCGGCCATAAGGCGGCTTCATCAGCGGCAGACCGTCGACGGTAACTACACCGGGGCGGAATTCCTGCGCGCTTCCCGCAGCTGCGGTTGATCCGCCGCCGGCATTGGCAACCGCGGTGGGCGGCGCCAGATACTCATCGCCGCCCTGGATCACCGCCGCCTTGGTAGGCGCTTCGGCAAAGGTGCCGCGTATAAAATCGGCATCGGTAAAGCGCGGATTGCCCGGCACCAGCCCGTCCACCGCCACGGTGGTTTCCGAGAAGGTGTAAACGGTGTGGGTTTCCGGATCGTAGCAGCCGCCGGCCCAATTGGTGCCGCCCTGGGTCGCCAGCGACGTCAAGGTGCCCCAGGTTCCGTCAGCGCGGGACAAGGACGGCGGAGTGTAAACCGGCCCGGTCTTGTAGTGCGCCAGCAGCCGCAGCGCCTTGGCATGCAATTCGGGCGTGAAGTCGATGACGGTGGAGGCATCCACGCTCTGTACATCGTATGGCGGCGGCTTGACCGGTATCGGCTGGGTGGGCGAATACCATTCGCCCGGCACATCGCCTTTGGGCACCTTCTTTTCCACGAACGGCCAAATCGGCTGGCCGGTCTCGCGGTTCAGCACATAGAGGAAGCATTGCTTGCTGGGCTGGGCCAGCGCCTTCACCATCTTTCCATTGTGCGGGATGTCGCACAGGATCGCGGCGCAAGGCACATCGCGGTCCCAGATGTCGTGATGGACCAGCTGGTAATGCCAGCGGCGCTTGCCGGTTTCCAGCTCGACAGCGACGATGCAATTGCTGAACAGACTGTTGCCCTGGCGGTGAATGCCGGATTCGTCTGCCGACGGAATCTCGATGCCGAGATAGGCAAGCCCCAATTCTTCATCGACGGATATCTGGCCCCAGTCGCCGGTGTTGGTGGCCTTCTCCGCCTCGCCGGGCCTGATCCAGCTGTCATAGCCAAACTCGCCCTTCAGCGGGATGGTGTGGAAGATCCACAGCCGCTTGCCTGTCTTCACGTCAAAGCCGCGGACATATCCCTTGGTGCGCGGCTTGATGCCCGGCACGCTGCCCGAGGCATGGGCCGCGCCCACGATCACCACATTGCGCGCCACGGTTGGCGTGGCATGCAGGCCGATCTCGCCGCCCAGGGGATCGATCACCTGGTCGTCATTCAGCTTGAGGTCCACCACGCCGGCATCGCCGAAGCCGGCAACCGGCAGGCCGGTCCTGGCATCCAGCGCCACCAGCTGATAGCCGGGCGTTACATATAGAATGCGTTCCTCGGCGCCGTCGGTCCAATAGGCGAGGCCCCGCCCCGAATATTGCCGCGGCGCGTTGCGGGCGCGGGCGCCTTCGTCCTTGCGGAACATCCAGAGCAGCTCGCCATTGGCGGCATCGACACAGATCACATCACGGCGCGCGCCGCCGGTGGTGTAGAGCCGGCCCTTGATGAGAAGCGGCGTCGCCTCCCAGGTATATTCCGGCCGCGATCCCAGGATGGACGAGGGGAAGCGCCAGGCGACTTCCAGCTTGTCGAAGTTGCTCGCATTGATCTGGTCCAGCGGCGCATAGCGGGTGTTGGCCAGGTCGGCGGCATAGTTGCGCCACTCCGTATCGGGGGGCGTGGCGGCGCGCGCCGGCAGGCCGGTCATCACCAGCGCCACCGCCGTCGAAGACAGCATCGCGCGTCGTGTCAGGAATGCCATGTTTCTCTCCCCATCGCGGCGTGCCGCGCCCAATTCTGTTTTCCCGATGATGCAACAGGATGCGGCCAAGCGCAAAATTGGACAGCAGGCGCAACGCGTTACGGCAGATGGCGAGATTTTCATTGAGAAAGTGCGCCAGTCCAATTAATTCAATTCCATGAACAGCTTAAGCCGCAGATTCAGCGTGGCGCCGATGATGGACTGGACCGACAGTCCCTGCCGGGTGCTGCATCGCTGCCTGACCAAAAGCGCCCTGCTCTACACCGAGATGGTGACGGCGGACGCGGTGCTGCATGGCGACCGTGCGCGGCTGCTGGGGTTCGAGGCGTTCGAGCACCCCCTGGCGCTGCAACTGGGCGGGTCCGATCCCGCCAAGCTGGCGCAGGCCGCCCGTGTAGCTGCCGACTTCGGCTATGACGAAGTCAACCTGAATGTCGGCTGCCCGTCGGACCGGGTGCAATCGGGACGCTTTGGCGCTTGCCTGATGCGCGAGCCGCAGCTGGTCGCGGACTGCGTGGCGGCGATGCGCGCGGCCGTGACGCTGCCCATCACGGTCAAGTGCCGCATCGGCGTGGATGACCAGGACCCGGAACAGGCGTTGCGTGCGTTGATCGACACGTGCGCGGATGCCGGCGTGGGCGTGTTCGCGGTGCATGCCCGTAAGGCCTGGCTGGAAGGGTTGAGCCCCAAGGAAAACCGCGACGTGCCGCTGCTGGATTACGAGCTGGTCTACCGGGTCAAGCGTGAGCGGCCGAACCTGACCATCCTGGTCAATGGCGGTATCGAGACATTGGAGCAATCCGAAGAACATCTGCGCCATGTCGATGGCGTGATGATGGGCCGGGCCGCCTACCAGAATCCCGTTTTGTTGGCGCAGGTGGATGCGCGCATCTTTGGCGGCGCGCCCACCGACCTGGATGGGGCCGTCGCTGCCTATTGCGACCATGTCGAGCGCCAGTTGGCGCAAGGCGTGCGGCTGCACACCTTGGTCAAGCCGATGCTGGGACTTTACAATGGCCGCCCCGGTGCGCGGCTGTTCCGCCGCCACCTGAGCGAGAATGCGCCGCGCCATGATGCCGGCATCGCCGTGCTGCGCGACGCGCTGGATTTCGTGCGCCCGCGCGAGGCTGCTTGAGCGCGATCAAAGATCGCGCGTAATCAAACCACGCCTTTGAAGAATCCGTGGCTGGCGCCCCAGTGCAGCAGCAGATCGGGCCATGCGGCATCCGGCTTGCCGATTGTCTTGCTGATGCCATAGCCATGTCCACCGGCCTCGAAGACATGGATCTCGGCTGTGATATTGGCGGCGCGCAGGGCGGTGAAATAGGCCACCGCATTGGGGATCGGCGGCACCGTCGTATCGTCGGCCGCCAGGCACATCCAGGTCGGCGGCGCATCGGCCGGAATGTGCTTTTCGCAGGAATAGGCATCGATCAGCGCAGGCGACGGATTTTCGCCCAGCAGCTTGTCACGCGAACCGGCATGGCGGCCTTCACCCATGGTGACCACCGGATAGATCGGCACCGAGAAGCTGGGGCGCGCATCCACGGAATCCGCCGCATCCACCGGCGCATAGACCTTGGCGGCGAAACGGGTGGCGATGGAGCAGGCGACATGCCCGCCGGCGGAAAAACCCATGAAACCGATGCGCGCCGGGTCCAGCGCATATT
>Ga0073936_10003824_pt1 | contig 21231 bp, 18 predicted proteins | sample AliMusrvi5mmetaG_FD_87041 | JGI IMG/M metagenome (GOLD analysis project Ga0073936, IMG submission 87041) | Freshwater lake bacterial and archeal communities from Alinen Mustajarvi, Finland, to study Microbial Dark Matter (Phase II) - Alinen... | ecosystem: Environmental > Aquatic > Freshwater >... | reverse complement strand
TAAAATAAAAAATAATTAAAAAATTAAAGGAGAAAAAAACAATGAAAACATGGTATATTGCGTCTTATGTTAGACAGCATGAAAGCAAATGTCCTCGCAATCCAAATAACTACGTCTTAATCTTTTCTGTTGCAAACAAGAAGAAAATTATTGCACATATAAAAGATGCCATAATCGAAGATCTTCAACATTACGAGAAAAAGGTTGGGTATGAAGTACCTGAGGTTGTTGAATTGAGCAATGATGGGAAGAAAAGAGATGTGACAGAAGAATATCGATTCAAAGTAGCATCTAGGTTGCGTACAAAAAGAGTATCAGCCTTTACACAGAATTATGATGATGAACCATTGATAGGAATATTTCCAGAAGATGGAGCGTCCATAACGCCGAGCCATTAGTTGAAGTATTTCTAGAAGACTAATAATCGAAAGATAAAACTAAAATAAATTAAAAACCTAAGGAGGAAAAACAATGAACGCATTAGGCAAAATCCAGAAAGCTATCGCAGCCAAATCCAAACCCTTGTACAAGCAGAGGAAAGCTTTGATCCGCGGAAATCTCATCATGCGATGGGGGATTGTCCTTATTAGCATGATCATCTTTGGTATCGGTTATATTCTGATATTCAAATTTAACGCTCATGATAATGGTTTCCCTGTAAGTATCTTCATGGGAGTTTTCATTGGATGTATCTGTCTTTTCTTTACTCAGAACGACAGGGTAGATAAAAAAGATGATGAAATCCAGGATATGAGAAAATCGGTACTCTCTCCGATCATCGAAAAGGTGCTCCGTTATTATCTGAAGAATATCAATATACCGGAGGAGCAGAGAGAGGGCGTCGTCCAGGAAGCCTTAGCTAAATTCAGCAAGGAAACCCATATAAGCAGATACTTCAATAATTCATCGCTGATTGATGTCAGATGGGCGTTCACTTTTGGTCCTATCGAAATCAACATAGCCACTGGTACCTATTTCTTGAATGGAATAAAGATCAAGTCCGATGATAATAATTATTACGGTGAAGATTTCATCCCTATCGAAATTCTCTGTTCGTATCGGGAAAACGGTGTGATAGAAGGCAAGGAGATAAAAACAAGCTGCAAAGATCAGACTATCCCCATCAATATTGTACCCTATCTCCAGGAGGGCTGATCATGGCAGAGATAAAAACAGTCGGAAATTATAACGGTCCAAACCATTTCGTTCTCAAAAAACAGATGGAAGCTGTGCTTCAGGGCAAGGATGATCATTTGACGATCTATACCAAGATCAATGATGCTGTGATCAAACGTGTCTGCAATCGAACGGATGCTGAACTTGATAAGGATGAGGTTATTGTAGAAGTTACTGACTAATCACAACCGCTTTGGTATATCCAGGCGGTTTTTTTTATTCTGCTCATCTTGTTCTGTAGAAGAAGCTCTACTACAGTTTTTACCGTACATCTATTGTATTTTATACCAAATAATATAATATACAAATGTCAAGTATAATGAAAATTAAAAGAACAAAAAAATAAACATAAACCAAAAACAAAAAAAATGAAAACAAAAATTTATTGGCGCTTAGCGCTTGTAGTAAGTACCCTGATAGCAGTACTATGGGGTGGTGTCTATTGGATACATGGTGATATACCCGCTTGGTATCTTAAATGGTTTGCTAATGAATTGCCTTTGATGAACATAATAATCAAAACATTGCCTTCTTGGATGATGAGTAGGTGGTGGGATATAGCAGGCATTACACTCTTTATTATCATATTCCCTCTATTGAGTACATACCACAAAAAAGAAATAAGAATAGAAGGAATATTCTCGATGTTGCTTATGGGGATAGGTATAGTTCTTGCAGGTTGTGGAATCATAGTATCTTTTTTTACGACAATATTCATTAATATATTGATCGGATTTATGTTCGCTATAGTATTCTTCCTAATATATTTAGGTATTGAATATGCGGTGATATGGATACCAACAAATTGGCAAGAACGTTTCGTTAAATGGCTTATGCAAAAATAAAATCCAAGGATGCGGTCATCCAAAAATTGGGAGATGAATCAGTGGAGAGTCTTTTGGTGAGAGAATGTCATATTTATAGAACAGGTAAAAAGGACATAATTAGAGAAAGACAGCTCAATACAATGAAAGTTAGGGACGAACAAAAACGAGAGGTGTTAGAGCGTATTGATCGTCTTAAAGGGTTGATGAAAAATCCCGCATTTAGTTTTACCTTTAGATATGAAACGTACCTGAAAACATATGCAGTAAATACTAAACTTTCATTGTTCGTATTAGAATTCCACGAGATGAATGTTACCTCGGATGGTGAAGTATACGTAGATGAAATTACTGAGTATGAATGGATTGAATAATCACAACCGCTTGGTATATCCAGGCGGTTTTTTTATATATTGAAAATATATATCGAGCCGCTATGAAAATCAGAAAATTTTGACGATTTTCAAACGTCGAGGTTATACTGTCCGTCTGCAGAAACATAAATTTTAAACGAAGTGTAAAAAATTTATGATTTCTAAAGCGGTTCAGTATATCTGCTGATAGACTCATTTTTCTCTATATTTTTTCTCGACCTGTCGGAAAACTACAACATGCATCAAAACTTGCATTTTTACCGATTCTGAATATACTTAGAGATCAATGATACAATGATACATTGATACAGCATTTTAACATTTTAACCTGCAACATTTTAACATTTTAGTAATATAGTCATGGATTCAAGTCTGCTTACCACCCTCCAAAACTATGGACTCTCCGACAAAGAAGCGAGAGTATATCTTACCGTTTTGGAACTGGGGACCTCTATAGCGAGCACGATCGCAAGACGTGCAGAGATCAATAGAGTAACCGTATATACCAATTTAGAGGCGTTGAGAAGAAAAGGGATAGTCAACGAAATGAAGAAGAAAGAGATAACATATTATAATGCGATCAGTCCGGAATTGATATGCAATCAGTTAGAAAAAAAATATGAGGATTTCAAACAGAAGCTGCCGGAATTTATGATGCTAGGAGAAAAATTTGGAAGTAAACCAAAAATCCAGTTCTTCGAGTGATTTGAGGGGATAAAAAACATCTATGAAAACACATTACTATCCCAGGTCAATGCACAGCATAAGGAGCCGGTCATCTCTTTTTTGGGAAGTGTAGAGATGGACAAAGGACTTGAAACTCGGTTGAATAAGGATTTTATCCCTCGTGATCTCAAACTGAGAAATCAGAAAAAAAATACCAAAGTGATTATATTCGATAAGGACACAGAATATGCAAGATTAAATAAAAAAGTGTACGATACGCTCGTGATAGAAAAAAAACTTTTTGATATATCAAATGAAATAATCTGCTATGCCAACAATAAAGTAGCTATGCTCATGTACAATAAAAAAGATAAATTCTGAATCATTATCGAGAGTCTGGATCTCAATCGCGGACTGAGAAATATGTTCGACCTGATTCGGCAAGCATACAAAAAAGCTTGATGTTAAATGCTTGATGATACCTCAAGCTTCATGCCAAATACTAAAGTCTAAAGTTTAAAACCCAAAGATAAATAGAATAATTAAATAATTAATCAATTCAGTAATTAATCAATTCAATATTTCGTCATTTTAACATTTTAGCAATATAGTCATGGAAGCGAATTTAGTTATCACACTCCAAAACTATTGATTATCCGAAAAAGAAGCGAGAGTATATCTCACTGTTTTGGAATTGGGGACTTCTATAGCAAGTACGATTGCAAGACGTGCAGAACTTAATAGGGTAACCGTATATACCGTCCTCGAAGAGATGATGAAAAAATCGATAATATTGTCTGAAACTATCAACAATATAAAATATTATACGGCAGTGCATCCGGACACATTATGTAAAAATTTTGAAAATAAATATATCAGTATCAAAGAATCGTTGCCTCAATTGACAGAGATTATGTGAAAATTTACTCAAATAAAATGAAAAAAAGAAGAATGAGTGGAAAAATCAGAAAGAGAAAGCATTACAACAACGACACTTCAGAAAAGATTTGCATTGGTATATAAAAGATTTTTCAAAAATCATGATATGATTTGTGCATGAACGAATACCTTTACTTGGGGTGGAGGAATAGGTATCAGTGGAAAGTTTAATATAAAGCAAAAACTACCGACCAAGGTGCACGTAGGTATCGAATATACCAAAAAAGCGCAAGAAGTTATTTTTGATATCATCTATGAATATGATGTATTGACGGATTCATTTCATGAACATGATATGAAAAAAGAGTATAAATATACCTGAGTCATAGAAGAATTGAAATATTTTCTCAAAAAAAATAAAATCACCAAATGAATGAAGATATCTATTATCATGGAAAGCGCTCAGTGACAAGGGACAGGATATACCTCTATTATCCTGACGGTACTGAGTATGATGATGCATATTATGAGTTGAAAGATAAAAAAATCAGTAGCAGAGGACTATAAGAGATTTATTGCTTCAAACGCATTCAAACAGGTATTTGACTATGCTATCAAACTGACTCATCTTACTACCAATAAAAATGCTTATGGTGCAAATAGCTATACTGTGCTTGCTCATACAAAAAAACCCATATTGTACACACAGATAGATGTGGACAAAAAAACATATTTTGCAAAAAAGATGGATGTATTTTTGGGAAGCAATCAGACAAGCATATTCGAATTGTTGCCTTTGGATTATGGATTTATAAATCTTTGATGAGGATATGATTCTCAGATGCGTATCAATATTCGTCTAAATTTTGAACAGATTATGAAAGAAAATAAGGAAACAATGTTTCAGATTTTCAAAAAAAATAAGGTTACCGACAACGAAATCAAAGAGATATTCTGAGATGTATATACCTTGGATTTTGGCAAACAATTTAAAAATATATTCATCATACTCAAACTCAATATCATTTTATGATTCAAAAATATTCTGCAATATCCGCATGATGAGGAAAAAATAGAACAGTTTATAACTGTATTCAATAAATATGCGCAATTCAATGAAATCGTAGAATCAGAGCCACAGATTATTATGTTGATCAGAAAATATTTTGAAAAATATAAGATTTTCCCTGATGAAGTATTAGGGGTTTTCCCTATTTCCGCAGGAAAAGAATGAGGAAGTTTCGGGTTTGTAATGAAATATAGAAAAAGCAGACAAACTCTCGAAAAGGTATTTGAAGTGCTGAAAAAAGAATGACACAAAAATATAGGTTTGGCATATGCCAACCGGATAGATGGCTATTGCAATGATGGGATAACCATAGAAAAAATATAGTGCTGTCGTAAATGATGACGACAGTTTTTGTTGCGCAGATATTGAATATTTCCTAGCGTTATATAGAATATTGTAACATTTATTTTATAGGATATCGGTATGGATGATAAAGATATTGCCAAAAATATTAATGCAGATGACCAGTTACAAAGCTGAGTTTTTGATGAAACAGAACATAAAAAAGAACATATAGAACATGCGTTGCATAGACCAAATGTCGTAGATACCATGGAGTTTTATCTTGCAAATAAAAATTTTGAAAAACAGATACAGGATGCATTGAGGAAATTGAATCCAATAAGCCTGAAAGATGCTAAAATACTAGATATCGAACAACCAAATAAAAATTGAAAATTTCCTATGTTATCATCGTATAAATGAATCGATATCGCATTAGAAAAAATCATAGAGAATTATGATGCTAAAATAATCCTTGCGAGTTTTTACCCCCTTGATTATTTTTTTAAAAATGAAATCATAGGAGATAAACTTAAACTCTTGTTTTCTAGACCAAACGTAAAGTTTGTCCAGTTACCATTTCTCGTCCAACAGTTGATTGATCTTTTTAAACCTCAGGAAACCAAAGAAGATATCCTAAAGACCATCTCTTTTGATATGGGGATTGCTACAACCAAGGAAATGGAAGATGAAATGAGAGAAGAACTTAAAAAGATAGATAGTACAGGACTCAAAGATACAATATTCATTAGACTTATTGGAACACAGCATAAAGATCAGAAATTACAAGAGTTGCATGGATTAACCAGAGCACTTGATGAACTCAAAAAAAATCCTGAACAAAAGATAGTCATTATCACTCCATCAGATATGGATCATACGGAAAAAATGGCGAAAATAGCGCATAAATCAGATGAGTTTACTCTTGTATGCAGCGGAAAAAATGTGAGGTTTTTTGCACATGGCGAGGACTTGGAACATTTAGAGCATATTTTTGATCAGAAAGGACAAGAGAAAAATACTCTAGAAACCAACGAATCTATCCTGAATACTTTGCAGTTTTATGATGTACATTGACGATATCCTTATCTCAAAGACTTTTTTGCAAGCCTGGATTTGATTAAATATAATTTCAAAAATAGTATCATAGTTGATCTAAGGGCAGATGAAGATACAGCACGGAGTGATATGAGCGGACTAAGGATAGCTGGTGAAACGCTTCAAAAAGATCCTAATGCAAAGATTATCCTTTGTTCTGTGATCCCGGTAGAGATATTTACGAAGGTGATTGCAGGGACAAAGTCAGAAGAATACCTCAAGACATTATTGCAAGGAAAAAATGTAAGAATCATTCAATCATCAGGAGGGAATAGTATGACAGAGGAAGAAGTATATAAACAATTTGATGATATGTACAAAGATAGTACAACAGCAGAACCCGGTGATGCATCAGAAACTTTCAGAACTCTTGCAATCAAGGAATCAGAGACTGCTTTTCAGAAAGTTCTTGAAAGAGAGATCTCTCATTTTATCCATGATGCAGACTATCGGGTTCCTCGTGAAGAGATAAAAAATGTGAATTATGAGGATAGGCTTGAATATTTTTTCAATCAACCACGAGAAAAGAAATCAGATGAACGGAAGGCATTTGAAGCTAGGATGATAGCATTGCTCCAGTTTCAGCATCCAAGTTACAAAGACGTTTCCCTAGAAAGAAATCTATGAGGGATTCTAGCTCTCTATAAATTTATCAGACAAAAGGAATTGCCGGAAGGCACGGAATTCTCTTGAGTATTTGTAGATCGAGATAATTGTTTATACGATAATATCAAGAAAGAATTCAATCAAAAAGTATTGCATATGATACAAGAATATGAACAGCAGGGAAAGGAAATCATAATTCGAACCTTGGGAAATATTGATATAAAACAGAAGATTCTGGATGATGCCGGATTGCCATACAAGATAAAAAGCAAAATAGACTATAAGTGAGCAATGCTAGAAATAATCATAGATGATGAAAGTTCGGAAAGATTATATGCCAATGCAAATATAAAAGCAAAGACGTATATCAAAGTTTAATTTTCAGGTTTCATTTCATGCCATAAATGACATGGTCGATCAACCTAGTCTCCCGCATTCCCGGGACAGGCTTTAGGGTTAGGTAATCCAATCCAATCATAATTTTTTACTGCTGTTGTCCTACCCCGACAACAGTTTTCCCTAGTTATTAATTGCTATTTTGCAGCAAATAGATATACACTATGTGTTTTATTATTCATGCATTCTGATGAATATACCAGCATCGATATCCTTTACTATATATTCCTACTATTTCAAAAATAGGAAGGATTTTTCGTATTGAAAATAGATAGCGTTTCACATACACCAAACCTTCCTGAATCAACTTCACGGGAGGTTTTTTTATTCTTTATATAGAGACCAATGACACTATTATTCACTTCACATCACCTTGAAGAAGAAAAAAAAATAGATCCTATCATAGCTGCAGTATCTCGTGAGATCATAGTAGGTGGGTATGATAACGTAATCGTAAATTGCGGTAATTTTTTATTGTGAGAAAATGATGAGAGCGTATTCCCGCTCATTCCAGAATTGTACGAGGATGATGCAGGCAATATTACAGATCCACAAAAACATGCAGTATGTAATCAGTGATGAACCTTATACAATACAAGATTTTCACTCAAGTCACTAGAGATGTGATTGAATGTTGCCTTGGATATAAAGTCATCGCTCATAGGAAAAAATGTAGAGATACTTCCTTTGGTATCCGTAGATGATAAATACGTCGACAAAGAGAAAGCATCCAAGTATCTTCATCAAGGATACAATGCGATACCATCCAGATACAGGGATGTTTTGCAGGAATTTTCGGATGATCAAACAATACCAAGAAGGTGATGAAAATCATCCCGGGAATATTCAAAGATTCGTGACAGAAGGTGACCAATGAATTCATCCTGTCAGAAAATGAATTGGTCGGAAGATTTTTAACGATCAGAAAACAGCACACTACCTGAGCAAAAGCAGAATACAAGGACTTTCAAGAGTCGCTTCCGGATAAGACCAGAAAATGCTCACTAGAATTATTCCATCTGTTGAAGACCTTAGTGAACGAAAAAGATATCCTTGATCAACAGACACATAGCAGATTATGTATCGTGCAATTTATCCCGGATGCATGTGAAGGTTCAGCCATTGCAAGTGCGAAATGAATAGTGAAAAGCAGGGATGATGTCGATGTCATAAGTATCGTGCCCGTCATGACCGGATCAGATATGTTTATTCTAACCAAATTCACCAAGGATGGCGAACAGTTGATAGGGTAATAAAGGATATATTTTCTTGTGTTGCAGGACCCCGACAACGGTATTTTATAGGTAGATATTGATATTTAGTGGAAAATAATTATATAATTATCGTCATGTTTTATACGATTCATGTTCTTCATTATGATATATAGTAATCTAACAGGTACCAAGAAAGGCAAGAAACTACTGCGGTAGGAGTCTTTCTTGATATCACAAAATTTCAAAGATCTCCTATCGTACCAAAGTACTGTAGGGGATTTTTTTATCTTTATTTTTTTATCTATTCTACCATGAACATAGAAAGGATTTTTAGGGGCTCTCCCTATTATTACGAGAGGATACAATGAATAAAATTTGGAGAGAATAGACTGGATTTTTTGTCTATTAATTTTCCTCCGCTATGTAATTACAACTGCAGCTTTTGTTTTGCTGCCAATTCGCTCAATAAACCACAAATAGGACCAAAAAGGGAGATGATATCTGTAGACGCTATGATGGTGATCATACAAGAAGCGAGTCAGTATTGATTGAGGCATATAGAAATATCTGGTGAAGGTGAGACTACATTACCTATGTTTAGACCGTATCTGCAAAAAATACTTCAGACTGCATCAACACTTGGTATCCATGTGACCATATTTACCAATGGATCATTACTGGATAGAAAATTATTGCAGTTGTTGTGTGAGTATGATGTTTCGCTTATACTTAGTATAAAATATTTTGATGCAAAAAAATATAATCAAAATGTAGGTCGTAGGATGTTCGATGTGATATATAAAAATATACAGTTCGTTGAAGAGGTATTTTCACATACAGATATAGTTGATGGTTGTCACATATATAATTTTTGATTATTTAGCTGAGTATTTGAAAACAATCAGCAAGATAATGAACAGTTGAGAGCATATTGTGATGCACATGATATATTTTTTAGTCTTTCTTCGCAGATACCGCAATGAAGATTAGAAGATACACAAGTTGATTACTTGCATCAAGATAGTGTAGTGGATCAGTACCAACACAATTCTATTATCTTAGCCAAAAGTTCTGTATGAGATATATGATTTTCTGTCTGTTGAACATTTTATTATGGTATAGGCATAAACTTTTATGGAGACTGGTTATTCGATGCACATGCGGGCATTCCTATAGGAAATATTTCTCAGATGCATATGTCACAAGCATGGGAAAGACAGAAAAAACTTATGCATACATTATTTACAGACTATCATTGTCAATCCTATTGCCCATTGAGAGACCCAAATTACCAATCATTTCTCCAAGATTGTTTACTTCCTAATTGATGACCATGAACGCAACCATAATACATGATATACAAGAAATCATAAGGGCACATATCTCCTGAAATTATACACAGACACTTACCAAATATAGCTATATAGACCAATGAGCCTTTGATTTTATAGATTTCACACAGAATCCGGAGTATCAATGATATCAGAGAGAGATAGAAATATTGAAAAATATCTGATTCTCCTCGTTATATAATCAGATAATAGATTTAGGTCCATGAAATGGAGTAAAGTGATCTCTGCTTATGCAAAAAATGGCCGATACTACACAAAGATATCTAGCTATAGATATAAGCAATCAAATGCTTACTATTGCCAAAAACCAGCAAAAAAAGATGACAACTAGTATAGATAAGCAATATATACAAAGTGATTTTGATGATATTACTACTATTCAGCAATATATGGAGGGATCCAATTTCGTCATGATGCTATGAAATACGATTACTAATAGTATAGATATGATAACATATCTCAGAAACCTCTATGATATATGTAATGAAAAAGATATGGTAGTGATAGGAGTGGAAATAGGTAATGGAGAAAATATACAAAATCTTGTCAAAGAATACAATACACCAGAAAATAGAGTATTGACCTTTAGCCCATTAGCATACATATGAGTACCTCAGCATGCGTGATATATAGATATCATGTTTAACAGAGCACTGCATAGGATAGAAGAGTGGTTTGTTTTCGAAGAAGAAATAGTGATAGCCAAATTATCTATCCCGAAATGAACAAAAATATTATTATCAGTTACCAATAAACCCACGTTATTTCAACTTATTGCAAGTATACAAGGAAGCTGATTTACAATAGACAATACCTATAACAATCAAGAACAGTATATATTATGCTTATGAAAATAATTCAACAAAAGACTCCATTATAGCGGAGTTTTTTTCTATTGTCATTATATCCTTCCATCGTTCTTTTGTCCATCGCTCCAGGGTGTTGTAATTTTTTTACAACAGTATTTACTAGATACGCATTGATATTACACTACTTTTGTTTATTTATAGAAATGTCAAGAAAGAGTGTTTTTATTCTCAGTGAAATAAGATTTTATTTTTTTTATCAGAATATATGAATAGTATACTCAACAAATCAAAATTAATGAACAACAAATTCAAAAAAGTAGTCATTTTAGATACCGTGATATTCTATCCAGAACATGAAGCTGTCTTGAAGACATTTGTAGACAAGCCGAAAATCGAAAGGGTTCCGTTGGAATTTAATCAAGAAAAAAAAGAATGGGAGTTGCCAGAAAATTATTCTTTACCAGAAGATGCAACTATCATCATCTGGCCATCATCGCTGCCTGAGAGTTTTGACGGCATAAACACTGAGATTCACGAGAAATTGAAAACGGGTGCGTGCTATGTGGAGCAATGATTGAGAGATGATATTCCTGCACAAAATTTGTACAACAGGATCAAAGATGCTGATTGTGTAATTACTTGTTGGACAGGGATCCCAGACATTATCTTGGAAAAGATACATCCGAGAGCAATCATTACATGGACACATGAATACGAACACAGATTGAACGTAAAACTCGCGAACGAAAAATGAATTTACACCTGATGTGTGGCTGACTATGGAACGGACTCTGTGGCAGAACTAGAATTCAATATGATCTTGGAACTTATAGAGAGAAATAAAAAGACCGACAAGAAGGCAGAGACTGATGAGGATATCGCTATCGGGACACTTCTTACATTATTTACCTATTACAGAAAAGCATATATCAACGAAAAAAATACGAGAAAGGGAAAATTTTCTCATCAGTTTCATAAGATAGGAAGATCGTTAAATCACTATGGCGATATGCAAGGAAAAGTATTAGACGACATCATTCCTCCCAAATCTCTAGAAGGAAAAAATATCTGAATCATCTCTACTTCAGACTCCTTCGACTACGTTGCGAATATTCTCAGAAATGGCTTCAGAACAAATATTACTATTCTAAAAAATCCTGATTCGAGTATAGCTGATTTCTATAAGCTTTTGGCACTGAATGAATTCATTCTCTTCGATTCAACAGCATTGGACGACGTGACGATAAATAAAATTAACGAAATTAAATGAAATCAGAGCATAGATATCCAGTCGCTTGCTCATTACGACGAGACACTAAAAAATAAAGTAATCGGTATTATTGGTCTTGGAAGAATCGGTGGCAGAGTAGAGGAGATAGCAAAAAGTTTCAGTATGAAGGCTATTTATACGGGAACTAAAAAGGAACATATTGAGTATCAATATTCAGATCTAGATGAATTACTCCAACAATCAGATATTGTTTCTTTGAATATCAAAGCACATAAAGCACCCAATCTGCTCTCCAAAGAAAAATTATGATTGCTAAAAAACGGTGTTTACTTCATAAATACAAGTGACGGGAATGCATTGGATCAAGAAGAATTGACAAGAAAAATGCTCAGTAGCGAACTCTTTGTTGGTCTTGATGTGTATCAATGATTACCGACAACCAAAACACTTCGTCTAGATGAAGATAGTAATGGAAAGCTAAAACAACAACTCAATAATCATGTGTTAACGTACAGAGCAGGCCGAGCGACTCAAGAATCCATAAAGGTAAAAACCTACAAATTATTAGGGCATATGATTGAAGTACTATCAAAGAGTAAGATGTAGATAAAGATACAATATTATTTTTTATACCTTTCAAAGTAGTATATGAAAAAAGAACTCAATACATTACAGACTCCAGAATGTGGAGTAAACAAACAGAATAAAATCAAACAAGATATCTGACCGATAATTATGTTGGTTATAACCTGCAAAGATTCGATGAAAGAGGAATCCAAAGAAAATAATCTCACAGATATTATCGCAAAATTGGAGACAGAGGTCATCAAATCGATCGGTAAGGAGAAATGGCAGGTATATAAGCCGATGCTCGATAATGAAAAAATAGCTGATGAATTGGTTATAAACCAAAATACGCCACCGAAAGTTATTGAATATATAGCATTGTCCGTAAATAATTCTAGTGCAAGATATAGAGCAGTCAGAAAAATATGTAAGTCGCTCGATGATAATGAAGGCATATATTCATCGGATATGTTTGATAAGTTATTTTGTCTCTGGAAGGAAGAAAACTTTAAAAAAAATTCTGATTATAAGATAGGAAATCTGCTCGCATGAGCTACATCTGCTCCATTCTATATCTATGAAGAGATTGCACGTAATGCGATTTGGACAGACCAACAAGAAACGGCAATCGGACAGATAGCAAACGATGCTCATCATACGTATCCCAAAGAGGTATACCAGAATATCTTAGATACATTGATCAAGAGAGCAGAGAAGAAATGATTTTATGAAGCATTGGATCTTGCAAAAATAATTTTATGAGGAAAATTTGTGCCATGCGATATCCTTGAACAAGCATTTGACCACATGCAAAAATACACTAAAGCGCAAAGTTGCTATCAGATAGGCTGCCAAGAAGCTATCGTACACAGTGAAAACGAATGAATAAGCGTTGCTTTGATGCAGCGTGCGAGTAAATCGTTGGCTACTGCTCTTAAGGAACAGAAAGAGAATCAAGCAGCTAGTGGTACCCGATATAATACGCCACTTGGAATTAGCAGATATCCTTGAGGAGGTTGACGTTGCGGTACTAGATAAACTGTACTCAAAGAGAAGACAATACTACATTAGGTATTTTTCTTCATATCATACACCTTACAAAATCTCCTACGGTAGAAAAATTACTGTAGGGGATTTTTTTTATATTGAAACACAGTAGATATGCTTGTTGTAATTTTTTTACAACAGTATTTGCTAGGTACGCATTGCTATTTAACTACATTTATATAAAACTAGAAATGTCAAGATACAATGTTTTTATATGTTAATTTATCAAAATGACTGATGTACTTAATCAAAGAAAAGAATTTTTTGAAGACATGGAAAAAAAGATCATAGCAGATGCTGCTGAGAAAATCAGAAGTGCGTTAGCTGAAACATTTACTACAAAATGACATTCCACGGAAGGGATACTCGACCTCATTGAAAAATGATATGGTGAATATATAGCGAATAATCTTTCCTGACGAGCTTGTGTATATGGATGAGATTGGAGATGAGGTGTGGATCGGGTCAAAGTTATGGACGCATTGATCCCTCAGGGATATTGATTGCAAGTAACACTTCGTATGAATAGTTTATTTTATGATGATGACGTTACGCTGGAACAAAGAAAATGATTATTTGAACATTTGATTAAATCAGAACAAGGAAAGGTGTTTTTGAAAAATATTATGTTATCTAGAGAGGAACATCAGATTGTGGTCGATATGTTATTGGAGACAGAAGGGATATGGTGAGACGCTGAGAGAGATGATCATTATCATCCAGGACAATCACCATTGATTCTCGAATATTTCGAAAAGTTTACCAACATCGATAGAGTAAAAACGCTGACGTATCTTTTAGGAAAATGACAGTTCAAGGCATTTGACTATATCCAAGAGATACCACAGGAAAATCTTTTCCCCTTGATAAAAAATCTCATAGGTACACGTGATATATGAATAGAAAAAATTGATCACTATCGACGATTGTTCGAATGACAACTGAGTTATGTAGATCGTAAGGCTATCTTAGCACACTTAATTATATGTGGATCTGATCTCTATGTATACAAAAATAGTGAAAAGTTTGATGTATCTGCTTATGAAATTTCTCAGATGATCAAGGAAAGAGATGCAGCTAATTCGTAGTATTACTTTTATTTTATACCGACTGTCATTTGAAACCTGCCTACCGCAGGCAGGTCAGAAATTTGTTCGCTTATGCTCCAAAATTTTGAATCAAATGTCGCCGGTACAAGCATATTGATTTCTACGTTCCTATTATATTTGGACATAGGAATTTATATCAGAGTTCAAATTACTTTTATTTTATAAATTATAATACAGATGACAAAGAATCTTAATACATCAAAAACCTCAGAAAATTGAGAAGTTAGATGAGTACAAACCGAAGTAATCAAAAATCACATCGTCATCCAAGATATTATGGCCTTGGCAAATAAATTGGATGCAGAAGGGAAACAGAAGGTTTTTCAAAGTATTTCAAATCAGGATTATCTTTCCAAAAACGTCATAAAGCTTTTGCTTAGACATGCAGATTCAGATATACTCTCCAATCTTTGTAAGAATGGAAATATCTCTTGAGCTTCTCTAGAATCACTTCTCCAAAAACTTGTAGCAATCGTTCAATGAACACAGCAAGTACCTTGGATACTCAGTGAAGAGGCGTATCAACGATGGTGTGATGAACAGTATGAGCTAGATCATAATCAAGAAGATGATAATGAAAAAGAAGATGAAGATGATGAGGGAGGGAATAATAACGAAAACGATGAAGATTTAAACGATAAAGAGCAAGCAAAAGGAGGACCAATCATGCCACAAGATGTAGATGAACAATTGCGTGATCTTTTAGCCAATCAGAACCTAATGGTTCAGCAGATAGAAATTATGATGGATATCATGAAAGGTGAACATTATTTTTTATATCCAGGATTTTGCAGTCATCCAAAAACTCCTTTATGGATACTGGAAAAAGCATACGAACGCTATCCAGATGACTTAAAAACATTGATTTTATGTCATCCTAATGTCTCCAAAGATCTTGTCGAAAAAGCACAGAAAATGATAGATCAAGAAGAAGAACAAAAAGGAAAGGCAGATGAAATACAAAATATTCAACAACAACATCCAGGTCTGGATATCTATCAGATCTTACAGTATTACGAAAATAAACAAGATAAAGAGATCACTCAAAAAATAGTCGAACATATCTGTCATGAAAAATCAACCGCATATTATGGTTTTAAAGATAAATATGGCAAATTAGAGGTGAAACTTGCATTGGCTAAAAAACATAATCTCTGAGAGACGTGTATATTGAGTATACTCTATGATATGCTGGGTGATAATATCGTAGAACGTGGTACATTGGAAATAGGAGAATATGATAAAGAAAATTTTGAGACAACATATCTGAGTATCGCAGAATTAGAGAAAAAATATGAAGTAAAAATAACGCAAGAAGAGATAAAAAACATATGCAAGGAAATTATCGAAGAGATGATGTGAGATAGAGAAACGAAGATTGAGGAAATAGAAAATGTATATACACTTGCCGAAAGTTTGAAATTAGAGCTTACTGACGCTCATCGAGAAAAATATATTCATATTCTGATTGATGCGATAGAAAAACCTGGAATTCACTGAATGAGTAAAAATGAGCAGGTAAAAGCCCGGCATTATTTCCAGAAATCACTGCAATTGATACTGAAGTATAAACATCTTTTTGATAACGATTTTTTGGAATCATATGTTGTAGATATGGATCAAAGATTATCACTTCCTTTGGATGTGTATATATTGGATGATAAAGAACATTGCTATTGGTCAAATGTATTAGAAACTGCAAGACAAGACTGATTCAAAGATATCAGAAGTTTAGAATGAATGGATGTGTTTGCGCTTATCGAAAAATTAGGACTTTCTGAAAAGACAAAACACGCTATTGCCCTCAAAAAGTTTAAAGGATGTTTAAGATATTCCCACGATCAGGGGAAAGAATATATCCAAAAAGGGAATATCAGCAGAGCAGAGATTGTAGATTGTATTATCAATCGCCAAAGGCTTGATGATCAGGGTAACGAGACATGATCCTTCGGGCGAGCATTTTTTGTAGAAGGGACATATTCTTTGGAAGAGTGCTTGAGTCAGTATGGAATCTCAGCTGATGAGGTTATTCCTTCTTTTATGCAAGAAATCAAAGAAGAATTAGTGTCAAATATCAAACGCAAGGAGTATAAGGATGCACAGACAATCATAAGAAAATATGGTACATACATTTCATTCCATCCAGATTTCAAAGAACATATAGAGACACTACGTGTCTTAACAAACCAACAATAATTTTATTCCTCTACAACAATCATGGAAACTTTAGGACCACCCAATCCGCCAAGAGAAAACTATCTAGAAAATAATTTGGAGAAACTTTCAGAATATACAAAAATTCAGTCCATTATTTTACAAAATGATTTGGATGAGGATACATCTCCAGAGCTCAAAGAGGCTATCACCACGATCAAAGCTTCAGGGAAAGAAATATTTTTCATCTATAGGAGTGATACCATCTACGATCAGTTAGCTCCCTATGTTATGAAAACACTTGCCACACACCAGATTCCTGTTACTTGCAAAATATTTCTCAAAGAGACCGATAAGCAGGAAATCAAACAATGGACGGCAGATAATCGAAATGCTTATGCTGGCAAGATATTCGTAGGAGATAGAGCCTGTCGATATGGATACAATCACGAGCACAAAGAAAGGAATGCTTTTGGTAGTTGTGATGCAGATTGGATCTGTGAAAAATCGATAGAGAAATATTATCAAAAGAAATTCGCTGATCATGCGGAATGAGATAAAACAGACTTTGAAAATCTATTCATTCATCTTGTTCAGCAATGTCTCAGTCATGAGCAGCCAGAGGATATTGTGCTTATGAAAGCAGGAATCGCTAGTAATGCGGCAGGTACTGCATTAGGCTATCCGATGACAGAAGAAATGACAGAAGCATACAAAAATGACAGATCAAAATACAATACATTACAAAACGATAGACAAAATAATGTTGTAAAGAAATTCGAAGAACTGCTGAAAAAGGCATGATATCAATGAGAGATAAGGACCTATTATGGTGGGGATAATTATCTCGTGGACGGCAAACATGTCTGGCATATCTGTGATAAAAATATGCCTAGCCACGATTTTTTTCGGCAGTTTAAGCAGAATATCCATAGAATGGGAAGGATGTTTATTTTACCTCTCAGTTCATTTTTAGCTTGCATGAAAGAATATGACTTTTTAACTGATCTTCCTCCCAGTGCTGACATCACAACATCGATCCTTCTCGATATCGCCAAAGGATTGAAACATATAATATCTTAAATAATTCTGACTTCCAGAAATTTATAGAGACGGTTACTATGCTTACAAAAAAGTTATAATATTTTTTATATTTTTATACTATATCATGAAGAAAAAAAATGTTACATCAAATTCAGCTCTAGAAAGTAGAGACACTCAACAAAAAAACATCAAACAAAATTTTTGACCAATCATTTTTGTTGTATTGGCATGAGAACACCACGACGAAAAAAAAGAAAAACTAGAGATACCCAATGTGGTTATCTGCCGCAGATATTCATCTGATAAACAGAATGATATGAGTGCATTACATGCTAATTTGCCAGAGATTATAAAAAATGTTACGTATACCAATAACCCATGACAAATTGTTTCTCAGCTCAAGCCCGATGCAAAGAATATCATATTTGTAGGACAATATTTCGATTATAATGGGACAGGAACAGGAATCGCTAAAACGATAAAAGAGACATGATTGGATACAGAAGTGATATTGCTTACATCTATCGATGTTCCATCTTATGAGCGTGGAGCTTGTGATTACTATTATAAGACAAGTAGTCAGATGAATGTCCCTGATGGAGCAAGAATGATCGTCAACCATTTGAAAAACGTTCTATGAAAATAATTTTTTTTGAATGTTTATCTATTATAGATTGATTTCAACGACAGTAAAACCTTCCTACAAGCAACAAGGAAGGTTTTTTTATGACTATTTATGATGGTATCCATTAAATAAAAAAAAATACAAAAGGCTTGACAATTAATAGTGAATATGTATAAGGTACTACAGAAACCTCACAAAAAATTATTTTACTAGTAAATATATACCTATGAAAAATCCTACAAACACTCATTTATTCGATCAGCTCTGAGCTAATATAGCATATTTTTTGGAGAATAAGGAAAAACTAGAGAGCAAGGAACTCAAAATCCATTTAGATGAAATCAAAAAAAATATCACTGACATCATCAAGGATGAACTGATTCAGAATCTGTTGAAAACAGAAAAAATGGACATTGTATATATCGATAATAAGGATGTAAAAATAGAAATGGATAATAAGAGCAAAATCCTAAAAGAACTGAAACATAATCCAGAAGGATTGAAGACAAAAATCATCAGTCAGGCGATGCATGGCAAGATAACAACAACCGTAGATGCTTTGGAAACGATATTGAAGAAAAAAATCGAAGAAGAAAAATTCTATACAGAAGTGATGAATATGTCCTCATATCAGGAGATATTGCAGATTTTTGAAATCAGATGCATGAAATTGGAAGATCGCATATTATCTTTTGAACCATGATCCGCAACCATAGATTTCAACAGGATAGGATGTCTCCTATATCATCTTGTCCTGAAACTAGGAAATAGCAAACCCAAGATATATGGTAATGCCACTGAACTGTATATCTACGATAAACAGCTTAATGAGACCTTCATTCTCTCCAATGCTACATGATACAAAACGTATATTGCTAGTTGAGAGAAAGATATTTACGATCTTGCTGAGCTTTCTCAGGAAAAGATTACTGAGTATGGTTTTAGCGTAGTGGAATTCATAGATGCTGAACAGCGAAAAAGGGATGTAGGAAAAATCATAGAAGAAAGAAAAAAACATAAGGGTACTACTACTGAACAAATAGAAACATTGTTAGAATTAGGTGAAGAGCTTTCGCCGAAGGCTGATAAAAATTCTGAATTAAATCTCAAAAAAAATCCGGAGATCCAGAAAAAAATTCAGGATACCTTTCTAGAACTCTATCCTACAGATGATACATGATTTAAATATGAAACTCTTGTACAGAAAGTGATGGAGATACATACGATCAAGTTGCCAAAAAACTTTTCTTCGCTCAATTCATGCTTTGGAAAGACTCCGTATATTTTCAATAAGGAGTATACTTTGGCTATTTTGAGAGATAATAAAGAGGCGATAGGTAAAATAGAAGAGGAAATGAGGGAAAAACGATATATAGATGCACAATCAGAGGAAAATCAGATAGTAAAGAATGTATTGAAAGAATATTTTGTAATCAAAGAAAATCCGCAGAAAAAAGAAGAATTTATCAAAAAATATCCAAAAATTCTTAAAAATATGAATAATACTGCACAGAGATTGTGAGGATTGCCTATAGGCAAAGAAGGATATCTGGAAAACCTTGTAAACGATGGGAATGTCTATGAGAGATTTTTGAATTTTGAAAGAGACTATGTAAAATCCTTAGCTATGCGCAAATATAGCAAAGAGGTCGCTGATGCAGCAAAAGAATATACATGATCACCAGATTGATTTATCGCATATATGGAACGGAAATCCAAAGGAGGCGTGGGTGATGGAAAAGATTTTAATAGTGGAAATAATGAGGGAATAAGAACAGCACAACATGAGAGGAAGCTTGGTATATCGCTAGAAAAAGAAGAAGTCATTGCATTGGCAAAAGAGATATTCGGAGAGAAAGACGGAAAAATAAGAATAACGGAACGTGTATATAAGGAATATTTCAAAAACCATCCTGACCAGCAAAAAATATTGCCCAAACAAATATATGCACTCAATAACTGTTTTGTAAAAGTAGATCCTTACGCACACGACATGATTCATTCATTGGAGTATCTAGAAGCATTGCTCAATAATGATCTTGCTCAAGCAAGGAAAGAGAGAGAAAAATATATGCAGAAAAAACTCAAAGAATCCGAAGAAGAAGATGTACAGAGGATGCTTCTCTATATATGGAAGCATATACATGCACAGAATGGTCAGGATATGACGGGTTCTGCATGGGCAGTTTTTGCATCACAGGAAAATATTCAATGTATGTTAGCAAAAAATTCTACATTGAAAATGATGCGCAAACAAATAAGCTCCATAGCTTCATATTGTATCATGGATGTGAACGCGAATTTCAATGCTATGAATTGGTGTTCATTGAAAGATATACTCAAACCTAAAATACAAGAGATATCAAATAGGAATCCAGTATTATACAATGAAAAATTTGTGGTTATACAATAGATATAAAACATATATCTGAGATTTATCACATGCAACCTCCATTTCGACGATAAAAATCCGCAGTAATGCGGATTTTTTGCTATGATTTTATTCTTATTTTGTGGATGTTATACTCAACCGCCAAAAAAATCAGTAAAATGCAATTTCTTTGGATGATTGAGAATATATACCGACGAATTGAAAGACTGCAAGTATGAATGCAGTGAAATAATTGCAGATTTCGAAAGCGGTTCGGTATATTATTTTTTCAACAACACATTATAGATAAAATATCTATTGACTTATAATTGTATATC